>Ga0129309_1001276_pt1 | contig 13382 bp, 13 predicted proteins | sample L1105metagenome_FD_94439 | JGI IMG/M metagenome (GOLD analysis project Ga0129309, IMG submission 94439) | Ring-tailed lemur group fecal microbial communities from Wisconsin, USA - L1105 metagenome | ecosystem: Host-associated > Mammals > Digestive system > Large intestine > Fecal | place: USA...
AGCACAGAGCAGCGAACCGACCTGATTGACCTGAATCGGCTGTCCGCTGATCTGACTGCGTTCTCTGAGCGCATCCGCGATCTTCCCTGCACTTGCATCAATCCTATGATAGATTTCCGGATCTTTTTCCAGAATCTCCAGTGTCTTAATCCCTGCTGCTGTCGCAATCGGATTCCCGGATAACGTACCGGCCTGATATACCTTCCCAACCGGGGAGACATGTTCCATGATCTCTTTGCGTCCACCATACGCTGCCATCGGCATGCCGCCGCCAACAATCTTTCCAAGCGTCGTCATATCCGCCTGAACGCCATAGTATTCCTGTGCACCTCCAAGGGCAAGCCGAAATCCTGTGATTACTTCATCAAAGATTAAAACGGTTCCGTGATCTGCAGTAATTTCCCTCAAAAACTGCAAAAATCCCGGTTTCGGAGGTACCACACCCATGTTCGCTGCAACCGGTTCTACAATCAACGCCGCAATCTCGTCTTTATTTTCTTCAAATAATTCCCGTACGGAATCCTCATCGTTATAAAGTGCAACCAATGTCGTCTGCGTATATCCTTCCGGTACTCCCGCACTATCCGGCACGGAACTCGTCAGCGCCGCAGATCCCGCTTTCACCAGTAATCCATCCGAATGCCCGTGGTAACATCCTTTGAACTTAATGATCTTATCTCTGCCGGTATACCCCCGTGCCGTACGAATTGCTGACATAACGGCTTCCGTTCCGGAACTGACCAGACGCATCACCTCCATCGATGGCATAAATGCCTTTATCATCTCTGCAATGAGCGTCTCTCTTCTTGTCGGTGCACCATATGTCAATCCGTCAACGGCTGCTTTTTGCACCGCATCGACAACTTCTTCCCGCGCATGTCCCAGGATTCCCGGTCCGTAAGAACATACATAATCAATAAATTCATTGCCATCCACATCATAGATCTTGCTGCCCCTGGCATGGTCGATAAACAACGGTGTTCTTCCGACCGAACCATATGCCCGGACAGGAGAATTCACTCCTCCAGGCATGATCTTTACGGCCTGTTCAAATAACTGTTCTGATGTATGAAAATTCATAGTCTCTCCTTCTTCACTCCTGCTGTTGCTGTGCGAGTGCATCTGCAACCATACAGATTTCTTCTAATGCCACACAGTTCTTTTCTGTCTGAAACTTTACCATTCGAATACATTCATGGATCTCCATCCAACGTACGCTTTCCAGCTCTTCCTTTTGAATATGGAACGCTTCCGGTTCCCGGTCATGCCACAGATAATATACATTGCTGATTTGTCTGTCAATGAACTTTTCTCCATAGAATACTTCATCGTGATATACCGTACGTCTTCCGCATAAATGTAATTCCTCTACATCCGCCTGAATCCCCAATTCTTCCTGAAGTTCCCGAATCGCTGACTCTTCATATCCGCTTCCTGCCGGAATGTGCCCGGCACTTGAAATATCGTAACAGCCCGGATAAGAATCTTTATCCGCACTGCGCTTCTGTAAAAGCACTTCCGTCTTTTCATTCTTCTTTCTGACGACCCATACATGGGAAGTCCGATGCCAGATTCCATCTCTATGTGCAGCCTCACGCTCTATTGTCTTCCCGGTTGGATTACCATCCATATCTACAATATCCAATAATTCCAAAATTATCATCTCCTTATATAATCCATCCATGCCCGTCTATTCTATCACATTTTGAGACTCCACGAAACACACTTTGCAAGCGCCCGATGCATCGCAGAGTGTATTTGTTGTATATGATAAAAAATGTCGTAAAATCATTCTCACAATTCTACGACACCTTTTCATCAGCTTTCTACACGGTTCATATAAAATTCCCAACTGAAAACAGCTTTTTCAAATTCGACCTTCAATTCATACGTATCTGTTATGGCATTATCATATTCGTCTTCACCCGGAAATTCGATCTCCATATAATATGTAAATTTCCCGTCTTCTTCTTTCTCTTTTTCCATAGAAAACAGATACACATCTTCACATTGTCTCGGAAGATCTTTCAGCTCTTCCGCGGTCAATATCTGATCTGGCGTTTCTTCTAATAACGTTTCGTTCGCATCATAGTACTTATAGCCTTCCTTAATTCCGGACAGGATCCTTCCTGCCTTTAATCTGACCGTCGTCGGCCCGGCATAACTTTCCGTAAAATTCGTGTTCTGGGAATTCCTCGCTTTTACGATCAGGGCTTCTAATTCCAGATATAACTGCCCTTCCTGCACTTCAAACTTCTTAATCACACAATCATCAAAAGAAAACTTATCAATCTCATTTACTGATTCAAATCCCATACTCTTTGCTCCTTTGTTATTCATGGAGATAGTATAACATATCTTACGCATCAAAACAAATCATGTTTGCCGATACGTCACCGGATCATTCACCGAAATCCTCCGATACTGCTCTTCCATCCGCTGCATCTATTCAGGAACATACATTCTCAACGGATGCTTTGTGTTCACCATAAGATCATCTGTCATACCATAAACAACATTCGTAATCACAGATTCTCCATCATTAATAAAAACTTCTATCATATTCTGATCCACATAAATATCCAGATGAGCGTTCCCTTCCACTTCCGGCGAAGCAAAGATCAGTCCGCCTTCTTTAATGCCTTCATACAGCTTCGTTCGGTCCGTCTGAATACAATGATTGACATATTCGATTTCATATCCTCCGATATTCAGATAGTCTCCTTCTTCCACATCTACCGAAATGTGGAGACATTCCTGCGACAAGCCGTGGATAGAAGAAATTTCTTTTGTAAATTTGGACTTTATATTCGGATGAACGCGAAAATAAATATGCCCGTCGATCACTTCCACAACTCTCGGAGTACAGAACATGCCATTCCACTCATCATCTACCGCCTTCGGCATACGAAGCCATGCAACCATGACCCTGCGTCCCTTCTCATCCAATGTCGTCTGTGGTGCATACAGATCAAATCCATAATCGATATACTGATAGTCATCCGGTATTCTGATCTCACAGGTATCTTCATCAAAATCAACCTTTGTACAAACGGACTGATTCTCTCCGATGATACTGTCCATCATAATTCCCATCGGCGAGAAGATCAGCAGATCCTGATCATTCACCCGAAAATAGTCCGGGCACTCCCACATCCATCCATATCCGTCTCTGCTGAATGAATTCACATAAGTCCACTGATAAAGATCATCACTCCTGTAAAAAAGAAGCTTGCCGTTCCCATCCTCTCCCGCAGTACCGAGAACCATATACCATCCGTCTTTTCCTCGCCATACTTTCGGATCCCTTGTATGGACACTGTCGCCAAGCTTTCTGTCCGTGATTGGAGGCAGGATCATCCTTTTATCATGAAAATTATCAAACTTTACTCCATCTTTTGATGTCAGCATCATCTGAGACGATTCATACTTGTCATTGCTCTCATGGATATTCTCCGGATTGATCTCTGTATAGCGGACACCTGTATAATATAAAAACAAGGTTCCGTCGTGTTCGATCGAACTTCCGGAGAAACAGCCGTCCTGATCTGCATACTTCGTTGGAAATAGCGCTACCTTTTTGTGATCCCATGAAAACAGATCATCGCTGACCGCATGTCCCCAATGCATCTTCCCCCATATCGGTCCAAAAGGAAAATACTGATAGAATAAATGATACTGTCCTTTGTAATAAATAAAGCCGTTCGGATCATTGATCCAGTTGCCTGGAGCTTTCAAATGTAATTTCTGTGTCATATCCATATACCTCTGATCAAATTATCGTGAAGATGTTAAGTAACCGGTTACTTTTTATTTATCTTAACACTCCCTATTTCTACCGTCAATAGCTATTTTATTTTTGTGAATACATACAAATATTGTCCTGTTTTTTTGTTATTTTTTCACGAAATCAGTTGAGTAACCGGTTACTTATTGTTTTTTTTCTTTTGTTATTATAAAATGGTAATGCAGAACAACGCGGACAGCATTCCCGAACAAAATACTCAGATCAGACTTTGAACATGAAAGGAACATCATGGCAAAAAAGAACATTACATTTAATGATATCGCACAATATACCGGATTTTCCAAAACGACCATCTCACGATATTTTAACTACCCGGATTCTCTGACATTGGAAAATCAAAAGAAGATTGGAGATGCACTGAAAAGGCTGAACTATCACGAGAATAAAGTTGCACGAATCCTGGCAAACGGCAAGACGGAGTTTATCGGAATTATCATTCCGAATCTCTACCTGCATTATTATTCTTCCATGTTGAATGAGATATTGTCCACCTATGAAAAATTCGGCTACAAATTCATCGTATTTTCCGGCAGCAATGGCGAAGAGACCGAGCGGGAATATATGAAAGAGCTGCTTTCCTATAAGATTGAAGGCATGATCGTCCTGAGCCATACCATCTCGTCAGAGGAGCTTGCCTCTTATGGCATTCCGGTTGTCACGATTGAACGCGAAGACCGTTATACGAACAGTGTCAACACCGATAACTATCTTGGCGGCGTGCAGGCCACTGAGATACTCTATGACGCCGGATGTGATGTTTATCTTCATATCAACTCCACCCTGTCCGAGAACATACCAAGTTACGGACGCATCAGAGGATTCACCGATACGTGCGGAAAGCACCATCTCGAACATCGGATTTTTTCAAAAGAAATCCCGGATGATTATGAAAGCATCCAAAACTACATGGCAGAATTTCTGAATACAGTTGCCAGAACATACCCTGGCAAACGAAAGGGGATTTTTTTACCGAATGATACCTATGCCGGTATTTTGTGTAATCTTCTGATCCGACAGTATCGGATCATTCCGGATGAATATTGTATCATTGGGTTTGACAATTCACCGGCTTCCAGAGAAGCAGTCATCCCGATTAGCACGATCGGGCAGCAGATTGAAGCGATCGCCCAATCTGCAATGGAAATACTCGTTGCACAGATCAATGAGAGGAAACATACCAAGTCTTCCCTGCCGGGCGGACTGACGCATAAAGTAATCCCGCCTGTTCCAATTCTGCGGGAGACAACGACAAAGAGATGATTACGACCGGTTCATTTTACACTTGACATTTCCAGAAATGCATTGTAAAATATTGTAAAACATGATAGTAGAAAAAGGAGGGATTTTCATGGATAACAACTATGAAGTACACGACCATTCCTTCCCCCACACTCTGGGAGAAGCACAGCCTGCATATGCAGACCAAAAGCCTTTTTATACTACAAAAGATATCGAAGCTCTGCCGGATGGCGAAAGAGCAGAACTCATTGACGGACAGATTTATTATATGTCACCGCCGGGATTAACACATCAGCGGCTGTTGAAGAAGCTTGCTTTTCTGATCGACCGCTACATTCTTGATCACCAGGGTTCCTGCGAAGTCTTTATCGCACCATTTGGTGCCTACATCAACAAAGACGACCGCAATTATGTCGAACCGGATATTGTTGTCATTTGCGACCAGGATCAATTAAGTGAAAAAGGCTGTACAGGAGCGCCAGATTGGCTGATCGAGATTGTTTCACCAGGCAGTAAGCGCATGGATTATAAGATCAAGCTATTTAAGTATCGCCTTGCAGGTGTACGGGAATACTGGATCATCGATCCTCAGCAGAATAAGATTACCGTCTGCAATTTTGTGGATGATACAGAAACCGAATACACCCTTTCTGACCGCATTAAAGCCGGCATTTACGATGATCTGATCATTGATTTCAGTGAGATTACATTTTAACATTCCATCAACAGAAAAGTCTGTCTTCATGATACAGAAATGTATGATGAAGGCAGACTTTTTAAACCGATATCAAGTCAAAGAGGATTCCGCTTCTGCTGTTGCAGCTTTCATTCTTTTCACATAATCATATACTGCTGTTCCGGCATTTTCGCCATATTTTTCGATGATTTTTACGATCGCACTTCCGACGATCGCTCCATCAGCAATTCCCGCCATCTTCTTTGCCTGTTCCGGCGTGCTGATCCCGAATCCGATCGCAGCAGGCTTATCCGATGCTTCCCTGATTGCCCTCAGCATCGAATCCAGATCCGTCGTAATATTTTGCCGTACACCGGTCACTCCCATGGAGGATACAACATAGATAAATCCTGCTGCATCCGCTGCGATCATCTTGATACGATCTTCCGAAGTCGGTGCGATCAGAGAGATAATATCTATGTCATATGCCGCTGCAATCGGTGCAAGTTCTCCCTTTTCCTCAAATGGAAGATCCGGAATGATCAGCCCGTCCAGACCGGATTCGCGGCACTTGGCGCAAAACCGCTCATATCCATATTTATACACGGAATTTGCATATAATAAAAATACCATCGGCACTTCTGTTTTTGTCCGCAGCCTTGCCACCATATCAAACAGCTGATCCGTCGTAACCCCGTTTGACAGTGCGCGGATATTGGCATTTTGGATTACTTCTCCTTCTGCGATCGGATCGCTGAACGGCACTCCGATTTCAATCAGATCTGCCCCGGCATCAATCATTTTTAAAATATATTCCTCACTTTTTTCAATCGTCGGATCCCCGCCTGTCAAAAAGGCGATAAATGCTTTTCCGTAATCAAATGCATGTTGTATTCTACTCATAAATCTCCACTCCTCTGTATCTTGCAATTGCTGCTACATCCTTATCTCCGCGTCCTGACAGGCAGATAAGGATGGAATCTTCTTTCGGATAATCTTTTGCAATCTTCATTGCATGTGCTACCGCATGTGCACTTTCAATCGCACAGATAATTCCTTCTGTTCTTGCGAGATATTCGAATGCACTGACCGCTTCTTCATCCGTAACCGGTACATATTCCGCACGCCCGATATCATGCAGATATGCATGTTCCGGTCCGATTCCCGGATAATCAAGCCCTGCAGAAATCGAATACACAGGTGCGATCTGACCATATTCATCCTGACAGAAATACGATTTCATTCCGTGAAAGATACCAAGCGTCCCTTTTGCGATTGTTGCTGCATGCTGCTCCGTATGGATTCCTCTTCCGGCTGCCTCACATCCGATCAGTTTTACACTCTCATCCGGAATAAAATGATGGAACATTCCTGCCGCATTGCTGCCTCCACCACAGCATGCCATGACAACTGCCGGAAGTTTTCCTTCCAATGCCAGAATCTGTTCCCGTGCTTCCTTACTGATGACCGCCTGATAATCACGAACAATCGTTGGAAACGGATGAGGACCCATAACCGAACCCAGAACATAATGCGTATCAGACACCCGGTTCGTCCACTCCCTCATCGCATCGTTGACTGCGTCCTTCAATGTCATCGTTCCGGTTGTTACCGCATGCACCTTTGCACCAAGCAATTCCATCCGGTATACATTCAACGCCTGACGATCCGTGTCTTCTTTTCCCATGAAGATCTCACACTCTAACCCCATCAGTGCCGCTGCAGTCGCGGTTGCCACTCCATGCTGTCCGGCTCCCGTTTCTGCGATGACACGCGTTTTCCCCATCTTTTTTGCGAGCAGGCACTGTCCAAGCACATTATTAATTTTGTGTGCTCCTGTATGATTCAGATCCTCACGCTTCAGATAAATCTTTGCTCCTCCCAGGTCTTTTGTCATATTTTCCGCATAATACAACAACGACGGTCTTCCTGCGTATTCTCTTAACAAAGTATCTAATTCTCTGTTAAATTCAGGGTCATTTTTATAATATTCATATGCTTTTTCCAGATTGATGATCTCATTCATCAACGTCTCCGGAACATATTGTCCTCCATGAACTCCAAATCTACCTTTCGACATCTCGTATTCTCCTTACTATCTCTAATATTTTATCTCTGTTCTTTTTTCCATCCGTTTCCACACTGCTGCTGACGTCAACTGCATATGGATGAAATCTCTCAATTGCTTCCATAACATTTCCTGCTGAAATTCCTCCGGCAAAAAACCATGGTTTCTCCATCTCCGGTATGCATTCCCAGTCGAATCTCTCTCCGCTTCCTTTCCCATGATCGAGCAGATAATAGTCTGCCGGAAAATCATTTTGCGAAACCTCTGCAATCTCCGTACCGCAAAATGCCTTTATGATCGGTTTATCCGTAAGCTCGCTGAGTTTTGCCGCATATACAGCATCCTCACTCCCGTGAAGCTGAATCAGATCAATCATCCCCTCATTGGCAAGTTCTGCAACTGCTTCCGGCTTTTCATCCACAAATACGCCAACCGATAAGATACCCGGATCCAGCCGCTCTTTTAATGCCGCTGCCTGCTCCTTTGTAACGTTTCTTCTGCTCTTTTCCCAAAATACAAATCCAATATAATCCGGTTTTGCTTCATTTACAAAATCAATATCACACGGACGGCTCAGCCCGCAAATCTTTATCTTTGTCATCTGAGTTTCTCTCCATTCAATGCTTCCAGCATCGCCTTTTTATTGCTGCTCCTCATCAGTGTCTCTCCGATCAAAACCGCATTGGTACCATTCTGCTTTAATACTTCAATATCATCATGAGTGCGGATCCCGCTTTCCGATACGAACAGGATATCTCCGGGAATTAACGCACGGTATCGCGTGCTGTTATTCACATCCACCGTAAAGTCTCTCAAATCGCGATTGTTGACGCCAATAATTTCTGCTCCGGCATCGATTGCATCCGCGATCTCTTCTGCATCGTGTGCTTCAACGAAAGCACTCATGCCAAGTTTCTTTGCAATCCGAATATATTCTCTCACCGTTTCCTTCTCCAGAATCGCACAGATCAGCAACACTGCGGAAGCTCCAAGTATTTTTGCTTCATAGATCATATATTCATCAACAACAAAATCTTTTCTTAAGACTGGAATCGATACTTCTTTCGCGATTTCCTGAAGATATCGGTTCGCTCCCTGAAAATAATACGGTTCCGTCAGACAGGAAATGGCATCCGCACCCGCCTGTTCATACTCTTTTGCGATTTCAACATAAGGAAATTCCGATGCGATCAGACCTTTTGACGGAGACGCCTTCTTAACTTCACATATATAAGATAACGATTCTTTTGCCAATGCCCGATAAAATGGAAATCCGGTATTCGCGTTCATCTGTTCCGCCTGCTTTCTTACTTCTTCCAAAGGTCTTTCCCTTTTTGCCGCATGGACGCGTTCTCTCGTTTTTGCTGCAATTTCCTCTAAAATCATCTCTCTTGCTCCTTCATCTATGCATTCGTAATATCCGCAAATCTTTGGATCTGTGCATATGCTTTTCCATTGTCGATCACTTTCGCCGCTTCTCTGACTCCATCTTCAAGCGAAATGCCTTCTTTGGCAAGATAGATTGCAGCTCCTGCATTGAGCAGCACGGCATTTCTCTTCGCTCCACGTTCCTTTCCAGATAAAATCGCTTTCGTGATCTCCGCATTTTCTGCGGCTGTTCCGCCAACCAGATCTTCTTTTCTGCAGCGTTCCATCCCGAACTGTTCCGGTGTAATCTCATACAATCTGAACTCACCGCCATCGCGTACTTCACAGACTGTCGTCGGAGCACTTGCTGAAATCTCATCCAGACCGTCCTGTCCATAGACGACCATCGCGTCCTTCACGCCGATGTTATACAAAATATGCGCCATCGGTTCCACCAGTTCTTTGCTGTATACGCCCAACACCTGGCGATTCGCATTTGCCGGATTCGTCAACGGGCCCAAAATATTAAATACCGTGCGGATTCCAAGCGAACCTCTGATCGGTCCGACGTACTTCATTGCCGGATGATATTTCTGAGCAAACAAAAAGCACATCCCGATTTCTTCCAATGCCTTTTTGCTTACTTCTTCCTCTGCCATCAGATTAACGCCAAGTGCTTCCAGAACATCTGCTGCTCCGGATCTGCTTGAAGCTGCCCGGTTTCCGTGTTTAGCGACTTTTACGCCTGCCGCGGAAATAACAAATGCAGACGTTGTAGAAATATTAAATGAATTGGAACGATCGCCGCCTGTTCCGACAATTTCCAGAACATCCATGTCATCGTGCTGCAGATGTACGCCATGTGCCCGCATACCATCTGCGGCTGCCGTAATCTCTTCGACGGTTTCTCCTTTTGCCGATAAAGCTGTCAGAAAGCCTGCCGCCTGAAGCTGATCAGCCTCTCCCGTCATCAATTCATCCATCACTGCCCGCATCTCATCATATGTTAAATCATTTCCTTCAAATACCTTTGATAATGCTTCCTTAATCATGCTGTCTTCCTCCTAAAAAATTTCTGATCATCTGCATGCCATCCGGCGTTAATACGGATTCCGGATGAAATTGCAGTCCATATATCTCGTAATCTTTATGTTTTACCGCCATAATCTCTCCATCCTCTGCCCGTGCAAGGATTTCCAGACAATCCGGCATCGTTTTCTCATCTGCAGCCAGAGAATGATATCGTGCTGCTTTTATCTTTTTTTCTAATCCCCGAAAGATCCTGCTCTCCTTCTCCACCGTTAAAACCGACTGCTTGCCGTGCATCAGCTCTTTTGCATACGTAATATCCGCTCCATATGCCCGGCAGATAGATTGATGACCGAGGCAAACACCGAGAATGGGAACTTTTCCTCCAAAATGCTTCACGGCTTCCACACAAATCCCTGCCTGCTCCGGTCTGCCGGGGCCCGGAGATATCACGATCGCATCCGGTTTCATCACCTCAATCTCTTCCAGTGTCTTTTCATCATTGCGAATGACTGCCATATCCGGATCGACGCTTCCGATATATTGATACAAATTATAGGAAAAACTGTCATAATTATCGATTAATAAGATCATTGATCCAAACCTCCTTCCGAACGCTTTACCGCTTCCACAACCGCCTGTGCTTTGTTCAGAGTCTCCTGAAATTCTGTTTCCGGCACGCTGTCTGCAACGATTCCGGCACCGGAACGAATAAAGATTTTTCCATTTTTCTTATAGGCAATGCGAATTGCAATGCAAGTATCCATATTGCCGGTAAAATCAAGATATCCAATGGCTCCTCCATAGATGCCCCTCTTATTATCTTCCAGTTCATTGATAATTTCCGCAGCTCTGATCTTTGGTGCTCCAGACAAGGTTCCGGCCGGCAAAACCGCTCCTATCGCATCCACGGCATCCCGTTCCTCCTGAAGCACTCCTGTGATCGTAGAACCGATATGCATAACATGCGAATACCGCTCTATTCCCATGTATTTTTCTACCTGCACGCTCCCAAACCGGCTGATCTTCCCGATATCATTTCTGCCGAGATCTACGAGCATATTGTGTTCCGCACATTCCTTCGGATCCGCCAGCAGTTCTTTTTCCAATCTCTGATCTTCCTCGATTGTTTTTCCCCTCGGACGCGTGCCGGCAAGCGGAAAGGTATACAATCTGTCATCCGTCAGCTTTACAAGCGTCTCCGGCGATGCTCCGGCAATTTCGATATCATCACTGCTAAAATAAAACATATACGGCGACGGATTGATTGTTCTTAAAACCCGGTACGTATCCAGAAGACTTCCTTCCGCTTTTGCTTCCATCCGGTTTGATAACACTACCTGAAAAATATCACCCTCATAGATATAACGCTTTGCCTTTTCTACCATTTCACAAAACTGCTCTTTTTCAAACAATGGCTGAAACTCTGTCCGAACCTTTAATGGCTGTTCTTCTTTTTCTATGCCGTTTTTTACAAGATGGATCATGTTTTCTATTTCCATTTTCGCTTTTTCATAATTCTCTTCGATCCGATCCGTCTTCACATTTGCGATAAAATAAATCTGCTGCTCCAAATGATCAAATGCGATGACTTTATCGAATAACATCAGATCAAAGTCGCGGAATCCTTCTTCATCCTTCGCATCTAAAATCAGAGACGGTTCCTGGTATTTCAGATAGTCATAAGAAAAATATCCGGTAAGTCCACCGGTAAAGGTTGGCATTCCTTTCAGTTTCGGACTCTTATATTCTTCTAACACCTGACGGATATATTCCTGTGGTCGATCTGTTTCAATCCGAATTTTCGTTCCATTTTGGATCGTTACCATTTTGTTCACACACGTAAGCTCTAATTTCGGATCAAATCCTAAAAAAGTATATCTGCCCCATACTCTTGCATCCTCAACACTTTCCAGCATATAACAGTGATGACTGACTGCCTTTAATTTTTTCAATACCTGAATCGGCGTGTAATGATCAGAATAGATTTTCCTGCAGACAGGGACTGCATGATAATCATCTTCATATCGTCTTACATCTTCTAATGTTGGGTAATACATCTTCTTTCTCCTTTCCCTCCCGGAATATGCTGTATCTTTGCGAAGCATTTTTATTACATCGGAATTCTAAAGAATATTTATACAATAAAAAACGCCCCTGACCAAACTCTAAAGTTCAGTCAAGGACGGGTACTATCATCCGCGGTGCCACCTTGATTCAAAAATTCCACCTGTCGCGTATAAAAACGAATCGGGAATCTCTGCTCTTATCAGAATACCATCATATTCCTCGCAACTAACGTATGCGTCACGTCATAGAATACTCAGCTGTAAACAGCCTTTGACTATGCCCTCAGTGGTCCATTTGACGAGCTGCGTTCTGCCGGTTCTCAGCTACCCGACTCTCTGTAAGTGCACGATTCGCCGTTATCTCCACATCAACGGTTTGTGGTTTTATTCCATTTACTGTTTTTAACAGAATAGCACTTTAATCTGCTAATGTCAAGAAGGAATTTTAAATGATGCTGCAGCTGCCCTTCAAAATTTATACAGAAAAAATCCCCTGTAAAATACCGGATTTTACAGGAGATTTTCAGATGGGAATTTGAAACTTATCATCCATAAACGATAAGTTTTCATCAAAATTATTATGATCAGACGATCATTTTTGTGTCTGCAGCAACATGGGAGCTGCATTTATCATTTTTCAGATTATAAGTACAAAATAAATACTTATAAAACTCAGATTAACGATAGTATTTTGGGCATCCTTTCCAAATACTTTCGAAAATCTTCTGAATTGCTTCGAAGAAATTGAAATGAGGTTTTGCAGGTTTTACAGGAACAGAAGGAACCTGTTCAGCCGGTTTTTCAGATCCGCATACACATGCATGTCCGTCTTCCCATACACATGCTGCTTTTTCTGTTACAACTTCGCCACAGTCTTTGCAAGTTACTTTATGTGTTCCATTTCCATTGTCTGTATAGATCCAATTGTTTTTCATATGGTCACATGCCGGTTTTTCGGATCCGCATACACATGCTTTTCCATCTTCCCATACACATGCTGCTTCTTTTGTTACTGTTTCACCACAGTCTTCACAAATTACATCATGGGTTCCATTTTTGTTGTCTTTGTATGTCCATTTGTTGTTCATATGGTCACATGCCGGTTTTTCGGATCCGCATACACAT
>Ga0129309_1001278_pt1 | contig 13378 bp, 11 predicted proteins | sample L1105metagenome_FD_94439 | JGI IMG/M metagenome (GOLD analysis project Ga0129309, IMG submission 94439) | Ring-tailed lemur group fecal microbial communities from Wisconsin, USA - L1105 metagenome | ecosystem: Host-associated > Mammals > Digestive system > Large intestine > Fecal | place: USA...
CCGTGACGGCCAGATGGTGTTTGGGGCGCCGACACGCGAAACCAGCAAAAACCAGATCGCTGAGCTGATGGTTGGAAGAAAAATCGAAGCGGACAGCATGATCAACGTAAACCGGCAGTTTGATGAGAAGGATATCATTCTCGACATTCAGCATTTCAGCGTGAACATGCCCGGTGAGAAGTGCAGGGACGTTTCCCTGAAGGTAAGAAGAGGAGAGATTCTTGGCATCGGCGGTTTGGCGGGACATGGGAAAACCAGTATTTCCAATGGTATTTTCGGAATGTATCCGGCAAAAGGAACCGTTCTGCTGAACGGGGAACCGCTGCACTATGAGAAAAACGGGGAGGCGCTGAAGCATTCCATGGCGTTTGTTTCGGAGGACCGTAAAGGCGTCGGGCTTCTGCTGGACGAACCGATCTCTTTAAATATGGTTTACACGGATATGAAGGTGCATGGCAGCTATCTGAAAAAGGTGGGATTTTTTACCCAGTTTGATGAAAAAGCGGCGGATCAGGCGGTAAACGACATGATCAAAGAACTGGATATCCGCTGCACGGGCGGCAAACAGCTTGTAGGCCGTCTTTCCGGAGGAAACCAGCAGAAGGTCTGCGTGGCCAGAGCGCTGCTGACAGATCCGAAGATCCTGTTTGTGTCGGAACCCACCAGAGGAATTGATATCGGCGCAAAGCAGATTTTGTTAAACTATCTGGTTAAGATCAATAAAGAACTGGGAATCACCATCGTTATGACTTCCAGTGAATTAAATGAGCTGCGCACGATCTGCGACAGGATCGCGATCGTCGGCTCCGGAAGGGTACAGGGAATTCTGAAGCCGGATTCTCCAAATGTAGATTTTGCCCTTTTGATGTCAGGTGAAAAAGGAGGTAACGAATGATGGAAAATGTAAAAGCAAAAGTGCAGTCCTTTGGATTTCCCAGATTGCTTATTATGGCCTTTTTGCTCATTCTGATCATAATGATGTTCGTTCTGAAAATACCGGTTCCCCTGACACTCTCGCAGTGTATCGTCCGGATCGGTATCAATGTGGTGCTTTCTCTGGCAATGGTTCCGGGGATTATGGCCGGAACGGGAATGAACTTTGCGCTTCCGCTGGGGATTGAATGCGGACTGATCGCAGGCATGATCAGTCTGGAAAGCAATATGACCGGTGTTGCAGGCATTGTTGCCGCCATGCTGATATCAGTTCCCATGAGCATTGTTGTCGGCTGGGCTTACAGCCTGCTGGTGAACCGCGTAAAGGGCAGCGAGATGATGGTATCTACCTACACGGGCTTTTCGGTTGTAGCGATCATGTGTATCGGCTGGCTGATCCTTCCGTTTCACAATGAATCGATCGTGTGGCCGATCGGTGACGGACTGAGAACAACGATCACACTGGAGCAGTGGTATGACAGAGCTTTAAACAAACTGTTCGCATTTAAGGTTGCGGGAGTGGAGATTCCGGTAGGCCTGATTTTGGCGGTAGCGGTCTTCTGTATTCTGATGTGGCTGTTTATGAAGAGCAAGACCGGTATGCTGATGAAGGCGGCCGGGGCGAATCCGGATTTTGCAAGATCCAACGGTATCCGTGTGGACAGCATGAGAACGCTTGCGACGATCATGTCCACAGTGCTGGGCGGAATTGGGATTATTATTTACGCACAGGGCTTTGGTTTTTACCAGTTGTATAACGCGCCTCTGATGATGGCGTTTCCGGCGATCGCAGCCTGTCTGATCGGCGGGGCGACGCCAAGCCGGATCTCGGTATCGAATGTGGTGCTCGGTACCGTGATGTTCCAGAGTCTTCTTGCGATTGCAACTCCGGTGGCAAACGGACTGATCCCGGAGGGAAATCTTTCTGAGGTAGTCCGCACGATTGTCAGCAACGGTATTATTCTGTATGCTTTATCCCATATGCAAGGAGGGAAGAGATGATGGGTCGTCAGATAAAAAAAGTTTTAATCAATAATGCGGTTACGATCCTGTTCGTAATTATTTGTATCGCAGGTATTATTTTGGCAAACCAGCCGCTCTCCTATATTCTGGGTGAGATTTCTTCCAGACTTTTCCGGAACCTGACGCTGATCCTGGCTCTTATCATCCCGGTATGGGCCGGAATGGGAATGAACTTCAGTATTGTCGTAGGTGCAATGGCCGCTGAGATCGGTCTGATCGTGGCGACAAATTTCTCGATCAGCGGCGTTGCCTACATGGTCGTGGCATTTCTGGTGAGCATCCCGCTTTCCCTGTTTTTCGGAAATCTTACGGGGCGTCTGTTCAACAGGACCAGAGGGCAGGAGATGATCACCGGTATGATCCTCGGATTCTTTGCCAAGGGTATTTTTGACCTTGTATTTATGTTCCTCTGCGGACCGGTGATCCCGATTAAAAATAAGGCTTTGCTGCTTACAAACGGGATCGGACTGATTACGCCGATCGATCTGAATCAGGAGACAAAGAAAGCGATCAACAATATCTGGAAAGTAACGATGGACAAAGCGCTGTATTTTCTCTTCTTTGCACTGATCGCGGTGCAGATCATTCAGATTGTCCGCAAAATTGTAAAGGACCACGAAAAATTCCAGTGGAAGAAGGCATATAAGCTGTATGCTTCCATAGCAGGGCTGATCATTTATACGATTATCTGCAACTGCTCCGAGACGGTGCTGTTTGCGCTGCGCTTTACAGATGTGCCGGTAGTGACCGGGATCATCATCGCCATCGTCTGCGTGTTTATTACTTACCTTTCAAAGACGAAGCTGGGAAGTGATATCAATGCGGTCGGACAGAATCGTTCCATAGCCATCTCCATGGGCATCGGAGCCGATAAGATCCGTATTGTTGCGATCATGCTTTCCACACTGCTTGCTTCCCTGGGACAGTTGATCTTTATTCAGGATATCGGAAATTTTGCTACTTATACGGCTCATGAAAATGTGGGAACCTTTTCCATCGCGGCTTTGCTGGTGGGAGGCGCTTCCATTAAGAAAGCCAACATCGGGCAGGCGATTTTAGGAGCGCTGCTGTTCCATACAATGTTTATTGTTGCGCCGCTGGCAGGAAAAAATCTCTTTAACAATGCGCAGTACGGCGAGTATTTCCGTGTATTCGTCTGCTATGCGGTTATCGCTATCTCCCTTGCCCTGCATGCATGGAAACAGGTTATGGCGAAAAGAGTTGCCGAGGAGGCGGAAGACGAAGAATGAGAGAGAGATTTCGTCAAAGACTGATCGATTTAATGAAGAGGGAAAACATGGCGGCAATGATGATCGCGCCCTCTGAAGAATTAAATTTTCTGGCGGGATTCAACGTTTATCTCTGTGAACGGTTTCAGGCGATGTTCATCACTGCAAAAGGAGAAACATTTTATATATGTAATCTTTTAAGCAGGGATGAGGTCGCGGAATTTACAAAGATTCCCATGGAAATCTACACATGGACGGACAGTCAGTTGTTTGCGGATGTAGTGCGGGATGTTTTTGAAAAATACGGGCTGCTTGGAAAATGCATTGGCGTAAACTCCACCGTCCGTTCTTTCAACATGCTTCCTATTGCGGAAAAAACCGGAGTGGAGTTTGTCAACGGGAAACCCATGCTGGAGGAGATCCGGATCATAAAGAGCTCTGAGGAGATGGAAAACCTGAGGATCGCGGCGCAGATCGCCGATGATATTTTCCCGAAGATTCTTGCTTTTATCCGGCCGGGACTGAAGGAAATCGATATCCGTACCGAGATGGAACGGTTGTTTGCAGCAGAGGGAGTGAAACTGGCGGGCAATATAGTCGCTTCCGGAAGTAATTCGGCGCTTCCGCATTATTTTGGCAATCAGCGTGTCATTGAGAAACAGGATATTATTGTACTGGATTACGGCTGCAGTTACCACGGCATGTTTTCGGATGTAACCCGGACTGTCTTCGTGGGCGGGATCACCCCGGAACAGGGAGAAGTGTACAATATCGTGCGCAGGGCAAACTATGATGCCAGGGAAAAGGTACGGGAAGGCGCGTATATTCCGGATATCGACCATGCGGCGAGAAGTATCATACAGGAAGCCGGCTATGGGGAATATTTTACCACCAGACTTGGACATGGCATCGGTTACATTACTCACGAGCAGCCGGAGATAAAAGCCGTTAACCGGCGTCATCTGGAATGCGGCATGGCCTTTTCCATCGAGCCGGGCATTTATATTCCCGGAAAATTCGGCGTTCGTATAGAAGATGTTATGATGGTGGGAGAAAAAGGACCGGAGCGGCTGAACCGGACCAGCCATGAGATCATTATTTTGTAATATTTGATGATACCAGGGGCAAATAAACAAAAATCCGATGAAAACATCATTTGATATCAGGAGGAAAAACAAGAAATGAAGGCGATACTCATCCATGAACCCGGCAAAGTGGAAATCGTGGAAAATGAGATGCCGGTGGCAAAAGAGGGCGAGGCTCTTTTAAAAATACTGTACGGCGGCATCTGCGGCAGCGATCTGGGAACCTACCGGGGAACCTTCGCATACGCCGGCTATCCCCGTATTCCGGGGCATGAGTTTTCCGCACAGATTGTTGAGGTTGGTGAGAATGACAGGGGATTGAAGCCGGGCATGATTGTTACCTGTAATCCGTATTTCAACTGTAATAAATGCTATGCCTGCGAGAGAGGACTTGTAAACTGTTGTGAGTCAAACGAGACAATGGGTGCACAGAGAGACGGGGCTTTCTCTGAATATATAACCATGCCGGTCGAGCGTATTTACGACGGCAAGGGACTTTCACCGAAACAGTTGGCTTTGATCGAGCCTTTCTGCATCAGCTACCATGGCGTATCCAGGGCAGATATAAAAGCAGGAGACAGGGTGCTGGTAGTCGGCGCGGGAACCATCGGTGTTCTGGCAGCCGTTGCAGCCAGGGCAAAGGGCGGCGAGGTTTATATCGCGGATATAGCGGAGGCAAAACTCAACTACGCTTATGAAACCTTCGGACTGGCCGGAAAGATCCTGAATGACGATCCGGAAACTTTTATGGATAAAGTCAAAGAGATTACCGGAGAGCATCACGGATTTGATGTCTGCATTGAAGCGGTGGGACTGCCGTCTACTTTCCAGAACTGTATTGACGCGGCCGCCTATGGAGCCAGAGTCGTGCTGATCGGCGTTGGAAAGAAGAATCTGGACTTTAATTTCACAATGCTTCAGAAAAAGGAACTGAATGTATTCGGTTCCAGAAATGCAAGGAAGAATGATTTTATGGAGCTGATCGATCTGGTGAAGAGCGGAGCGGTAGATCTGGAGAAGATCGTTATGAATCCCTGTTCGGAGGATCCGCGGGAGCGCTCTGAGTATTCCATGGACGAGGCGGCGGCAGCTTTCGAAGAATTCAGTCAGTACGGGCAGAATAAGCTGAAGGTTGTCATTCACTTTGCTGATCCGGAATAAAGCACCGCTGAACGGTATCCGGAAAATGCATGAAAACTTTGACAGCGGGAAACATCATACAAAATAATTTATGACGTTTCCTTAAATAAAAAAGTGTGAAAAAGAAATCTGGAAGGCAGGATATTCTGCTTTCCGGATTTTTTTATAAATTTTTAGAAATTTTCAGAAAAATTTCGTTGAGAAGCTGTTGATGCTGTTTGGGCAATGAGATATACTATTTGTCATATCGACAGAAAAGGTGGAGCGTATTGAGACGTAAAAAATATATTAAAATCATTCTGGTGATCGCTGTTATTCTGGTGATCGGAATTTTCTTTTACATAGCGGCAGGTGCGGCGCTGCCTTATATCAATCAGCCGTCCGTCAGTCAGGAGACAAAAGACCGCTTTGTGGAAAAGGAGTTTTATGGAGGTCATCCTTCCGGGGAGCGGGCGCGTATCATTTCCGATAACGGGGAGGCTCTGGAAGAACGGATCCGCCTGATTTCCCATGCGAAGGAGAGGATTGTTTTATCTACGTTTGAATTCCGCTCGGATACAAGCGGGAAAAAGATACTGGCTGCCTTGCTGGATGCTGCAAAGCGGGGCGTGGAAGTATCGATCCTGGCAGACGGTTTTCCCGGAATGGTTTCCATGGAAAGGAATCCTTATTTCTATGCGCTTTCCAGTTTCCCGGGTATTCAGATCCGGCTCTACAATCCGATCAGGCCGTGGAAACCGTGGATGCTGATGGCGAGGATGCATGATAAATATCTGATCGTGGACGAGACAGCCTATATTTTGGGCGGTCGCAACAGTTATGACTATTTTCTTGGGGACCAGCCGGGACATAAAAATTATGACTGGGATGTTCTGGTTTATTGCGAAAAACGGACGGAAGCCGGGAACGGTTCTTTGGAACAGCTTCTTGCCTATTTTTATTCCGTCTGGAATCTGCCGGTCTGTGAAGCTTTTCATGACGAAGAAAGCTGTCAGCAAAGCAGTAAGGTGCAGAAAGCGAAAAAGGAACTGGAAATGCTTTATGAAGAAATCCGCAGGGAACATAAGGAATGGTTTGCGGACTGCCGTTACGAAGAAAACACGCGGCCTGTAAACCATATTGAATTGCTGTCCAATCCCGTTGACGCCAAAATAAAAGAGCCGGTTGTATTTTATGAAATGACTGAACTGATGAAACGGGCAGAGAAAGAAGTGTTTTTCCATACTCCTTACATAATCTGTGATAACTGGATGCTTCAACGTCTGCAGGACATCTGCGGCCAAAAAGCACAGGTACGGATGATGACCAATTCCGTAGCAAATAACGGAAATCTTTTCGGGGCCATGGATTACCAGAAAAACAGAGGAGAAATTCTGAAAACCGGTGTTTCGGTCCTGGAATACGACGGAGGCGTTTCCTACCATGGTAAGTGCTTTACCGTAGATGACCGTTTAACGGGAATCGGATCGTTTAACTGGGATATGAGAAGCGCCTATCTGGATACGGAGCTGATGCTGGTGATAGACAGCAGGGAGCTGAACCAGGATATGCGGACAGCCATGGCAGAATATGAGGAAGGGTGTCTTTTGGTTTTGGATGCAGAAAATTCCAGCGCTCCGGATGGAAGCGCGGCGCAGGAAATCAGCAAAAAGAAGCAGCGAATGATGAATTTTATACGCGCAGCGGCAGGATGGGCGAGATTTCTCCTGTGAGGATCTCTCCGAAAATAGAAGTGAAAAATAAGAATATCCCGTGAAGGACCATGTGTCAAAAAGCACCGGTCTTCACGGGATGTTTTATTTTCCGGCAAAAAGCTTAAATACCGGTATTATCCGACAGCTTCATTTATGCTGACACAGGCTTCTACATCTTTGACAGTGCCGCTTCGTCGGCAATGATCGTGACATCCGGGTGGAGCTGCAGTATGGATGCAGGAAGCTGCGGGGTGATCGGCCCGCGGACAGCCGCTCTCAGGGCATCTGCCTTGTCTGCTCCGCTCACGACAACGACGATCTTTCTGGCCAGCATGATCGTCCGGATTCCCATTGTGATCGCCTGACGCGGAACATCGGCCTCAGATTCAAAAAAGCGCTGATTTGCAGCGATGGTGCTCGGGGTGAGGTCTGCGCAGTGCGTTTCCCCGACAAAAATATCAGAAGGCTCGTTGAAGCCAATGTGCCCGTTGCGGCCCAGTCCCAGAAGCTGCAGGTCTATGCCGCCCATTTCTGCGGCCAGACGATCATATTCTTTACAGCATTTCTCCACGTCCGTGGTCAGACCGTCCGGAACGTAGGTGCGGGTTTTTTCAATATTAATATGGTCAAAGAAATTCGTATTCATAAAGCAGCGGTAGCTCTGCTCGTGTTCCGGCGCAAGTCCTTTGTATTCGTCCAGATTTATACTGGAAACCTTCGAAAAATCCAGATCTCCCTTTTCATACCAGTCAATCAACTGACGGTAGGTTCCCACCGGTGAAGACCCGGTAGCCAGTCCGAGCACACAATCGGGTTTCATAATAACCTGTGCGGCAATCATACCTGCAGCTTTCCGGCTCATTTCTGAATAGTTTTCGGTTTTATAAATCATCATAATTACATACCTGTTCCTTTCTTTTGCGTCTGGTTGCATAGTGTCTGAAACTGAATTTGCCCGTCCGTAACATGGACAATGCTGCTTATTGCAAATATGGCAATAAAGATTTCTATCAGTATAACAGGTTATGCCGAAAATGCAACAGGAATTCCCGGGTTAGATTATACTTTCACAGTTGGAAAGAAAGAACAAGGACTTGTGCATAATAACTAACGCGCAGACAGTAAAGGAGCGGTCAGAGAGCCCTGCCCGAAAAGAGATTGAAAGAACTTTCAAAGAGAGGCAAAAGCATTGAAAATAAAATCAGTTTCAATATAATAGGGCTCAGGAAAAGGAGGGAAAGATCAATGGTACAGTCAATAGTACAGAAACGGGTAGAAGGCTTACGGGGAAAGCTGATTGTATCCTGTCAGGCATTACCCGGGGAGCCGCTGCATTCATCTTTTATTATGGGGAGAATGGCACTGGCGGCAAAGATGGGCGGAGCCGCCGGCATCCGCGCTAATACGAAAGAGGACATCGCGGAAATTCAGGCACAGACAGAGCTTCCGGTCATTGGAATTGTGAAACGGGATTACGAGGGCGGAGAGGTTTACATCACACCGACGATAAAGGAAGTGGATGAGCTGATGGAGGTGAAGCCGGAGATTATCGCGATGGATGCCACAGAACGGCTTCGCCCGGGAGCAGTGACACTGGATGACTTTTACAGACAGATCAAAGAAAAGTATCCGGAACAGCTTCTGATGGCGGACTGCTCAACAGTGGAAGAAGCGCTTCATGCAGATGAATTGGGCTTCGACCTGATCGGGACAACGATGGTGGGGTATACAAAGCAGAGCAGGGGCGACAAGATCGAAGCAAACGATTTTGAAATTCTGCGAAAAATCATTGCCGGAGCAAAGAACCGCGTAATTGCAGAAGGCAATATTAACACGCCGGAAAAAGCGAAGCGTGTCATCGAGCTGGGTGCATTCAGTGTTGTGGTGGGATCTGTTATCACAAGACCGCAGCTTATCACAAGAGCATTTGCAGAAGCACTCATAAAGTAGGGACAGCATGGATTGAGGCATAAAACTATCCATTTATTATTTTCTATTTAAAAGAAAGGAGAAACAAAATGAGAAATCTTGAGAAGTACAAAGGGGTCATCCCGGCATTTTATGCATGTTATGACAAGGAGGGAAATATCAGCCCGGAGGGTGTGCAGGCGCTTACAAAGTACTTTGTAAGGAAAGGCGTAAAGGGCGTGTACGTAAACGGCTCTTCCGGAGAATGCATTTACCAGAGCGTAGAAGATAAAAAGCTGGTTCTGGAAAACGTTATGAAGGCGGCGGAAGGAAAGCTGACGGTGATCGCCCATGTGGCATGTAATAACACAAAGGACAGTATGGAGCTTGCGCGCCACGCGGAGAGCCTTGGGGTCGATGCGATCGCTGCCATTCCTCCGATTTACTTCCGTTTACCGGAGCACGCGATTGCACAGTACTGGAATGATATCAGTTCTGCTGCGCCGAATACCGATTTTGTAATCTATAACATTCCGCAGCTTGCGGGAGTAGCGCTGACGATGAGCTTATTTGCCGAGATGAGGAAGAACCCGAGAGTCATCGGCGTGAAAAATTCGTCCATGCCGGTACAGGACATACAGATGTTCAAGGCGCAGGCCGGGGAGGATTATGTGATCTTTAACGGACCGGACGAGCAGTTCATCAGCGGTCGTGTGATCGGCGCAGAAGGGGCGATCGGCGGAACATTCGGTGTGATGCCCGAGCTTTTCCTGAAAATGGACGAATACGTAAGAGCGAATGAACTGGACAAAGCAAGGAAGATCCAATACGCAGTGGATGCGATCATTTACAAAATGTGTTCGGCACACGGCAATATGTACGGAGTCATCAAGGAGATTCTGAAGATCAACGAGAATCTGGAGCTTGGCGGGGTAAGAAAGCCGCTGCCGTCCCTGGTGGATTCGGACAGGATCATTGTGGAGGAGGCAGCGAGGATGATCCGCGATGCAAAAGAAACCTGTTTATAATAATATGAAAGAATACAGGAGGAGAGTGGAATGCAGGGATTTACAATCATTGATTTAATAATTTTAATCGTATATCTGGCAGCAGTATTGTTCGCAGGCCTTCATTTTGCCAAGAAGGATATGAAAGGAAAAGAATATTTTAAGGGAGACGGAACAGTGCCGTGGTGGGTTACGTCCGTATCCATATTTGCAACGCTGTTGAGCCCGATTTCGTTCCTGTCACTTGCGGGAAATTCCTATGCGGGGACATGGATCATGTGGTTTGCACAGCTCGGCATGCTGCTTGCAATCCCGCTTACGATCCGGTTTTTCCTTCCGATTTACAGCAAGCTGGATATTGATACGGCGTATCATTATCTGGAGCTGAGATTTGGAAGCAAAGGGCTTCGGATACTGGGCGCAGTCATGTTTATCATCTATCAGGTAGGGCGCATGTCCATCATCATGTACCTGCCCTGTATGGTCCTTGGAAGCCTGACTGGAATCAGCGTCAACCTGCTGATCGTCATCATGGGCGTTATTGCGATCATTTATTCCTATACAGGAGGATTGAAATCCGTACTTTGGACAGACTTTATTCAGGGATCTGTGCTTCTGATCGGCGTGACCTTCGCTCTGGTGTTCCTTCTGGCACATCTCAACGGAGGAATCGGCGCGATCTTTCATGCATTTACGGCGGAACACAAATTTCTGGCAGTCAACCAGCCGATCTTTGACATCAATATTTTGAAGGACAGCGTATTTCTCCTGATTGTAGGTGCGGGCTTCAATACAATGAGCTCTTACGTATCCAGCCAGGATATTGTACAGCGGTTTACCACGACCACTGACACAAAGAAACTGAATAAGATGATGCTTACAAACGGTGCACTGTCTATCTTTATCGCTACCGTATTTTACCTGATCGGTACCGGACTGTATGTGTTCTATCAGCAAAATGCACTGCCGCCTGCGGCAGCACAGGATCAGATCTTTGCGTCCTATATCGCGTTTGAGCTCCCGGTGGGCATTACGGGCCTGCTTCTGGCGGCGATCTATGCGGCGTCACAGTCCACCCTGTCTACGGGTCTGAACTCCGTGGCGGCGAGCTGGACACTGGACATTCAGGCGCGTCTGACAAAGAAGGAATTAAGTTTTGATACGCAGACCAGGATCGGACGGTACGTATCGCTGGTAGTCGGTGTTTTCGCGATCATTGTATCCATGGTACTTGCAAACGGCGGAGTGAAGTCGGCATACGAGTGGTTCAACGGATTTATGGGCCTGGTGCTCGGTATTCTGATCGGAACCTTTATCCTCGGCGCTTTTACAAAGGTGGCAAATACGTTCGGAGCAGTAGTGGCATTTATCGCGGCATCGGCGGTTATGGTATACGTTAAATACGGTGTACCGGCAGAAGCTGTGTCCATCTGGTCCTATTCACTGATTTCCATCGCAGTATCGCTGGTAGTCGGTATTCCTGCAAGTCTTATCTGGAGAAAAATAAAAGGGGATATCCCGGCACCTGCGCCGAACACGACGATCTACAGGAATTAATATAAAGGAGAGGATACGATGATATTTGGAAATCTGAACAATCTCAAAGAATTTTCGTTTCTGGAGGAGCAGGTAAAAGCATGCTTTGCATACGCACAGACGCATGCACTTGCGGATCTTGAGAAGGGAAGCCATCAAATTGACGGCCACCGTCTGTTTGTAAACATTGTGGAATACGAGACAGTGAAGGCGGAAGAACGCTTCTGGGAAGCACATCGGGATTATCTGGATGTTCACCTGATGCTGGATGGTACGGAGCAGATTGACTTAAACTTCATCAAGAACATGGAGCAGAAAGAATATGTGCCGAAGGACGATTTCCTTCCGCTGGACGGAGAAAAGAACAGCTCGGTGATCCTGACAAACGGTGATTTTCTCATTTGCTACCCCAGCGATGGACACCGCACGGCAGTTGCGGTAAATGAATCCACAAGGGTCAGAAAGGCAATTTTTAAAGTGCGGATCTGTTCCTGTGCAGAGAGGTAAACAGGACAGGATGAGGTAACAGGCCGCGTTCCCCCGGAAGAAAACGGACATCCGGGGGAACGTGCGTGGAAAGCTGTGGATGGTTTCAAAGAAAATGCGCGGATTCCCTTCTGGTTTATATGCGGCAGTTCATGGGGAACCGTGATGGAGATTGCGGAAACGGTTTGAGTATATTATAATGAAGGAAAGCTGCCTGAGTGAAAGAAAACAGATGTTTTCGGTCAGGTCGGACGATCCCTCACTATGCAGAGGAGATAGAATGGGATACAACGAAAAGTATGTATGCATCGATATAGGCGGTACGGCGATCAAGTATGGCCTGATCACGGAGAAGGGGGAACTGATAAATCGCGGCGAACGAGACACGGAAAGCGGGAAAGGCGGCCCATCCATCCTGCAAAAAGTGGTGGAGATTGCAGAAATGTACTGCAGAACAGAATCTGTCAGCGGGATCTGTATCTCTACGGCCGGAATGGTAGATACTGAAAAGGGAGAAATCTTCTGGGCAGCGCCTTTGATTCCCGACTATGCCGGAATTAATTTTAAGAAGACGCTGGAGGAGCGGTTTCATATCCCCTGTGAAGTGGAAAATGACGTGAACTGTGCGGGGCTTGCGGAGTACGTGTCGGGGGCGGCGGTGGACAGTCCGGTATCCCTGATGCTCACAGTTGGAACCGGCATCGGCGGAAGTATCCTGATAGACGGTAAGGTCTTTCGCGGATTTGGCGGAAGCGCCTGCGAAGTGGGCTATATGCACATGCTGGGAAGTGATTTTCAGACGCTGGGAGCGGCGAGCACACTTACGCAAAAGGTAGCCGGGTGGAAGCAGGAGCAGGACGGGTCATGGGACGGCCACCGCATTTTTGAGGAGGCAAAAAAGGGGGATGCGCTCTGCATCCGCGCCATTGACGAGATGTGCGATATCCTCGGACTTGGGATTGCAAATATCTGTTATGTAGTCAATCCGGAGGTTGTAGTATTCGGCGGAGGCATTATGGCGCAGGAGGAGTTTCTGAAGAAACGGATCGAGCGCGCTGTGGAAAAGTATCTGATTCCCAGTATTGCCTCGAGAACCAGAATTGCATTTGCGAAACACAGAAATGACGCGGGAATGCTTGGCGCTTTTTATCATTTCTGCCAGTGCCGTGAGAACCGGTGATACGGCAGGAAAAGTGCCATAACATCAGAAAGAAAGGAGCGGTGAGACATGGAGTATTACGTAAAGTCGGTGGTACCGATGATCGAGTCCAATTATGACAACTTTACGGTGGTTGAAAAAAACATTGCAGATTTTTTCATACGGAACCGGAAAAAGG
>Ga0129309_1001282_pt1 | contig 13362 bp, 12 predicted proteins | sample L1105metagenome_FD_94439 | JGI IMG/M metagenome (GOLD analysis project Ga0129309, IMG submission 94439) | Ring-tailed lemur group fecal microbial communities from Wisconsin, USA - L1105 metagenome | ecosystem: Host-associated > Mammals > Digestive system > Large intestine > Fecal | place: USA...
CAAAAGATGGCGCGGTAGTTCAGTTGGTTAGAACGCCGGCCTGTCACGCCGGAGGTCGAGGGTGCAAGTCCCTTCCGCGTCGCCATCATGGGGTGCAATCGCGCCTCATATGCTGCTATAGCTCAGTCGGTAGAGCGCATCCTTGGTAAGGATGAGGTCCCCAGTTCAAATCTGGGTAGCAGCTCCAGAAAACCACTCTTTTCAATCGAAAAGAGTGGTTTTCTTTTTGAAAAAGCTATCACAAAAAGCTGGTGATTTCGTTTGACCTACACCCTGGACCACACGCTGAAAGGCTGGGAAAGGAGAAAAGAGTACTGGGCAGGACGTTGTGCTTCTCTGCTGCTTGAAGGTAGGCACCTAGGTCATCGGGCTTCAGGATATTCATTTCCTTTTTCTGTATTTGGGGGGGATGCAGTCCTCAGTGGGGTTGGCGGTAATCACCTTTTCCTTTCTGACACGTTCCAGGGTGTTGCGGAGCATGAGGTGGACGCTACGGACGGTGGTGGTACTGAGCCCGGTTTTGCCGCCCTTGGGGTCAGATCTGCCGTTTTCGGTCAAGTCCTTTTTTCCTTGACCTCGGCTTGTGGGTCTTGCCCAATACGTTTTTGATGATCCTCTTCCCTGTCTGGTCGTACCTAGCGGTGTACCGCCCTTCCCAGAGGACATCCTTCCGCTTGCGGATATTGCCCTCGACGGTGGCTCTTTTCTTTGACATTAGATTTTCCCTCCCTTCCAAATCACAAAACATATCACAAGTGGTGTTAGAAAGCTATCCCTTTTTGGAAGAGCTTCCGTCGATCCATGCCAGGAACTTGTACTTTGGGATGAGGATGCGGCTACCAATGTTGAGGGTGGGGAAGCCAGCCTTCGCTGTGGACCAGCTCGCAGAGGCCCCGGCCCGGCTAATCCCCAGCACTGCCGCCACATTGAGGGCGGAGAGGGTGAGGGGTAGCTCATCATAGGATTTGTAGGTAGGTTTGTTCATAGGAGTCCTTTCTGTTCCCGCAGGATACTTTTATTCTTGCAATCCGTGTTGTTCATATAGTTCTCCGCATCTGGTGTGGGGAGGGGCGGCACCGGGTGGGGTCAGCTTATGGTCTGCTGCTCCTCGTGGTCATCCGCTCTGTGACCTTGGACGATCTTCTTCTGACGCTCTTTGGAGAGGCCCTTGCGGTCGCTGTGGATGTGTACAGTGGTGGCGCATCTCTCATGAGAGGAACATCTTGGCCACGCTCCAGAGTACGGCCCAGAGAGGCCACAGTGCCCACGAGCCGACCATAATTGGGATAATCCACACCCACACGGGTAGGGCTTGGGCAGGTGTATTTTGGGAAAACGTAAATGCTGCCGTTCTTTCTTCCACCCAACCTGTTGGAGCAGAGATGTCATCTCTGTTACGGCCATCACTATTTTTTCGTCTGAGCTGCCATCGAAGACAGCATAGTCGATAGGCTCTGCACCGTCTTGCTCTGGGGCACCAGTAAGCGGAACTCACGCTCCATCACCTCTTTTTTGTATTTGTCACCGCGGAGCCGGCATTATAGCAGGCCAGGGTGTCCCGGGCCAGCTCGTCCGGGGTGTGATGGGTACCTTAGAATTCTGCGCCCTGGTGGGCAGCGAGCCCACCAGGGCGGCGGTGATGATCAGCTTGTTCATCTTTTCTCTCCGTACAGCAACTCGTAAATGCCAGCCATACCCAAGCCGCGCCGATGCACATACTTACCGTCCGTATTACGCAAGAATTAAGAAGAGCCCCGCTTCCTTCCGGGCATCAACATAAATCTTGGCACCCTGAACAAAGTAACGAATTTGGTGGTCCACGGCGAATTCCATAATGTCATCCAGGCCGCCGCCGGTGAATTCCAAGGCGACAAAGTTGCTGATAACGTTGGGAGCGTCGACCCAGAACTCCTCCTCGTAGGCGTCCTTATCCAGAAGCACAGTATCAGAAGTGTGGTTGGGATCCAGGTACTGCTTGACCACATCTTGGACCGTATCAAGCGGCTTGAGCGCAGTTATCAACTGTTCCGGAGAAAGGTGGAAGAGATCCCGGTCACGCCATTGGGATGATACTCCTGCACATGGGGCGGGGATAATAGATCTGGCCCTCATCGTAGTGCTGCATGAAAGCTACAGGATGTTGGGAAAAGACTCAGTGTGGCAGGGGAAGAGGGTAGAAGCGCACAGCACGGAGCCGCCGATAGGACTGCAGTAGGTGTCGCCGCGGGCGGGCTTGTTCATGAAAATCTTCAGGTTCTGGTCCACAGGCCAGATAGCAAGGGGCAATAGATCCTGCGTACCACCTCAAAGTCCCGAGTGTTCAGGACTACATTATAAATGCCAGGCTGGCCCTTAGGCTCGAAGGGAACGCTTTCATAAAACTCTTCGATGTGCTTCTTGGGGTAGGCGCAGTCGCCTTGAGGGGTCAAGGCAGCCATCTTAAGATACGCGCTTCCGCAGCTCATGTAGTAGTGGCCGGAGTAATACCGGTCTGGAACGTAGGGCCTGTCCAGAGGGGTCTTGTAAAAATTACCCATGCAAAAGCCCGGCTTGTCAAAGAAATCCTTGGAAGAGATGCCAATATGGTCAATGTAAAATTTTGTTTTTCTGCGCATTGATATGTTTCCTCGGAAATTCTGGAAGTACGGCGAAAGGATTTGGCAGAACAATTGCGTGCTTAGCACCATATCACGGGACAATTATACCGGGTGGCGCTGAATTGCGTCAAAAAAAGAACGAGGAATGTCAGAAACGGCACTGTTGAACTGAAAAGAGCGCAAAAAAATCACGACGCGCAGTTGATTTAAAATGCACATCGTGATACGTTATCCGGTTGAAGTTGAAGCAAAGCTTTCACAGATTTGACTGGACCTCAGAAAAATCGACATTCTTTCTGCTCAGAGACATACCGTTGTCGATGTGGGCGTAGGACACAACGCCGGTGGTATGATCGGCCGCACGCTTTGCACGTTCTCGCTTGCGCGCTCTCCTTTGAGCTCTCTTCCCTTCAGCGGGCACCGCTTCCTCCACGGTCTCTCCCCCCACAGGCAGCAAAGACGGGGCACGGTGCGCCGAAAAAAGCAGACAGCGGGGACCACCACCGGATGTGATCCCCACTGTGCCGTCATTTAGAACATCTTGTACTCGTTCAGAGACAAAGCCACATAGCTGATCATGGTATTGATATCAAACACGGGGATACCCAGCTCGTCGCGAATACGGGCGGAATAGGGAGGCAGGTCGGTACACTCCAGCACCACAGCGCCGATGTCGGGGTTCTCCTCCAGGCCCTTGCGCACAACGCTAACCACCTCGTCGGTGACGGCCTCCAGATTGAACTCCTCGTTGGGGTGGGTGTAGATGCGGCCCCACTCAGGCTGATCGTGCAGGCTCAGGATCACTAGGTGATCGCGGTCCACGATCTTGGCGCGCTGCAGATGCTCCTCGCGCAGATGGTACTTGTTGGCGGTCAGCACGGCCACCTTGCGGTTGGGGCCCACCATGGTCTGGATGAAGGGGACCTGTAGCAGGGCGCTGGTGAACACCAGCTCGGGCACGGCGGCGGCCAGGCCCTCCTGATAGTATGCGGTGAAGCCACAGCTGGTGGTGATGGCCTTCACGCCCTGAGCCGCCAGCTCCTTGCACACGACGATAAACTTATCCAGCATCTCCTGGCAGGGGTTCTCTTCGATGGTATCCATATTGGCGCCCTTGACGCGCAGCATCATCACCTCGAAGGGATAGGAAGCGGGGTTGGTGCTGTTGCCGGGCAGAGACTCCAGCTGCAGTTGGGCGGGCAGGACCTGGCCCTCCTCCCAGCGCAGAATACAAATCTTGGGCTTTTTTTCCATGAAGACATCTCCTTTTCATTTTCCGCACAGGTCCCTGCTGGACAAATACCTGTACCTGTATATACAAAGCTCTATAACTATAATTTATACACAAATCCCGGGAATTGACAAGCATGATTTCCCCGACCCGCCGCTTTTCTATGATTTCGCCAATCCTCCCTTCTCTATTACAATATAATTTGGTTGGAATCCTCGGCAGCCAGCCGAGGGTTTTGTCCGTCTTGTGCCAAAGCTACAATAAGAGGAGCAACTGGCTGTACGCTCCTTTCCTGGGCTATGAAGTCCGTGACGGAGATTGTCAGCCATCCTCTTATTGCAGCGTTCGGGTTAAGCAGGCTAAGCCTTGAGTTCGCGTCCCCCAATAGATTGAATCGACTATGATCATCGGGCAGGACTCCGATAACAAGACCTATGAGCCGAAGCTGGATATCTGCGGCACGGTAAGCGCCGTCAATATGCCCGCCGTTCAGGGAAACGAGGCCAGCAAGACCAACCTGGTGGCTCTCGATGTGACCGGCAACGAGGTCAAGAAAAACGCACAGCGGACTCGGTGGAGTCTCTGTGCGTTTAATGATAATGGATAGCTCTGCGCTATTTTTCGAAAAATTACTTGAATCCGGCTGAGAAATCATGTAAAATAACTAATATAATGTAGAATAATACACATGACTGTTCTGTCCATTGCCGTATAGTTGGTTGTTTTATGCCTTTTGCGGTATCGCGCAAGGTGAACGCTGATTTTTCTTTCGGAGGTCACAAACTTATGGACTGTGGTACACTGTTCGCTCTTGACAAGACCAATGCCAAGCCCCTACATATCCAGATTGAGGAGTCAATCCTCCAGAAACTGGAGTCCAAGGAGTGGGCGCCCGGCAAACTGATCCCCTCGGAAAACGAGCTGAGCCATATCTATGGAGTAAGCCGCACCACGGTGCGCAATGTCATCACCAAGCTGGTGCAGGAGGGGCTTTTGTTCCGTATCCCCGGCAAGGGCACCTATGTGGCCGAACCGAAGATCGTGGCCCACTCCCTGTCCTATGCCGGCATCCGCGAGCAGCTGGAGCAGATGGGCTATGAGGTCACCACCCAGCTGATCTCCCTCGACCTGGAAACCGCGGATCAGAAGATACTCCAGTACTTTCCCGGCCTGGATGCCCCCTATTTCTATGTGGTCCGCCGCCTGCGTATTCTGAAGGGGGAACCGCTGAGCATCCACATCTCCTACCTGCCCCAGTCCTACTGCCCCGGCATTGACCGGTATGACCTGAGCAGTGAGCAACTGTGCACTGTGCTGAGTCAGGCATATGGCTTGAACCGTGCCAAGGCGGTGGAAACTCTGGAGTCCGTGGCAGCCAAGCCAGCCGAGGCATCCCTGCTGAACATTTTTCCCGGCCAGCCGCTGCTGCTGTTGCAGGATCAGATTCTGGACGCCGACGGACGCACCTTCGAATACAGCAAGGTGATCTTCCGCGGAGAGAAGATCAAGATCACCATGGAGATCTGAGCGTTGCCCGAGATCAGGATTGGGCCAGCGGCGCATCGTCGCAGATATACCCGCCTTTGACAGACGACAAAATTCAACAAGCAACAAAAAGAAGACACCCATCAGGTCATCACCGATAAAGAAGTTTTCTTGATTGGTGGGCAACAGCATGATACTTTGGTGTCATGCTGTTGTTTTTTTGCTGTATTCGGGAGACAAGTCAATTTCCCCGATGAAATTATAGTGGACATCAATGCGCTGTACCCTGTGGCCGCTGGACTTGTCCGGGGCATGGACCACCACCTTGTCCACAAACTCCCGGAGCATGGCCGGGGTCAGCTTCGTGGGATGGGTGTACTTCCGCACGACTTTCAAGAAGCTCTGGATGTTGACCACCTGCTCTTCCTCCACCTTTACAATAGCGGACAATTCAGAAACAGAGGCTTTTAGGTCTGCCTGTTCTTTCTCATAGCTTTCGGACAGCTTGGCAAACCTTTCATCGGAGAGCTTTCCGGTGATGTTATCCTCATATAGCCTTTGGATGATCTTGTCCAGTTCGTCAATGCGCCGTGTATGCTTCTCCAACAGCTTCTTGGCCTTCTCCTGTTCTGTGAGCTGTGCCCGCACCGTGTTCTCCATGACCTGACGCGCAAAAGCGTCTGTATCGTCCTGGGCATAGGCTGTTACCCGCTGTAAGTTTTGAAGTACAAGCTGTTCCAGCACCACGGCCCGGATATAATGCGCGCTGCAATTCTTCCTGGTGCGGTAGCTGGAACAGGTATAGCACTCCTGCTCATACGTCCAGGAACCTGTGCGGCAATGATACAGTCTGGCCCCACAGTCGGCGCAATAAGCCAGTCCAGAGAACATCCCCATCTCTCCCATTTTTGTGGGGCGGCGGCGCTGGGCGCGTATTTTCTGCACCCGTTCCCAGGTCTCCAGGTCAATGATGGCCTCATGGGTGTTTTCAAAGACCACCCGCTTTTCCGGTGGGTTATAAATAACCTTTTTGCTTTTGTAGGAAAGCCGTGTGGTCTTGAAATTGGTCGTTCTCCCCAGGTATGCGTCCTGTTCCAAAATATCCGCGACGGTATCAGAGGTCCAACGGCAGGGATCGTCCGGGTGATAGTGTCTTGTGCGGCCTGTGCGCTGAAATTCAAAGGTCCCTGGCGTAGGTATGTTTCGCTCTTTCAGCACCCTGGCGATTTTGCCGGGGCCGTTGCCCTCCGTGCAAAGCCTGAAAATCAACTCCACGATGGGCGAGGTCTCCGGGTCAATCAGCAGCTGTCCGTCCGCCTCCCGCAGATAGCCGAAGGGGGCGTTGGTAGAAAGCCGCTGGCCGGACAGGCCCTTGTTGCGGAACACCGCCCGTATCTTCTTCGAGGTGTCCTTTGCGTACCACTCATTGATGATATTTCGGAAGGGGGTAAAGTCGTTGTCCATCTGGTTGTCGCTGTCCACGCCGTCATTGACCGCTACGAAACGGACGCCCATTTCCGGGAAGCGTATCTCTGTATAGAGACCGACTTCCAGATAATTGCGGCCAAACCGGGACATATCCTTGACAACTACCATGGACACAAGCCCTTTTTCAATATCGGCCAGCATTTCCTGAAAACCGGGCCGCTTGAAGTTGGTGCCGCTGTATCCGTCATCCTTATAAATCTTGTAGTTCGTGATACCATGTTCTTTGGCGTATTTGGTAAGTATCTCGATTTGATGGGCAATGCTGTTGCTATCCCCCTCGTTTTCATCGTCGCGGGAGAGACGGACGTAGAGGGCCACCCACTTCTCCAAAAGGCTCCGGGCAATATAGGAAGCTGACATCATCGGCAGCCTCCCTTCCGGGACCTTCCGCGTAAACGAAGCGCGTTCAAAATCGCACGATAGTCATGAAGCTGATTTATCACTTTGGGAACACCCACACCGTCCTGGACGCTGTGGAACACAACGCCGTGCTGGGGGAGAATGGTTTCAAACAGGTCCACAGTTGCGGAGCAATCACGGCCCAGGCGGTTCAGATTTCGCACCACCAGAGCAGACACCTCTCCATCCCGTATCCGTTGGAGCATACGCTGGTACTCCGGCCATTTGGCGGGGTCTCCGCTAAAGCCCCAGTCACAGAAAAATTCAGGGTTTTCCAGTCCATGTTTATTTGCGTACTCGGAAAGTATCTCCATCTGATTTCTGGCCGCAAAATCATCCACATCTCCGTGCATACGGCCCAGGCGGCAATAAAGCGCCGTGATTTTTTCAGACTGCCTGTTCATCATAGCCTCCATTCCGGCAGTCACCGTTTCAGGAACTTCCTTACACATATATTATACAAAATGTCAAGGAAGTTTTCAAATTTTTGCACAATTCAACAAGTTTTTTCTTTCGTTTCCCTGTCAAGCATACGTCTGATTTTTTCTGAAACAGTGACGCCCTGGGAGGCGAAATGTCCGGCCACTATGTATGTCGTATTGCCAATTTTTATCTCTGTCTCTACTTTTGGCAGCTTCCCACGGGTCTTATCTGCCAACAAGAACACCTCCGTCCGATCAAATTAAATCGCACCGTGCGATTCATTTTTTGCAGAGAACCTCCGCGCCCAATTCGGGCGCGGAGGTTGGTTTTCCTTTACGTTCAAACGATCAGACAGTCCGGGCGGCGGCTGGCATAGCCGCTCCATAGGTCGTAAGCCTCCCCCCATTCCCGTGGCGGGGCGTCCTACGCTGTGACGCATAGCCGACGCAAGTATCATCATCCCCGTATATGCCTCACGGCCCGCTGGCCTGCCACGGCCACGCTTTGCGGCGCTGGTGTTGCTCGCTCCCGTCCTCCCGGCTCCATCACCCCTTTCCCGGTGGACGATCCCGGCGCACCCGCCGCCCGGCTCCGCACATACGGAACATACCCGAACGATCTTTTTATTCAGTTGTAGCAGTTATTGAAGGTCTGATAAACGCCCTTCACTTACCGCTGCTAAAAGGCGGATTTTACAGGGTAGTTTTTAAAAACTTTTTTAATTTTTCTTTTGCGGCCTTTATACACTCTGCCACGCTTTGCTGACGAACCCTTTCCTGTCGGGCGATTGCCTCCCCAGTCAGTCCCTCCACATAGTACAGCCGCAGGCGGCGGCGCTGGGCGGGCGTCAGGCAGTTATCCAGGCCAACGGCCAGCTGATGGAGCAGGCGCTCCCGCTCCTGGCGGTCGCACTTGTCCATCAGGGTATCATCCGGGGACTGGACGGCAAGCACGATCTCCGAGACCCTATACAAGGAAACGGTGTGGTCGGCCTGGATATGTTCTGCCTTTTCCCTGGCGTGGTAATCTTCATCGGACCAGTCCTTCCACCTCTGAAATTCCTCGTCGCTGGAGAAGTCCACGCGGGTCAGGCGGATATGTACCCCGGACACGCTCTTGCACACGATGGCCTCCGGGTCCTTCTTGTTCAGGGCGTAATCGCTTTTTCGATCAAACATGGCTGTTCCTCCTTTGATTTTCAATGGTTCGCGGGGAAGCATTGAAAATCGGGCGGAGAACGGCCAGAGTGCCTTTTTCCTGCAAAAAGTTTTGAAAATTCTAAAAATTCGTCCTGCCGGAAGAGAAGGGCGGGAAAAAGGGCAGCGTCTTTCGACGGCCTTTCCGAATAGCCCCTATATTTTGATAGGGAATATTGGGAAAGACCGTCGAGGAAAAAAAGAGGCGCGGAAAACCGATCAACGGTTATCCGCGCATTTGAAAAATAGGTTGTGTTGGGCGGCCTGCCCGGAGGTATCTCAAAAGGGGTGTCTGTTCATTCACTTCCCCCGTTCTTTGGTGGCTCGAAAATAAATCGCACCGTGCGATTTATTTTCCGACAAATTCCGCACAAACGGGAAGGGCGGAACGGCTGTGCCGTCCCGCCCTCCTCTTTGGTGGGTATTTACTTGGCCAGAGCGTTTTTTGCGCTCACACCTCTGCCCGGTAAATGAAAGTAACGATTTGAGCGCGGGTGCAGGCGTCAGCCGGCCCAAAGGTAGTCGCGCTGGTGCCGGAGGTGACGCCCTCGGCCACGGCCCACTTCACCGCGTCGGCATAGTAGGCGCCGTCCGCCACATCGGTGAAGGGATTGCTCCCAGTGGCCGTCGTGCCCGCCGCCCGGTAGAGGAAGGTCACGATCTGGCCGCGGGTACAGGTGTTGTCCGGGCTGAACGTGGTGGTGCTGGTGCCTGCGGTGATTCCGTTCTCCACGGCCCACAGCACGGCCTCATAGTAGTAGTCGCTGGCGGAGACGTCGGTGAAGGGGTTGCTGGCTGTCTTGGGAACCGGAGAACCGGCGGCCCGCCACAAGAAGGTCATGGCCTGGGCGCGGGTGCAAGCCTGATTGGGGCTGAAGGTGGTGGCGCTGGTGCCACCGGTGATGCCGTTCTCCACGGCCCAGGCCACAGCGTCGTAGTAATAGGCGCTCTCCGCCACATCCACAAAGCGCAGGCCCTCGTCAGGCGCGGCCTTGATCTCCACAAAACTGGCCTCCACAGTGACCTTGGATGCGGGCATGGTAAAGGTGTACTGGGTGTCGCTCTTGCGGGTCAGCTTCACGGCGTCACCGTTCTTGTCGGTCACGGTCAGCTCGTCCAGCTCATAACCGTCCTTGGGGGTCACGGTCAGGGTGACGGTGGTGCCCTTGGAGGCGCTGGTGCGGTTGGACTTGACGGTGCCGTTGCGGGTGCTGTCCACGCTCACGGTGTAGCTGCTGGAGCTGGAACCACCGCCACCGCCGCCGCTACTGGAAGTGGGAGCCACCCAGCCCACGGAGATGGGAGACAGGCCGGTGACTTCAAACTGGATGCCGTTGGCCGTGTTCCTGACAGTGGGCTTCTCCGTACCGCCAGGGGTCTTGCCAAAGTCGCGGGTAGTGAACATGTGGACCACGGTAAAGGTGTAGCTGTTGTTTGTGCCGCTGGGATAGGGCAGGGTGACGGTCAGCTTGCCGCTGGCCGGGAAATGCTCTTTGTCCGCCTTTACCCAACCATTTCCATCTTTCATGTCCACCATCAGGGTCACATCATACACAACGATGTTGGAGTTGGAAACGGAGGAATTGGTCGTTGTAATCTCTGTTTTCAGCGCGGTCGTCAATTCATCCACGGACTTGTATGTTTCCGAGAGGCCGCTGGGAACGGTGGTCAGATTGCTCACATCAACTTTAGTATCTTCAGCACCTATCTGCTTTGCGGTTACGGAGACGGTGCAGGTGGCGGAAGCCGCCGCGTGGTTGCTGTCTCCGCCATAGGATACCGTAAAGGTATAGGTGGCCGTCGTGTTGCTCAGGCTCACGGAAATCTCGCCGTTTGAGGTCAGGTCAAGGGCCTTGGCCTCGCTGCCCTGATCGTCGGTCTGGGTCACAGTGACGGTGCCGCCTGCGGGAACGCCGCTGACGGTCAATTTCACGGTGCCGCCGCCAGTCAAGGTGGTAGCGGAGGGCGTGATCGCCACGCTGGAAGTTCCTTCTGTGATCGTCAGAACGGCGGTCTTATCGGCAATAGCTTCATAGTTTGTGGAATCGCCGGTGAAGGTGGCCGTCGCCTGGGTGCTGCCCACATCGGTCCGGGTGTTATTGGTGTAGGACACGCTCACGCCGTTGGGCAGGGCGCCGGAGATCGTCAGCGTATGCGCGTTGCCGTCATAGGGGTAACTGACATTCTCAAAGGACACGCCGGACATATCATAGGTAGCTTTGCTGATGTTCACAGTCACGGTAGGCTGGGTCAGAGTGTACTTGTTGGCATCCTCGCCGTTCAACGTAATAGCGGAGACAGTCACAGTCTTGCCATTTCCAGCGTTGGCGTTCTCCATGGTTCCGGTAGTGGGCATCTCTGCGGAAACTTCGTCGTTCCCAATGAGCCCGGTCAAGGAGCCGCCAGTTAGTGCGACGTTTACGTCGCCGTCATAGGGACGGTCCGTGGCGGTCAGGCCGGTCACGGTCAGGGGCGCGGGGGACAGCGTGACCGTAATGATATTGGTGCCCGTCCCGGTATCCAGATTGCCGTTTCCACCATATTGGGCGGTGATGTACGCAGTCTGATTGACCGGAATACCGCCCTTGCTGGTGTCATAGGTCAGGGTGGCCGTACCAACATTATTAGACCATTTTACTTCCGCGCTTCCCAAAATGTCGTTACCATAGATAAAATCAACTTCGTCCAGAGCGGCCATCAGAGCGATGGTATTCTCGGCCCGCTGGACCTTTGCGGTCAGGGTGATGGATTCTCCGTAGGTGGCGGTGATTGAAGCGAGATCCTCACCGGGGGTCACGGTGGAACCGGCCTTGGTGATGATGAAGTTGACGACCACGCTCACTCCACCCGCAACTGCGCTCAAAGTCGCAGTGTAAGAGCCAGCATCAGTTGGCGCACTATCCAAGACCGTACCACTCTCATTCTTGTAAACGACATCCTTACTTCCATGCCATGTGCCGTTAAAGGTAATCTGGGCCTCCTTGGGTTGTCCGTCATAAGTCAGATTGGTCGGCGCAGCCAGCGTCGCAGTCGATGTGTTGTTGTCCTTATACGTCTCAGTGATCGTGTTTCCATCCACTTTGTAGGTACACGTAGCCCATGATGGATGGTACAAAGTGGAGTTGGAAAGACTAGTCTGCTCGACTTTTTCGTTAGAAACATTCAACCAGCCGTCAAATACACATCCGATTTTAGACGGAGTAAAGTCCTTCGAAACAACATGATAGATTTCATCTTCAACATACTGGATAGAACCCCCATCAACATGACTTTGCACATTAGTTGTGAAAGAGCCGCCGGAGATTGTACCGCCATTGATGTCAACAAGCGTGTATGTGCCATTATCATTCCGCACATTTCCCATGACGGAGCCGCCCGACATAGTAAAGGTGCCATTGTTAACATTGATGCCGCCGCTGCCACCAGAGTTATTACTTATATTTCCGACAATATTACCTCCGGCAACAGTCAGCGTAGCGGCACCATCGTTCGCCTTAGATAAGACAAATGCTCCACCACTTAAAGATGTATGATGTCCCCCAGTAATTACGCCGCCCTTCAGCGTTTTGGCGTTTGCAGTTTGTATGTCATCCACAACATACAAACCGCCTTTTGAGCTGTCCAGAGTATAATAGTGAACGGTGTCGGGGTTCGAGTCTGTGATATGTAGGGTTCCTTGGACAACAAACAATCTGTTGTTAGAAGCTGCCCGCAGAATATGCCCGTTCAAATCCAAGGTCAGTTCCTTACCAGAAACGACTGTAAAGACTGAAGTCATATCACAGTCTTTCACCAGCTTAATGGTACTCCCGGTAGCAGCCGCACTCAATGCGTCATTGATCTTGTCGTAATAATCTGTATTACCACCGATTGTAACTTCCGCAACGGCATTTTGATTGATGGTGGAAACTGTGTATGTCCCATCACCGTTGTCATAAGGGAACAGTCCAGAGGCACACCATTTATAGCTTAATTCCGTGGTAAATGTACCGCCGGAGATTGTACCGCCATTGATGTCAACAAGCGTGTATGTGTTATTATTATTCCGCACATTTCCCATGACGGAGCCGCCCGACATGGTAAAGGTGCCGCTGGCAACATTGATGCCGCCACTGCCGCTCGAATGTGTCGTCATATTGCCAACGACATTGCCCGCCTTAATATCAAGCGTTCCGCCCGTAAGGACAAACGCTCCGCCGCTATTGGTGCAGACGCCTCCGGTAATCACGCCGCCCTTCAGAGTCTTGGCATTTGCTGTTCCTGTGTCATTTACAATGTAGAGGCCACCCTTTTCATTGTCTACTGTGTAGTAGTGAACGGTTTCCGGGGCGGAGTCGGTGATATTCAGTGTCCCGCTAATAATAAACAGTCTATTATTGGAACTTGCACGCAGAATGTGCCCATTCAGATCCAGATTTATTACTTTATTCGCAGAAATCGAAAAGACATCTGCCATTTGGCAGTCCTGAAGCAGTTTGACCGTATCCGTGCTGTCTGCAAACGCAATTGCATCTTCAAACTGTTTGCAATTGGTTTGATCGCC
>Ga0129309_1001285_pt1 | contig 13341 bp, 14 predicted proteins | sample L1105metagenome_FD_94439 | JGI IMG/M metagenome (GOLD analysis project Ga0129309, IMG submission 94439) | Ring-tailed lemur group fecal microbial communities from Wisconsin, USA - L1105 metagenome | ecosystem: Host-associated > Mammals > Digestive system > Large intestine > Fecal | place: USA...
CTTAAAATTGAATATCATCTTCCATAATATTAAATGCATTTGCTGAATTATCAAATTCCTTTTCTAATTCAACTGTTTGCATATCTTGGAAATTATTAGTTTGTGGACGAGCCATTGAAAAATCATTTGTTTGCATTTGAGCATTTCTTTCTCTTTGTGCCTTTGTTTCTAAAAATTGCACAGAATCACATTGTACTTCAACAACAAATACACGTTGTCCTTGAGCGTTATCATAAGATCTAGAACGAAGTTTTCCATCAACTCCAACCAAAGATCCTTTTGAACAATATTGTGCAACATTTTCAGCAATCTTATTCCAAACAACACATGGAATATAGTCAGCTTGTTGTCCATCTGCAGAATTAAAGTTACGATTTAACGCTAACGTAAAACTTGTAACTGCAGCCCCGCTACCAGTTCTTCTCAATTCTGGATCACGAGTCATTCTACCAACCATAACGACTCTATTCATCATTTTAACTATTCCTCCTATCTACGAATAGTTAAATGACGTAATACAGATGCGTTGATTCTTGATAAACGTTCAAATTCAGAGATTTCATTAGGTGCACAAGTTGCATCAACTACAACATAGTAACCTTTAGTATAATCTTTAATTTCATAAGCGAAATCACGTAATCCCCATTCATTGACATTATCAACTGTACCACCATTAGCAGTTAAGATTGATTTGAAGTTTTCAATTAAAGTATTTCTAGCTTCTTCTTCAACATCTGGTTTTACAATAAACATAATTTCATATTTATTCATTCTTTTTACCTCCTATGGTCTATTGGCTTATTTTTCATAAGCAGGCTGTAAATAACTTTACACGCTTGAATATTATAACATTCACTTTATAAAAATACAATAATAAAATTAAAAACACCTCATAAAATGCTATAAATTTATTTTCAAAATATATTTATAATATAAAATTTTTAAAACTGATTGATCTATTTGATTAATTGAAATCTCATTATTTTTTACTGCTTCTAATATAGCTTGGTATTGTACATTAGCATCACTTGAAATCAACATATCATTTCCTGCTTTTATTGCTTTAACAGCATTGTTTTCATCACTATCTAACTGTTTGACTCCTGCCATCGATAAATCATCAGTTATAATAATTCCATAAAAAGACATATCTTCTTTTAAAATATCATGTACTTTTTTAGATAATGATGCTGGTACACTTTCATCAATATCATCTATTATATTATGCGTAAATAATATCATATTCGCATTTGCTTCTATTCCTTTTTGAAAAGGAATAAAATCATTTTCCTTTATAGATTCATAACTCCTTGTATCATGAATAACATTATAATGACTATCAGTATTATTACCATATCCGGGAAAATGTTTCAAACACCCGCCCATTAAATCTTCATTCATCTGTTTCACCACAGTTTGTACATATTGACCAGTTTCATTAGCATCCTTTCCAAAAGTTCTTGAATACATAAAATCATCAGGATCAGTAGAAACATCACAAACAGGAGCAAGATTTAAATTTATACCAAAATCCTTTAAAAATTCATCTTTTTCTTTTGTATCTTCAGTAATTTTCTCATAACCACCTTGACTATAAATCATTTGTGGAGATTGAAATCTTTGTTTTCTTAAATACTGACTTACTCTAACAACACTGCCACCTTCTTCATCAACAGCAATGAACATTTTTATCTTAGAATTATTTTGATAAGATTGAATCTTTTTTATAACATCTTCTTTTGTATAATCTTCAAAATCTTGACTAAATAATAAATAGCCTCCCGGTTGAAAATTTTTAACAAATTCTTCTTGTTGACTATCAGGACAACTTACTAAAAACATCTGTGCTATTTTTTCTTCCAATGACATATTTTGAACAATTTTAGATAAATCATTAGTTACAACAGCATCTTTTCTATTACCAATCTTCACTTCTGTTACTTGATATTTTTTAACTTTAACATCTTGAATATCTTTATAAGTTTTATCCAATTGACCATCATATCTAATAGAAATATAATTTCCAACTAATAAACCTTTATTTTTATCAATTACACCTGCAATCGATATTAAATATTCTGTATTATCCTCTTGTCGAATTAATAAAGTTTCATCACCAACAGATGCTATCTGACCAACTAATTCAGGATATTTTGCAAAGTCCTCTCCCTTATCCTCATTATCATTTTTAAAATGAAATACACAAACAATAATTAAAATAACACACAATAAAATTGACATAATCATTTTTAAATATGATTTTTTCTTTTTTGTATGTTTTCCTTTCATCATAAATCCTCCTGCGTCGTAATTTTAATATTGCTGTATTCACCTAATACCGCCTTTATCGGTTCATTTTCATATCTTTCAAATAACTGACTATCATCAGTAGCATTATAACCTTCATCTTTTGCCTTTTGATATGCATCTTTAATCAAATCTGTTTTAAAAACCTGCGGTGTCTGTGCCTGCATTAAAGTTTCCCTTTTTAACGTTTTTACAATAATACCATCTTTAATTTCTTTAATCGTATCTTTACAAGGCACCATTAATAAACCCGCCGAATAATTATATAAACAATTAACAAGATCATCTATACTTTTTTTTGAAACAAATGGTCTTGCCCCATCATGAATAAATACATAATCCTCTCTGACTAATTTCAATCCTTCAAAAACACTATCCTGTCTTTCTTTTCCACCATAAATATATTCAATCTTTTCATTTTTTACTAAATCTTTAATTTCATTTATTTCACTATCTTTAGTCACAACAATAATTTGTTGACATCTTTCATCATCAAGAAAATGAGCTATATTCATTTCATAAACAGTCTTATCTTTTAGTTTATAAAATATCTTATTATATTTCAATCCTGTTCTTTTTCCACTTCCTGCACAAAGTAATATTAAACTATATTTCATTTTTTACACCTCTTTTGCATATTTTAACATATATATAAAAATTTCGTTTAAAAAGTAGCGATTTTATTTAGTTATGTTATAATAAACAAGAGTAAAGGAGAACGATTTTATGAATACAACACTTATCATCATGGCTGCCGGTATTGGCTCACGCTATGGTAAAGGTATAAAACAACTTGCGAAAATAGGTCCTAATGATGAAATATTAATGGATTATTCTATTTATGATGCTATCGAAGCTGGTTTCAATAAAGTTGTTTTTATTATTAGAAAAGATATTGAGGAAGAATTTAGGGAAGTTATTGGAAATAGAATTGAAAAATATATTGATGTTGAATATGTTTTTCAAGAATTAAAAAATATTCCAGATGAATGTACTATTCCTGCAGATAGACATAAACCTTGGGGAACAGGACAGGCAATTCTTGCGTGTCAAGGCATTGTTAATGAACCTTTTGCGATTATTAACGCTGATGATTATTATGGAAAAACTGCATTTAAGAAATTACATGATTTTTTATTAACAGCAGATACTTCAAAAGATGAATTTACAATGGCTATGGCTGGATTCATTTTAAAGAATACATTAAGCGATAATGGTACTGTTACAAGAGGAATTTGTATTGAAAATGATGATGGTTATCTAACAAAAGTCATCGAAACAAAAGGTATTATCGCTAATGCTGATGGTAGTTTAAATTGTGATACAAGAGAAAGTAGAGATATTATTCATCCTGATAATCGTGTATCTATGAATATGTGGGCTGGTTATCCAAATTTCATTGATTATTTAGAAAAAGGATTTAAAGAATTTTTATTGGATGATACAGATAATCCAATCACTAAAGAATATCTACTTCCTATTATTGTTGATCAATTACTTCAAGAAAAACGTGCTTCTGTCAAGGTATTACAAACAACAGATCGCTGGTTTGGTGTTACTTATCCTGAAGATAAAGATATTGTTGTCAAAGCAATGCAAGATTTAGTAGATAAAAATATTTATCCAGAAAAATTATGGAAATAGAAAGAAGGCAAATTTAATTTTGCCTTTTAATTTGTTTTTTCTAATTGATATGCTTTTTTTATAATATTTCTTGCGCCCGTTTGAACAGGATAATCTTTTAAAATTCTATCTATTTCATCATGAGAAACATGATGTTTTAATAAAATATCTTTTAAAACCTCTTTATTTAAACAATTATATTCTACTATTTGATCTACTCTATTCATAAATTCTTCACCAATATTTGTTTTATATTTATGACTTACCTTTTTAAATCCCAAATATTTATTTGTTTTCAAATGACAAGTCATAACAATAATTACATTATTAAAATATATTTTCCTTTTTTTACTATCCTCTAAATACCCTTCATCTAAAACTTGTAGAAACAAATTCAAGACATCTTTATGTGCCTTATCTATCTCATCTAGTAACAATACACTATGTGGATAACTTTGCAGTTCAGTTAATAATAAACTTGGCTGATTATATCCTACATATCCGGGAGGAGAGCCTATAATTTTAGATAAAGAAAAAGTATCTTTAAATTGTGTCATATCTAATCTTATAAAATGAAAATGAAGATATTTTGCGAGTGCTTTAGCTGTTTCACTTTTACCAATACCCGTTGTTCCTGTTATTATAAATGATGAAAATAATTTTACTTGTAATTGTTTGATTATTTTTTCAATACCATCTTTTTGTCCAATAATATGGTTATTTAATTGTCTTTGTAATTTTTGAAAATCTATCTTTTTATTAATATGAATAGATAAATAATTTTCTATTGTTTTTATAATCGTTTCTTTAGACAACACTTCTTCCGAATTAAATGTTGCTTTTACACATGATAAATCTAAAATATCTATTGCCTTATCTGGATATGTTCTATTTTTTAAGTATTCATCAACTAAATCTACCAATTCTTTTAAAATAGATTTATCAATTTTTATATGATGATAATTTTCATAATATTTCTTTATGCCTAATAATATCTGATAAGTTTCTTCTTTCGTGTTTTCTTTTAAAGTGACTATTGAAAAGCGTCTGTTCATAGCATGATCATGTTCAAAGTGATTGTAATATTCATCTAATGTTGTTGCTCCAATAATTGTCATATCTTTTCTTGCCAGATAAGGTTTTAATATATTAGAAGCATCTATTGCCCCTTCCGCACCACCAGCTCCTATTAAATTATGAATTTCATCAATAAAAATAATAACATTGTTTAATTCTTTTATTTTATCAATAATTTTTTTGAATTTTTCCTCAAATTCTCCTCTATATTTTGTTCCTGCTACTAGCGAAGATAAAGAAAGTTCATATATAATCTTGTGTTCTAATCCTTTAGATATTTTCTTTTCATTGATTAACATGGCCAGTTTTTCAACTAATGCTGATTTTCCTACACCAGCTTCTCCAATGATAAGAACATTATTTTTTTCTTTTTTAGATAAAATTGTACAAATTTTATCTATTTCTTTATCTCGACCTACTATTTTATAATTTCTATCTTTTACTTTTTTATTTAAGTTTACTAAAGAACTGATTTGATCTAATCTTGTTTCATAAGCTGTTTTTTCATTTAAAATATAAATTAAATCTTCTATATCTACGTTATATTTTTTTAATAGTTCTAAAGCTACACTATTTTTTACTTGCAATAAACAAATAGATAAAATATTCAATGTTACTTGACTTTGATTTTTTATTTTTGATAATTCTATACTTTCCTCTAGTATTTGTTTAATGATTTCACTATATTCTAAATAAAAAGGCTGTTCATCATTTTGACCGAATAATCTTTTTATATCTTCTTCTATAACAATATCTGTTACTTCATATTTTTGAAGTAAATTTTTTAATTTAGACTCTTGTAGTTTAAGTAATGATAATAATAAGTGTTCACTTCCAACATTACTATGACCAAAATCAAACGCTAAACTTTCAGCAATAACTATAGCTTTTTGTGATTGCTCATCAAATTTTGTTAACAAGAACTTCACCTCTTTCTATATATATTATGTATAATTTATATTTTTATTAGTACATAATATTTATGAAAACAAAGAACCTAGCCATGACTTCTTTTTTATATCTTTACTAGACGAACAATAACTGACTTGCAATTTTCCCGATATGCTTTTTCCGTTTCCATCACCCAAAACGATTGTATATACACCATTTTTATACTTTGCATTATAAGCGTCTTCATGATCCAATAATACCTGATTGACATCGTCAACACCTTTAGCCCATTTTTTATAATCAAGTATTAAATTATTTTTTATTTCATACATTTCATCAATATCATTTTGAGCATAAGATGCTGCTGTAATTTTGTATTGTGGTATATATGTTTGTGCATTAGCTGTCGTTAAATTCATTAAAATCATCAATAAAATTAATATTTTTTTCATTTCAAGTTCACCCCAAGTTCATTATGTCCAATTATAATGTTATTAAACGTATGAATAATATAATTTAAATTATATAATATATTTATAGGAAGGTATTTTGAAGGTGTTTTTATGAGTCGTATAATGCAAAAAGAAATTAAAAGTGAAATGGATGATTTTTTCTTTGCGAAGGATGATTTGGATTTTTATCATGAATATGTTCATGTTGAACAAATTTATTTAGCTGGTATTAAAGAAGTAAGAACAAAGCTTGAAATATTAGATGACGAATTTCATAATCGTTTTTCTCATAATCCTATTCATCATATGGAGTGGCGTTTGAAATCTCCAAAAAGTGTTGTTGAAAAGATGAAAAGAAGAAACTTACCTGTTTCTGTCAATTCTATTAAAGGAAATATTGAAGATATTGCTGGAGTAAGAGTCATTTGTAATTATGTAAAAGATATTTATAGAATATCTGATTTATTATCAAGACAAGATGATATTAATTTATTAAAAATCAAGGATTATATAAAAAATCCTAAAGAAAATGGTTATCGCAGTTTACATTTGGTTGTTGAAGTTCCTGTTTATTTAGCTGAAGAAAAGAAAATGGTGACAGTAGAAATTCAAATCAGAACGATTGCTATGGATTTTTGGGCAACCTTAGAACATAATTTAAGATATAAAAACAAAAACGAAGTTTCTGATGATATTAGAAAACGTTTGTATGATTGTGCTGAAAGTATCACAGAGATAGATTATGAAATGGAAGCTATTCATAATAAATTGAAAGGAAAATATAATATTTAAAAAATAAAAATGATTTATGAGTAATAAAAAGAGGTTCATGTTGAGCCTCTTTTTCATTAAATAATCACATAATTATTTTTAAATATTATCATTAATTGATTCTCTTTGCGTCATTAATCATTTCCTTTGCAATATTTCTATATGAATTTTTTTCTTCATCAGTTATATCACGATATATATTTTCAAATTTTAAAATTATCTCTTTTTGATTTGTCATAAATATATATATTAGACTTTGATTTTCTATTTGTTCATATAATGGTAGTGAATCATCTATTTGTTGATACTTTTCTAATTGATATTCTTCTTGAAAAACAGTGTTATCATGATAAACAATAAAGCTTAAATCACATTCATTATCTATTTTTTTAAATTCCATTGCATACATTTGTTTAGCATCACCATGATAATATATTTTTAAATTATCAAACATACTCACTTTTTCTTTTTTTTCTGTTTCATCAAAATATGATCTTGGATCATAAAAATCATAAAATATTTGACCATTTTCATTTTGCAATTCATCAACATTATTATAGTGCATATCTGATGAAGATGTTAATTCTAGCCAACCGAAATATGAAATTATAAGCACGACTATAACAATTAATATCTTTAATTTATATTTAATTTGTATAGACTTCATTATAACCCCCTTTTTTTTATTTATTTTCTTTATGATTATATATAAACTTTGCTTTATCAATTGAAGCATCAAACACACTAGGTATTTTGAATTTATCTTACTTTTGTAAGTACTTTAAACAGACGTAACAGTTCTCTGTTTTTATTTATAATATTTCCTGATTATCTAAAATAAACTCCTCCATGATATTTATCCATATACGTGATTGCTCCTAATTACAAAAATTAATATTATACCTATTAAATACAATTATAACAGAATGTTTATATTTGTAAAATTTGTATTATCATATATCCTTGCAATTTATTAACACATATGAAAAAATTATTTAGGAAAACACTACGGTCTGTAACAGTAAAAAAACTTTGACTTATAATGGAAGTTCTTCTTCATGTAGTGCTTATCTTAAACTATAAGCATAAAAAGAATTAATCATTTCTTATAAACAGAAATTGATCAATTCTTTTTTATTTGATTTATTATTATTTTAACTCTGGCCAGTAATCTTTATTGGCTTCGATTAAATCATCTAAGATTAATTTAGCTATTTTCGCACTTGGAACTGTCTTAGATAATGTAATGGCTTGCCATAATTTTTGATAACTTCCTTCAATCCATGCTTCTACAGTTAATTTTTCAACAGATACTTGTTGTTCCATTAAACCCTTTTGGAATTGAGGAATAGCTCCTTGAACAATTCTTTCATAACCATTAGCACCAACAATACATGGAATTTCTACCATAGCAGTTCTATCAAAATTTTCAATTGCTCCTTCATTTGGCACAATCAATAACATTCTTTCTTTTGTATTTTTAGCAATTGCACAAGCTAAGTCTACAATATATTCAGCATGAGCATCTGCTACAAAGCCACAATCTTCACTTGTTCCTTTTTCAATAATATCTCGGCAGGCTTTAAAAACATTTTTTTCTCTATAATCCATAACTTCATTTGCTCTTGTATATTCTGGATTAGAATGTTCAACTACATAATCAGGATATAAATAATATTTTAAATAAGTATTTGGAATAGTTTCTGGATCTAAAGCATATACATCTTTTGCCTTAGCGAAAGTTTCAATCCAGCTTGGTTCAACGTGTTGATTTGTGTTAGACAAAGCATCAGCAAAACCATTGGCTGCCATATGTTTTCTAATTTCTGGCATTAAATCATTTCCTTCTTTATCTTCAATCTTATACCACCAACCAAAGTGATTTAAACCATAATATCCAACTGACATTTCTTTACGTGATTTTAAACCAACCATACTTGCCATTTTTTCTTCTAAATCAATAGGCATATCACAAATATTTAAGATTTTTGAATTTGGTCGTAATCTTCTTGTTGCTTCAGCAACAATAGCGGCTGGATTTGAATAATTTAACATCCATGCATTTGGTGAATATTTTTCCATATAATCTAAAATTTCAATAACTCCACCAATCGATCTCATGCCATATGCAATACCACCCGGACCACAAGTTTCTTGTCCAACAACTCCATATTTTAATGGAATCTTTTCATCTTTTTCACGCATCGCATATAAACCAACTCTAATATGACACATGACAAAATCCACATCAGTAAATGCAATTTGAGGATCTGTCGTATAATTAAATTCTATTTCTGGAGCATTATCTCTTACACAAATTTGACAAGCTTTAGCAATTGTTTCTTGACGTTTAGCGAAATTATCATAAAATGTAATCTTTCTAATTGGAAAACGATCTTGATGATCTAAAAGTAATAAAACGATTCCCGGTGTAAATGTGCTTCCTCCTCCTGCTATTGTAATTGAATATTTCTTTTCTTCCATCTTCTTTTCCTCCGTTTTTATATTGTTTTCTTCTTGCATATTTATCGTAATCTTATCCAAAAAAGAAAACAATACTTTGGCAGACTTTAGGGAAGATACTCTTTTTCTTTTCTTTATCACATTTCCTGTGAATTTTCACAATTAAAAAAATATTGATAAAATCAATTATTTTTCTATTTTTAAAAATATGAATTATATTTTAAATAGACATTATTTCAAAGATTGTGATATATTTTATATGATATATAGATATGGAGGTGTCAATAAATGAGATTAGAAGAATTAGTTAATCAAAATTATCATCATTTAAGTGAAAATGATCTTTATATTTGGCATTATATATCTACTCACAAAAAAGAATGTGAAAACTTGTCAATTGATAAACTCGCTAAAAAAACACACGTTTCTCGTACTACTATTATGCGTTTTGCACAAAGATTAGGATTAAAAGGTTATAGTGAATTAAAAGTTTATTTAAAAATCGATAATTCTAAGGATAATTATCAACAAAATGGTTTAGATTTAATTTATCAAAATTATCTTCACTATATGAATGAACTTAAAGATAAAGATTTAAGTCGTCTTGTTCAATTAATTATGAATGCTAAAAACATTTATGCCTGCAGTACAGGAAGTATTCAACATAATGTTGTTTCTGAATTAAAACGTGCCTTTTTATTAATTGGTAAATTAATTTATTCTATACGTTCTATTAATGAAACATATGCTTATGAAGAAATCATGACTCATGAAGATATAGTTTTTATGGTTTCTTATTCTGGAGAGAATAAATATATTTTAAATTTTACAAAAAAATTAAAAACCAAAAATGTTCCTATCATCTCTATTACCGGAAATAAAAACAATACTCTTGCTAAGCTATCTGATATTTCTTTTTGTGTTGATATTCCCAGTATAGAAAACCCATTTGGTGCACGTTATGGTGGTTTGGCTAATTATTTTATTTTGATTGATTTTATTTTAGCGAAATATATAGATTTTTATGAAAGGGAGAATAACTATGATATTGAATGATATAATCAATAAACATTATGATCAGTTAAATGATAATGATCTTTACATTTGGCAATATATTATTCATCATCAAGAAGCCTGTCAAAAAATGTCTATTCAACAGTTAGCTAAAGAATGTAATGTTTCTCATTCTACAATAATACGTTTCACTAAAAAAATTGGTTTAGATGGATACAGTGAATTAAAATATTATTTAAAATGGAGTTTAAATCAGGAAAATAAATTTAATTATCAAACATTAAATGATGTTACTAACGAACTGCAAGAAACTATTGATATGATGAAAAATCGTGATTTAGATCAGATTCTTAAATTCATCAAAGAAGCAAAACATATTTATGTTTATAGCACTGGTGATGTTCAACGTCATGCTGCAAAAGAATTAAAAAGAGAATTTGTATTTTGTAAGAAAATCTTTTATCTTATTGAAGGAGAAACAGAAATAGATGATGTTTTAAGATATGTCACAAAAGATGATATATTTATTCTTATTTCTTTTTCTGGTGAAAATGAAACAGTGGTAACTCTTGCTAAAGCATTAAAAAGATTAAAGATTTCCACTATTGGTATTGGTGTTGATAAAAAAAATCTTTTATCTCAATATGTTGATGAATATATTGGTTTTCATACCAGTATGTTTCAAACTGGATATTTTGATAATGAATATTGTTGCACTTCTCATTATTTTTTAATTACTAATATGTTATTTTTACGATATTTAGAATATTGTTCTTAAATATGAAAACATCATTCATCATGATTGATGTTTTTTATTTAATAATAATTTTATATTTATTGAAAATATAGAGAAAACTTGTTATTCTTTTATAAATCATATATGATTTATAAAAGTTTTTACAAAAGTGAGGAATAATAATGAATACTAATAAAGATATTAAAACAGCTAATAAATTTGCTATTGCAAAATATATTTATCAAAAAAAAGCAGTGACAAAACAAGATATTGCTTATAATTTAAATATGAGTTTACCAACTGTTTTTCAAAATACAAAAGAATTAGAAAATGAAGGAATTATTTATCAAGTTGGACAATTACAATCTACGGGTGGTAGAAAAGCGACTGAATTTTCTGTTGTTGAAGATTTTCGCTATGCTATTGGTGTAGATATTACCAATAATCATTTAACAGTTGTATTAGTTAACTTTAAAGGAGAAATGGTAGATACGCAAAGGATACGTTTTCAATTTCAAAATCAAATTGAGTCTTATTTAGAAATTGCTAAACAAATAGAAAATATTAAAGAAAAGAATAATATTGAAACCAAAAAGATTTTAGGGGTTGGTATTTCTATAGCAGGGATTGTTGATATTCATAATAATCTTTTATACACTTCACATATTTTAAATATTAGCAGTCTTGATTTACAGAAATTTTCACAATTTATTCCTTATCCTTTATGCTTTGCTAATGATGCTAATAGTGCCGCCTTTGCTGAAACACATGATCATCCAAATGCTAATTTAATTTATATTGCTTTAAATTATTCTATTGGTGGGGCTATTTATTTTAATGGTGAAATAATGAATGGTGATAATTTTAAAGCAGGGGAAATAGGTCATATGACACTTATTCCAAATGGCAAGACCTGTTACTGTGGTAAAAAAGGGTGTTTTGATGCTTATTGTTCAGAAAGTTCTTTATTAAAATATGCTAATGATTTAAATGAATTTTTTGAATTATTAGAAAATAAAGATGAAAAAATTTGTCAGATATGGAATGAATATCTTGAATATTTAGCTATTGCTATTAATAATCTGCGTATGATTTTTGATTGTGATATTATATTAGGTGGTACAATTAGAAATTATATAGATCCATATATTATTGATTTAAGTATAAAATTAGCAAAATATAATCCATTTGAACAATTAACTTCCTATTTGAAATTAAGTCATTGTCAAAAAGAAGCATCTGCAATGGGAGTAGCAATTATGCATATTGATCAGTTTTTTAATTGTTTTTAAGAACGAATATTCGTTCTTTTTATTTTTTTTGTTAAAACTTTTATTAATCTTTTTATAAAAGTATTGACAAAATATCTTTCATCCCTATACTATAAATGAAAATAATATGGGAGGAAGAAAAATGGAAGGTAAAATGAAAGTTGCAGTTATGAATGGAATTGGTCAAATGGGATTTGAAGAAAGAGATATTCCTACTGCAAAAGATAATGAAGTGTTAGTTCAATTAGATTATGTTGGGGTTTGTGGATCAGATTTACATTATTATGAATCAGGAGCAATTGGTGATTATGTGGTAGAACCACCATTTGTATTAAGTCATGAACCGGGAGGTGTTGTTGTTGAAGTTGGTAAAGATGTTAAACATCTCAAAGTAGGAGACAGAGTTGCTTTAGAACCGGGTAAAACTTGTGGGCAATGTGAATTTTGTAAAACAGAAAGATATAATTTATGTCCTGATGTTGTTTTTTTCGCAACACCGCCTGTTGATGGTGTGTTTCAAGAATATGTTGCTCATGAAGCAAACCTATGTTTCAAATTACCCGATAATGTCAGTACAATGGAGGGAGCATTAATTGAACCATTAGCTGTAGGCTTTCATGCTGCTATGCAAGGCAATGGACACGCTGGTCAAATTGCTGTTGTTACAGGGGCAGGATGTATTGGATTAGTGAGTATGATGGCTTTAAAATAGAATTGGGTGCAGATGGTATTATTA
>Ga0129309_1001286_pt1 | contig 13337 bp, 3 predicted proteins | sample L1105metagenome_FD_94439 | JGI IMG/M metagenome (GOLD analysis project Ga0129309, IMG submission 94439) | Ring-tailed lemur group fecal microbial communities from Wisconsin, USA - L1105 metagenome | ecosystem: Host-associated > Mammals > Digestive system > Large intestine > Fecal | place: USA...
AGTCGCAACGGCAGAAATTGAGAAGGAATCAACAGTAAGTGATGGTACAACAGTTGAAAATGGAGCAGAAAAGCCAAGTGGAGTTGCAACGGTAGAAATTGAGAAGGAATCAACAGTAAGTGAAGAAGTAACAGCAGAAAAGGTAAATAGTGAATTAAATCGTGTAGCAGATGGTGATTTTGAAGGAAGCATTGTTTCCAATAAATCAAAATGGACGATGAAGCCTTGGGGAGTCTCTACTATTGTAACTGAGGGAAATAATACGTTTGGAAAAATTAATGGTGAAACAAAAGATGAATATATTTTGCAGAAAATACCAACAACACCAGGGAAAAAATATTTAGTTACAGCTGATTTGAAAGTAGTTGCTCGAAATGCTACACCTACGGGAGCATATTTTACTGCAAAGGAATTCACAGAGAATAGACAACAGGGAAAAGTATACAGCCAACTATATTTAGATCAAACGCTAAAAGATTGGACGAAGCAAACATTTGAATTTACTGCAGAAGGAGCAGAAACACTTGTTGGTATTGTTAAGTGGAATCCCAATGATCCGACTATTAATACCGAAAAAACAGAAATCAGTATTGACAATTTAGTTGTCGTGGAGAAATCAGAAAGTAATTATGAAATTATTTGGCAAGAAGATTTTGATAAGTCAGAGTTAGATAAAGATACTTGGAGTTACATGCCGGGGACTGTGGGACGAAGTGAACAACAAAATTATACTATAAGTAAGAGTAACGTTAATGTTGAAAATGGAAATTTAGTTTTGTCAGTCACTAAACGTGAAAAAGAAGAAAGCAATCCAAGAAAACCTAATGGTAGAACTATTAAGTATGATTCAGGTTTTATTAACACATCTGGTAAAAAGGACTTTTTATATGGTCGCATTGAAATGAAGGCTAAGCTACCTAAAGGTAAAGGGGCATTCCCTGCATTTTGGTTAATGGGAACATCATATGGTTGGCCTGGTGGTGGAGAAATAGATATTATGGAATTAATCGGGGCTCCGACTACAGAAAGAGCTGAGAATGGTGAAACAGATCCAACAGACAATGCAAGACAAAGTAATCAAATTATTTATGGAACTCCTCATTTTTACTATATCAATGGCGATGTAGATAAAGATGGTAGTTATGATCCATATGAGTTGGGCGGTAATGCTAAGATAGGAGATGATTTTTGGAATGAATACCATATTTTTGGTATTGATTGGTCTCCAGAAAGGATTGATTGGTATCTTGACGGGGTTATTTATAATTCTATGAATCTTGTTGGTAATGAAAGATTAGAAGCTGCCGCTAGAAGCATTAATCGTCCACAAATCCTGAAATTAAATCTAGCAACGGGTGGCGATTGGGCTGGCGATGCAGGTGGTTATTTAGCTGATGACAATACTTCTATGACTGTTGATTGGATTCGCTGGTCACAAAATGAAGAGCAAAAGAAGGCTGCAGAAGCTTGGTATGCTGATGCTCCAAAACTTACAAGTGTAACAGACATTGTAATTAAAGAAGGAACAAATTATGATGTTTTGTCTAATGTACAAGTAGATAGAGACGATTATGTGGTTAATGCTAGCATAGATGATGAATATATGTATACTGACACTGGAGAGTTAAAACTAGTGAACACTATTGATAAAAATGATATTTCTAATCTTAAACCAGGCATTTACAATGTTCATTATAGCGTTGTTCCCCAAAATAAAAAATTAAATAATGATGGATTAGCTACAGGGGATATATATAAAACACTTTTGAAAACTGCCTCACTAATTGTTCTTCCTGAATCAGGTCTTTCAGGTCAATCAGGAGCTAAGTTATCTACAATTAAGCTTCCAGAAGGTTGGGCTTGGGAGGATGATCAGTTAATAATAGGAGAGCAAGAGTTTTATAAAGTAAAATTTAGCACAAGCGAAGATTCACGCGCGATTTTTGTAAATGTTCCTGTTTCTGTAACCAATCAAGGAGACGAATCTACTATTGGTTATCTAAATAAAGTAGTGAATGGTAAATTTGAGAACGATTACGTTTCATCTAAACGAGAGTGGGAATTTAAAGAAGGCGGAAATTCGATTGTTCAATTGGATCCTAAGACAGGAAACTCTGTAGGAATGATTACTACTAATTCGACTGATGAATACGTTTTACAAAAAATACCAACAACTCCTGGCAAAAAATATGTATTGGAAGCAGATGTTTTAGCTGATTCCTCTACCACTTTAGACGGAGTTTATTTAACTGTTAAGGAAGTTAATAATGGAAAACAAGGGAAAGTTATTAAACAGTTACAGTCTTCTGATTTTGCTAAAGGTAAAAAAGAAAGATACAGAATTGAATTTGTTGCTGAATCTAATGAAACTTATGTAGGAATTGTAAAATGGTCTGAAGCAAGAAATCAAGATATACAAAATAGCTCTATTTGTTTAGATAATGTTTCAGTTAAAGAGTTAGAAACGTATAATTTAGTATGGGAAGATCAATTTAAGACTGAAGAACTAGATCAAACTATATGGGGATATGAGTTAGGAAATATTCGAGGAAATGAACAGCAACATTATAGTAGTAGTAAAGATAATGTTGCTATTGAAGATGGTAACTTAGTTTTAAAAGTTACAGATCGTCCTAAAGAAGATCAATATAAAAATACGACCCGATGGAAAGATAATGCTAGGTTAGTAAAATATAATTCTGGAAGTGTTCGAACTCAAGGGAAACAAGAATTTTTATATGGAAGAATTGAAGCTAAAATTAAGTTGCCAAAAGGTAAAGGAGTTTTCCCTGCTTTTTGGACGTTAGGTTCTGATTTTCATATGGATGGTCGAATGAATCCTAAACAGGGTTATGATTGGCCTTCAGTAGGTGAAATAGATATTATGGAATTAATTGGAGCTCCAACAGACGAACGGTTAGCTGAAGGAGAAAAAGGTGGAACAAGTAATAGTAATAAAAATGCAGTAGGTACACCACACTTTTATTATACAAATACACAGGATGGTGATAGGGACGGAAGTTATGGCTATTACGATGAGGATGGTCAATACATTGCTTCAAGTCTGGGTGGTAATTTGAAGATAACAGAAGATTTTTATGATAAGTATCATGTTTTTGGGATCAATTGGACACCAGATAAGATTGAATGGTATGTGGATGGTGTTGTCTATAACACACTCAATTTTAGTGATTCTACAAATTCAGCTAATGATAAACGATTAAAAGCTGCAGCAGCAAGTTTGAATCGGCCACAATATATCCAATTTAATTTAGCAACTGGGGGTAACTGGGCTGGAGATGCTGGAGATTATTTAGCCAAGGATGGTACTGAATTAAAAGTGGACTGGGTTAGATGGTTGCAGACAGATGAACAAAAGATTGCAATGGAAAAGTATTATGGAGATGCACCAAAATTGCATGGCGTTGAAAATATTACTGTTCTATCTGGAAGTGAAGTAGATTTGTTGCAAAATATTTCGACAGATAAGAATGGTTATGTAGTTGATTTTTCTATTGATAATGAATTCATGTTTGAAAACACAGGAGCTGTTGGTGGCAGAAATGAAGTTATGACAGTGGTTAAAGATAAAAATGATATTGATGCTTTGAAACGTTTAAATCCAGGAGTATACAATCTTCACTATACTGCATTACCTGATGGTCAAAATTTAAATGGTTGGACCACTCCTAGTTATAAACTTGCAAGAAAAACTGTTTTTCTTACTGTATTACCAAAAGAAGGATTAAGTGGAGCTGTTGGAGATAAATTATCTAGTGTTTCGTTGCCTGATGGTTGGAATTGGAACGATGAAGACTTGACTATTGATTCTAATACATCTTATGTAGCTACATTTAAACAGAAAGTAAATTCTGGAGTTAGTGATGGAAAAGAAAGAAAAATATTTATTTCAATCCCTTCAAAATTTATTAAGGTGGATGATTCTAGCAAGGCTCAATCATCTATTAAGGAAGATTTATCATTAGAAACAGAAGATTTGGAGTATGTTTCATTGAAAAAGGCTGGTCTGGAAAAAGAAGGATTGAATTATCGCAAAAATTTAAATTTCTCTAAAAAAGGAAATGAAATATTAGATAATCAAAGTGTGGATATTGGCGCCACAAGTATTACAAAAGGAGAAAATGACGTTGAAGCAAGTCAACAGAATAGTAGTAATCTAGTTTCTTATAATAAATTTCTACCTAAAACTGGAGAAAGAGATTTCTATTTCTCAGGATTTTTAGGCTCGATTTTTATAGCTTTAAGTGGTTTGGGGTTAGTAATAAGAAGGAAAAACATTAAGTAACAAATATGTAATTAGTATTTAGCATAATAAAAGGTTAAGGAGTTTGGCTCGTGAGTGTATTACCAAATTCCTTAACATTTTAGTAGTTAATAAATGCTCTAAGCCAAATAAAACTGGGTTCTTTGTCAAATAGGACTGATAGAGTGATATAAGAACATGGGGATTAAATATTCGATTGAGGTTGTATATTTAATAAATTAGAGGAGAGAATTTTAGATGAGTTTTTCGAAAAGAAATGAGCTTTTAAAACAAGAGAAATGCACTGAGAAAGTTAGGAAATATTCGATCAAAAAATTAGGTATTGGGGTTGCTTCTGTATTAATTGGCTCCATTTTTTACTTAGGAACGGGTGGACAAGCTCAAGCAGATGAAATCTCCACTTCTGAATTGATTGTGGGGATTACGAATAAAATGAGTTTAAAGGATAATGGAAGTAATAAAGAATCGCAAGTAAATGAGTCTGTTGCTGCATCAGTAGCAGAGAAAACTGAAGATACAGTTGGTGGATCAACGAATACAGGAAATGAAATAGATACACAGGTAAGTGAAGAAGTTAGTAGATCAGAGAAAACTGAAGATACAGTTGGTGGATCAACGAATACAGGAAATGAAATAGATACACAGGTAAGTGAAGAAGTTAGTAGATCAGAGAAAACTGAAGATATAGTTGGTGGATCAACGAATACAGGAAATGAAACAGATACACAGGTAAGTGAAGAAGTTAGTAGATCAGAGAAAACTGAAGATACAGTTGATGGATCAGCGAATATAGGGAATGAAACAGATACACAGGTAAGTGAAGAAGTTAGTAGATCAGAGAGAATTGCAGACGTAGTGGAGACATCAGCGAGTACTGGGTCTGGTGTAGATATACGAGCAAGTGAAGCATTGGAGACACCAGAGAAGATTAAAAATAATACTCCTATTTCTCTTGATAAGGTATCTAATGGTAAGTTTGATGAAGAATATAAATCAAGTAAAAATAATTGGGAATTTAAAGAAGGAAATAATTCTTATATTATTTCTGAACAAGATAATAAATATGCCAAAATCGATCCGGGAACTATAGATGAACATATTCTCCAAAAGATCTCTACAGTTTCAGGAAAAACATATTCACTGCATGCAGATGTTAAAATCGATTCAGATAAAATTGAAGATGGCATGTATTTAGTTGCTAAGTCAGTAGTAAATGGAAAGCAAGGGCCTGTTATAAAACAAATAAAAATTATAGGAGTACAAGGGGAATGGGCACATAAATCATTTGATTTTACTGCAACTACTTCGGAAACATATATCGGTTTAGTTAAATGGGCAGATAAAATAGTTAACAATGTAGTTTCTGCATCGGCTTCTATAGATAATGTAACAGTTAAAGAGAATGATAAATATCATTTGGTTTGGGAAGATAATTTTTCTGATGAAGAATTAAACCAAAAAGATTGGGGATACGAGCTAGGTAGTATACGAGGAAATGAGCAAGAACATTATACCGATAGTAAGGACAATGTTTTTATCAAAGATGGTAATTTAGTATTAAAAGTAACGAATAGGAAAGGAGAGGATCAGTACACAAATCCTAGAGGCGGGAGCAATGCTAGAGAAGTAATTTATGATTCAGGAAGTGTCAGAACTGCTGGGAAACGAGAGTTTTTGTATGGACGAATTGAAATGAGAGCCAAATTACCTAAAGGAAAAGGAGCATTTCCTGCATTTTGGACGTTAGGATCGGATTTTACACTAGATGGTGATATTTCCTCGAATCAAGGATATGGCTGGCCTAGTACAGGCGAGATAGATATTATGGAGCTGATTGGTGCACCTACAGAAAAAAGAGATAATGAGCAAGCTGAAGGAGATCAAAGTAATAGGAAAATTTATGGGACTCCTCATTTTTATTATAAAGATGGTGATGGAGATAAAGATGGTAGTTATGCTCCTTATGCTTTAGGTGGAAGCTTAAGTTTGAATGAAGATTTTTACAACAATTTCCATGTTTTTGGAATTAATTGGACTCCAGATAAAATAGAATGGTATGTTGATGGTATTGTCTATAATACTATGAATTTATCAGGAGATGAACGTTTGGAAGCAGCAGCAGCTTGCTTTAACAAACCTCAATATATTCAGTTGAATTTGGCTACAGGAGGAAATTGGGCAAAGAATGCTGGATTTTATTTGGGAAAAGATAATACAGAGTTTGTCATTGACTATGTTAGATATTATCAAAATGAAGAACAGAAACTCGCTGCAGAAGCATATTATTCTTCTCAACCTCAAATAACAGGAACCAAAGATATTACAATGATTGAAGGAACTACACCTAATTTATTAGAAGGAGTAAATACTGACAAAGAGGGATATACTGTTGAATTTTCTGTAGATGACGAATATATGTATAAGAATACTGGTGGAAATACGAATGTTACATTAAGAGTCAAGGACTCTAAAGATAAAATTGGATTATCTCAATTAGAACCAGGTATTTATAATATCTATTATAGTGCAATACCTTCTGGTAATACTTTGGGATTATTAGGAACGCCAACTAATAAAATAGGTCGTAAATTAGCTTTATTGACTATTCTACCAAAAGAAGGATTAGTGGGAAAAATTGGAGAAAAATTATCTACGGTTTCTTTACCTGCTGGTTGGGAATGGGAAGATGGCAATCAAAAGATTGGATCAGCAGATAGTTATAAAATTAAATATAAAAAATCTGGGAGAACAATTTACAGTGTAATTGATGCAAGTTTTATAAAAAAGGAAAAAGAAGAACGTAATTTAACTCCAATTATTAATACAGAAAATAAAGTTTTTGATGGTAAAAAAGAAACTGCTATAAATAATAGTAAAGATTTACAAAGTTCTCTTCCTGCTGTTATGGATTTAGAAAATGGAACGGTTACAATTAGATATCGATTAGATACAAAAGACTCAGTTGTTAGAAATTCTTCTGTTATGTCTTTATTATCTATTTCGAATAAAAATGCAGAAAAAGAATATGCTACGTTTTTCATTGATACTAAAAATAATAAAATAGGTATTGAGTTTAAAGGAAAACCCATTGTGAAAGTTGGATCAGGATTTAATTTTCTAAGTAATTCTGATTGGCAAACCATTAGTTATGTTTTTAATGGAAAAACATTGAAAGTATATTTAAATGGAGAGATGTATGGAGAGTCTGAATTTACAGGATTTTTAAAAGATTTATTATGGAAGAATCAAGCTGATACGGTTACTATGGGTGGGATTGAAAGAAAGTATGAAGGCAAACCTACATTCCAGTGGATGTTTGAAGGAATTGTTGATCAAGCTTCTATTATTGGAGTACCTTTAAATTCTTCAGAAATAACTAAATTACATCAGCCTACAAATAGAGAGTCTGTAGGAGAGAAGACGAGTTTATGGGACAAGTATGATGAAGGAGTATTTGAGTATCGTATTCCTTCGATAGTTAAGACCCCTCAGGGAACCCTTATAGCGGCTTCAGATGCTAGGAAAAAGCATTATAATGATTGGGGAGATATTTCCACAGTCGTTAGAATTAGCCATGACAATGGAAAAACATGGAGTGAAAACATAACCGTTTTGGATATGCCAACTCAACCATATTATACTGATAAGTATAGTAAAGCTGATTGGAACACCAACATGACGCAATCTGCTTTTTCAATTGATCCTACATTACTAACTGATTCTGATGGAAAGTTGTATTTATTAGTTGATGTTTTTCCTGAGTCACAGGGAGCTGTAAGCGTTAAGAGTGGATCTGGTTATGAAAAAATAAATGATAAATATTATTTAAATTTGTATGATTTTGATAACAATAAGTATACTGTTCGAGAAAATGGGGTTGTTTACGACAATCAAGGAACGGCTACAGATATGTTTGTTGATGAAGGAGAATTTTCTACAGCTTTTAGTACTAGAGGAAACCTATATAGACTGGGTAAAAATAATCAAGAAAATACTTTGCTTGGAAATATTTATCTTAGAAGTGGTAGAAATATTAATGGAATAACAAAAAATGGATCTAAAACTGCTCCATTATTCACGCATATGGCCAGTTTCTTATGGCTATTTACTAGTGAAGATCAAGGGAGAACATGGTCTGCTCCTACAGATTTAACTCCGCAAGTTAAAGAAGAATGGATGGGGTTCATAGGAACAGGTGCTGCAGCGGGTATTGAAGTTAAGGTAACTAATGTAGACGGTTCTAAAGCTAAAAGATTGGTTTTTCCTATTTATTACACCAACCAACAAGGTAATGGGGTTTTGGGGCGACAAAGTAGTGCCAACATTTATAGTGATGACGGAGGGGTTACGTGGCACAGGGGAGAATCTCCTAATGATGGTAGAATTTTTGGCAATAACCAGCACACTAATTCAAAAGATTTTAATACGTCAGTAACTGAGCTTACAGAAAATCAAATAATTCAATTGAATAATGGTCATTTACTACAGTTTATGAGAAATACAGGTAAAACGATTGTTATTGGTAGAAGTACAGATTATGGAGAAACTTGGGATGACAATGTATTTGTAAGTGATCTTCCAGAGCCATATGTAAATCTTTCAGCGATACATTTTGAGTTAGATGGGAAAGAATATGTTGTGTTATCTAATCCTTTAGGAAATCCGACTGGAGAAGCAATTCAAGTGAGAAATCAGAGAATCAAAGGTGTTCTTCGTATAGGGGAGATATTACCAGATGATTCAATAAAATGGCTCTCTTCTAAAGTATATGAGCCTAAACGTTTTGCATATTCGAGCTTAGTTCAATTAGATAAGGAACATGTTGGAGTTGTGTACGAATACAACGGACATCTAAAATATTCCACTTTTAATGTAAAGGATATGGTTAGCGAAGCTACAAGGGAAGATAAAGTTGTTATCACAGAAATAGCTGAATTAAAATCCTATGATGAGTTTAATATCATCCCTTCGGCAAATAAGAAATATGTTCAGGTACAGTTTAACCAACCTGTTTTTATTGCAGGTAGTAGGCAATTAGATATCTCAATTGGAAATAGACAAACAGTTGCGGAATATTTATTGGGTGATGGAACGAACAACCTTATCTTCGCCTATTCTTTACAAGAAAATGATAATGGAAGAATAACAGTCAGACCTACTTTTGCTAGCTCTATAGTAGAAAATAAATATGGAATAAGGTTGTTAGAGGATTCTATTTATACTATTGGTTTTATTGGAGAAATAGTGTCGGGGGCAGATATTACTGAGATGTTTAATAATAAGTACAATGACAACACATGGGTATTTATTGGAGGGGAAGCAGTTCAAGGTGATTTTAATCAAACTAAAGGGATTAGAAATTTCGTGGGACAATTTGAAGAGTATATTCGATGGACCAAATCTGGAAATGAGATGGGAAGACAACGCTATGTTATCAATACAGCAAGGAGCGGTTTAAACTTACATGAGATAGTGAGTGACTATGAAGAGTTAGTCTCAAATTATTCTCCTAAAGCGGTAGGGTATATGTTAGATAAGGAAGACTACACTTTAGGTGATCAACATCTTAATGATTATAAAAATAGTTTGATACGTTTTATTGATAAAACTTTAAAATTGCATAATGATCAAGGCTTTGTAGTATTACAAACACCGTATGTCTCAAATAGTGAGTCTACTAATGAATTGATTCGAAAATACGTTTTATTGATGAAACAAGTAGTGGATTCTTATTCTACCAATAATAGAATAAACCGTATTGTATTTGTAAACTATTTTGAGTTAACTAATACTGATGAATTTAAAAATCATTGTCTAGAGAAAGATGGAACTATAAATGCAAGAGGTCATTTTGAGCTGGGAAAATTTTTATCTGAAGCAACTATAGGAACTTCACAAGGATATCCTGGGAATAATGTTCAGTTAAATCTGAATGAAAAAGATGCTCCTAAGGACTATTTAGACATTGTTCCAGAGACTTATTATGATGATCATCAACTTTTTGTGAAAATACCATTGAAAAATGGTGGAGAAACGGAATGGAAATATGAGTTAATCATTAATAATGAAACTATATCGGATATTGTAAAAGGAAATTCATTTTCTATTAATTTAACAAGAGGATTTGAAAATTCTAATTATGATTTGATTATTAAAAGCAAAGATGGTTTTTCACAATTAAAGGTGATTACAGGTATTCTGAGTAAAAATGTCAAATCACAGATTAAAACTCAAGAGCTAAATAAAAATCAAATCAGACTAAAAAAAATGCTTGAAAATAAAGAAACTGTCAATTGGCTATTTATGGGGGACTCTATTACGCATGCAGCAGCGTGGACTTTTGGTTATGATGGAATTACACAGCTATTTGAGAAGTTTTTAGTAGATGATTTACACCGAGAAAAAGATGTGGTAATTAATACGGCTGTTTCTGGTGCTACTGTTGCCAGTACTTTAGCGCAGATTGATCAACGGTTAGAAAAATATAATCCGGATGTAATTTCTATCATGTTAGGGACGAATGATGTTGCTAATATGAACTTAACGCCATTACAGTTTAAAGATCAATTACAGCAATTGGTAGAAAAAGCTCGAGCTAAAAATGCGATTATTATTTTAAGAACTCCAACTCCATCTACTCAACCAAGTAGAATAAAAAGAATACCTGAGTTTATTGAAGTAATAAAGCAAATTATTAAAGAAAATGAAGAGTTGATTTTTGTAGATCAGTATACACCATTTAAAGAGTTATTAGATAAATATCCTTATTTATGGAACCCAGACTATCATTTTATTACAGATGGTATTCCTCTTCATCCAGGTACGAATGGGCAAGTGATGCTAACTAAACTTTTTATTGAATCGCTCGGACTCAAACAGTATGGAGGCTATATTGAATCATTAGAATATGAATTGGAGTATGAAAAACAAAATCTTGAAATAGAAGCACCGATATCTTTTGATATAGATAATAATGTCGTTTCGGTGGATAAAGATAAATTGAGAGAATTAGTAAATGATGAATTAAGTGACGTAATGCTAATTGCTAAGGAAAAAAATACAAATAAGGAGAATTCTATTTGTGATGATAAAAGAATGCTTTTATTAGGAGGATTAGATGAAAATAAAGAGTATGAGATTTACCTTTCTGCTAAAAGTAGTACAAAACCAGTTATATATAATTGGGCAAAACATGATTTGATAGTTGGAAATGTTACAAGAAATCTATCCCTTAAGCATAATGGAGGTTATGTGAGTCGGTATACAATTACTTGGGAAGAAACACATGAATCAAGTTCAGGAGAGATTATCAACGAAAAAAAAGAATGGATAGGAAATGGCAAAGACATTTTACTGGGGAATGTTTCAAATATTGGTATTTCATCAAAAGCTCAAAATATTCAAATTAAAATTGAAGAGTGTACAGGCATTGCATCTGAGTGGTGGAAAACTATTTTTGACAAAGAATACTCGCTGTTAGATGATAACATAACTATTAATATTGGAGGTACAACATTACGGCCAGAAGTAATAGTAAATAATCATTAATTCTTTACGATCTAAAAAAATGCATGTAATAGCTCTAAAATAATCATAAGTAGCAAAAATTGTCCAACTAAAAATTTTAATAATACTGAGATATAGGGAACGGTTAATTCTTATTTTTTAAAAGGCTCTTTGTCAATAAGGACTGATGAGTTGTGTAAAATCAAATCTGGGTCAGAATGAACCACATTCTGGCTCAGATTTTTTGTTATCTCACTTTGATTAATTGATTGATCAAAAAGATTCTAATTCTCATGTTCTCGAATGATTTAAATCCGTAGGATATTCGTTTCATTGTCTTTATGTGGGTATTCTTCGCTTCTATTTTTCCATTGGAATAAGGATAGATCATTGCGTTGGTGATGCCTTCTTCATGGGTAAGAAGATTTTGAAGCTTTTCCCGAAAGCTGTCATCTAACGTTTCAGGAAGTTCTGTCAATAAGGAGAAAAACAAGTCAGGGTCTTTGTCTCGAAAGGCTTCAACTAATTCATGAAAAAAGGGATACGCCTCCTTCAGGGGCGTAGAAAACTCAAGCAATCGATCAATCATCATTGCTTCAGTAAGAAATGGGTATTTTGGTGCTCGGAAACTTTTCCATGTTTTGTATTCATAATGGTTGATGTTCGCACGATTTTTTAGCAAAAAGCGCTAGTTCTTTTTCAGTTTTTCTGCCTGGCTTTTCTGTCCTACTTTACGAAGTTCATTCATTTCACGGATACGCAACTCATTAAACGCTTGATTCATGTGTTTGATAATATGAAACCAATCAATCACTATTTTCGCATTTGGCAGAACACGTTTGGTGAGCTGGAAGTAGGCAGCGTTCATATCTGTCACCAAGAATTCTACTTCTTCTGGATTGGTACAACCTAAGAAATAGCTTGTTAATCGAGGTAATTTACGCGTAGGCAAAACATCAATTAATTTTCCTGTTTCGCCATCCGCGCAAATAAAGCTCATCTTATCTTCTATGGAAGCATGCGAACGAAATTCGTCAACCATCAATACTCTGGGGAGAATCTTCTTAGATTGCTTTGGCAAATATCTTTTAAACTCTTTCAATGTACGAATAACGGTGGTCAAAGATACCTGACAGCTTTTCGCAATAAAAGATAAAGATACTTTTTCAGTCAGTAAAGAAGCAATTTTTTATCTAACATGATCTGCGATTGAATGTCTGGGTTGGACAAAATAACTTTGAGCCGTCCAATGGGTTTGGCAGTTTTTACAGGTATAGCACTGCTTTTTTAGGCGTATAACCAAAGGCATATGATTGTATTGTTCAAAACGGACAATCGTTTCCTTCTTCCCATTTTTCACTATAATTGCTTTCCCGTTTCCATCTACCACAGTAGAATCACAACTTCTACAAGCACGAGGAGCAGGCGAGAGAACAGCATCGACGACCAACGTCTTTTTCTTCTGAAGGGTCTCGTAAGAGACCTCTGTAATCATCAAATCTTTCTCTATTATTCTCAGCATTTTTTTGATAGAATCATTCATATA
>Ga0129309_1001287_pt1 | contig 13313 bp, 12 predicted proteins | sample L1105metagenome_FD_94439 | JGI IMG/M metagenome (GOLD analysis project Ga0129309, IMG submission 94439) | Ring-tailed lemur group fecal microbial communities from Wisconsin, USA - L1105 metagenome | ecosystem: Host-associated > Mammals > Digestive system > Large intestine > Fecal | place: USA...
AACACCCCAGGAAAACAGACTGGCACACGTACAAAGAGCGTCATCTGGTGGAAAACCTTTTCCTCAAGCTGAAAAACAACCGCCGTTTTGCCACCAGATATGAGAAGAAAGCACTCTATTTTCGCGCTGTTGTCTGTCTTGCCTGTATCCTTGTTTGGTTACTTTGATGGTTTTAAAACAGACTATAGCCAAACGGATAGGTCCATCCTGCACACGCTTCAAAAAATAGCCATAGATCCTTTCCGTTGATGGGGAGGGCAGTAGTCAAACGTAGGCAGAGATTTTGAGCAATGCAAATGGGGCGAAACCACTACGGTTTCGCCCCATTTGCATCTTGTTTATGGAATGGTTTTGCTTTGCCGGATTTGAAGATGTACATTTGACGCTGAAAATTTTGTTCTTTTAAAACAAAGATTTCGATTGGGCCGTAATTTTGCCGGGAGAATCAGGACAGTGAGTTGTTCTGAGTGGCATATGCCATCGCAATATAGCGTAAAAAGAGTGTAATAAGAACGAGCATACCGCCAAGCAGGGCGAGTGATCCGGGAATCTCTCCGACAAAAAGTGCAACCCAAATAGGGCTGCAAATCGGCTCCAGCATGCTTAGAAGTGAAACGGCAAGTGACCCACAGGTTTGGACCGCATAAGAAAAGAGCACATAGGAAATCCCAAGTTGGAAAATGCCAAGAAAGAGAATCGCAACGACGGAGGAAGGAGTAAAAAGGATTGGTGTCATCAGCAGAAACGGAAGACCAATCACTGCACTGAGCAGATGCCCAAGCAGCACACCGCTCATTGCTGCATGCAAATTAGAGGCATCTGCTGTACAAACATAAGCTCCTGCCAACAAAACACCACTGAGCAGTGCCGACAAATTCCCCAGAATGTTGCCGAACGCAAGGTCGCTCAGAAAGAATAGAAAGACCCCCAAAAGGACCATAGAGACGGCCCAAAGATCGCTGGTTAGTGGGCGCGTCTTTGTTCTGGCGGCATTGAAGATCAGGACAAAGATGGGGCTGACTGACTGCAGCATGATCGCATTTGCAGCCGTGGTTATTTTATTGGCTATCACAAATAGAACGGTGGTAATCCCAAGGCAGAATCCAGCCAATAGAGTGTGGCAATTGATTTGCAGGTGGTACAGTTTTTCTTTCCGGAGAAATGCCCAAAGGATCATTGCCGCAATAGCACTGCGAAAGCTGCTGGTGACCAGAGGGTGCCAGTCGATCATCTTGAGAAAGACTCCTGCAGTGCTCCATAATAACGCGGCAATCACCATGTAAAAATACCCACGGTTTCGAGTCATAAGAATTCCTCCATGGGAAAATGCAGGATTGAGGAAATTAGCAGGAGAGCCTAATAAATTTTGAGATAGTAAATTTCTAAAAATTAGTAAAGATCCTACTGTGACGCCAAACATTAGACGGAAGGGCGGCAAAAAGAACGCATGGATTAATGATATGAGAGTTCGGTCAGACAGATGCAAACGGAAGTTTTTCAGGCGGAGGCGACTTTTCCGGTGCGCAGACGCTGAAACATATAAACTGTGCCAAAGAGAATGATTCCTATAATATCAGTCACAGTACCAGCATCTACCAGTAGCAGACCGCTTACGATCAGTACAGGCCGTTCCCAAGGCCGGCAGGTAGTGCGGAAATAGCCGGTAAAGCCTGTAGCAAGGCCCATCATCCCTATCAGGGCAGTAATGATTGCCTTGATGACCATTAAAATGAAGACTGGCGTAGTCCAATTCCCTGTATTGATTAATACCAATACAGGGTTCATAACGAACATATAGGGAACCAGATAGGCGGCAACTCCCAAGCGTGTCGCATTAAGGCCCGTTTTCATTGGATTGGAACCCGCAATGCCGGAACCCGCAAAAGCTGCCAGAGCGACCGGCGGAGTAATATCGGCCACTATACCAAAATAAAATACGAACAGATGTGCGGCCAGGGCCGGTACTCCCAACGCGACCAGTGCGGGGGCGGAAATAGTTGCCTGAATGATATAGTTTGCCGTGGTTGGAACACCCATGCCTAGTACGAGCGAACAGAGCATGGTAAAGATCATAGTAAGATAAAGGCTGCCGCCTGCCAACGCGACAATACCGTTGGCCATTTTCAGCCCCAGACCGGTCATGGTGACAACACCAACGATAATACCGGCGCAGCCGCAGGTCACTGCTACCGAAATAGCGCTGCGGGCGCTGTCATTTAGACCCTGAATAAACATTTTACAGAACTGAGAGACATCAAATCGATGGGTTTCACGAATGATTTCGACTACCCAGATAGCAATGCAGGCTAGAATGCCCCAAAGGGCAGCAGTCATGGCCGAGCGCCCTGCTACCAGTAAGTAGATGATAACGATGACAGGGAATACCATGTACCATCCGCGTGCCAGCAGATGCCTGATATCCTGACGCTGATCCTTTGGGATGCCGTGCAGATTGTTCTTGAGTGCCTCAAAGTGCACATTAGTGAAAATACCTGTAAAGTAGAGCAGCGCGGGGACACAGGCGGCCAATGCAACAGTACTGTAAGGACAACCGATATATTCGGTCATAATGAAGGCAGCCGCCCCCATAATTGGCGGCATAATTTGTCCTCCGGTGGAAGCTGCGGCCTCCACCGCACCCGCAAATTCGGGCTTATAGCCGGTCTTTTTCATCAAAGGAATGGTAATTGATCCGGTGGAAACGGTGTTGGCGACAGAACTGCCGCTAACAGTGCCCTGCAGTGCACTGGCGATGACCGCCGCTTTTGCTGGGCCTCCGACTGCACCTCCGCAGGCTCCCATAGCTAAATTGGTCATCCAGTCTCCCACACCGCTGGCCTTCAAAAAAGTCGCAAAGACCAGAAATAAAAAGATGAAAGTGGAAGAAACATAAATTGGCGAACCGAGGATCCCCTCGGTTCCGAGCCATTCGGTGCAGACCACCCGCTTAAAAGTAAAGCGGGCATGAAACAGGAAAATGCTGCGGGGAATATGGTGCCCGAAAAAGGCGTAAAGCAGGAATATCGTGGAAAGACAGGTCACGATCAGGCCGGCCACGCGGCGCGCCGCCTCAAGCAGCAGGAGAATAGCAATACAGCTGATGATGATATCCATGCTGGTAAATGCGCCGGCGCGCAGCAGAAGCTGGCCGTAGAAGATGACATGATATGCCCCGCATCCCGCACTGGCCAGAGCGAGCAGATAATCGTACCATGGAATGCTTTTGGCGCTGGAAAGTTTTGAACCAGCTGGATAGAGCAAATAGACCAAGCTAATACCGGTAGCGAGATGAGGTGCGCGCTGAAGGGTAGAAGGAAAGGTGCCGAACAAACCGGTGTACAGATGGAACAGAGTCCAGCAGACACAAATGACGAATACCAATTTAGCGGAAAAGCCCTCCAGCCGCCGGTAAGCCGATTCCTTGTCATATTTCGCCATGATGTCATCGGCATTGATCGTGGTTTGTTCAGGCGTAGAGATGTTTTTGGGGTCGATCATAAATTACCTCCCGAAAGGAGATCGCCGCAGCGATCCGCCGAATTGAGAATGTCATAAGTAATATGTAGGGGCCTGTATGATTTTCAGACAGGCCCCACTTTTGTTTCGCGACGCAATTTTGCGTGATTAACCGTTATCAGGAACAGCAATGCCCATTTCAGTGAAATAGCGGGCGGCTCCGGGATGAATTGGTGTTGTGATGCCGTCCAGACAGCCCTCCAGCTGCACCTCTTTGCCAGTAGCGTGGGCGGCTGCGATTTGATCGCCGCTCTCATAAAAGGCCTTGGTAATCAAATAAACGGTTTCTTCGTCCAGATCGGCACGGCAATACAGCGCAGCTTTGCAAGTGATGGTACGAATGTCCTTGTCCTGCCCGGAGTAGGTGCCGGCGGGAATAATCTTGCGGGTAAAATAGGGTTCGGTTTCCTGGATTTTAGCCAAAATCTCGTCGCTGATATCCACATAGGCCAAATTCATCGAGGTAGTCATTTCGATAATACTCGAGGCTGGAACCGCCAACACATTGCAGGCCGCGTCAATGTGGCCATCCTGCATTTTGGTGGCAGCATCGCTGAAGCTGTCGCTTTGAGGCTGAATATCTTTATTGATGTCCATACCAGCCGCAGCGAAAATTTTTTCGGAAAGGCCAACGGTACCAGAGCCCGCGGGGCCGACAGCAATCTTCAAGCCGCGAAGATCCTCAACGTTTTTGGCGCCAGTAGACGCATTGGCGACGATCTGGTAAACCTCATTATAAACAACGCCGATCGAGGATACGTTGGTAACAGGAGCGGTAAATGCACCGATACCGGCAAATCCGTTGGCCGCAACGTTATTCATGACTATGCCGAGATCCATTTCGCCAGCATTTATGAGATTCATGTTCTCGACCGAAGCGCCGGTGGACTGTGCGGTTATGGTGATTTGCCGATCCGCCAACTTATTGTTGATGGCATTGGCCATTGCACCGCCAAGTGCAAAATATGTGCCGCCGGTGGAACCGGTCCCCATCACCAGATCCTGAGGCTCGATAGGGGACGCAGCTTCGGAGGAAACGGACTGCGTTGATGAAGAAGATGTGAGAGCGGGAGCAGATGAAACGCCGCAAGCGGAAAGAGCAAAGAACAGAGCACCTGCAAGGGTCAATGCCAGTAGCTTTTTCATAAGATTCCTCCTTTTAGTCATGCTGGTGTTATTTTACTTCTTCGAAGGAGATCGCCAGCTTGAGTCAGCATAATCTTACTCCACAGGAGAAAAGATGCGCAAAGGATCAATCACCCAGGCAAACTACTCTGCCGTCCTTGACAACGACAACCTCATCCTCGGTGTCTTCATCAAAGATAATGGTTGGATTGTACTGCACCATATCGATGTGAACGGTGGAGCGGGGCGGCTGACCGTAGTAATAACCGTTGCCCATTGCGATATGACAGGTGCCCCGGGCCTTTTTCTCCTCCTCAAAATCTCCGTTAAACATGCAGGCGGGATTCAGGCCAATGCCGATTTCAGCGATATTATCGCTGTCCTTGATTTCGGCAATCTGACGGCGGATTTCCTTACAGATTTTGGCGTCACCGCCGATAACCTCAACAATGCGTCCTTCCTCGATCTTCAGCTCGACCGGAATAGATGGGCAGCCGTAGTAACAGATCGGTCCATCAATGACCAGTTTCCCATAGGTAGTGCCAATGACCGGGCCCAACGAAACCTCGCCGTCGGACCATGCCATGGCATCACCGGGGTTGCGGGCGATGCCGCACTCGATAATTGGTTCCATTTGATTCATTTCCATATATAGGTCGGTGCCGGCGGGAGTGGTAATATGTGCCGTTTTATGACCGCGCCAAATTTTTTGCAGTCGTTCACCATCTGCATAAACGGCTTCATAATCAGCCAGAGCGCCGCCGCGAGTGAAGTTGTCAATCTTACGCAGGCAAATCGATACCTCCCGCAGCTTCTTCTGATTAATCAGCTCTTTGAGATGGTTGTTGTAGATGGCGGCACCGGAAGAGGTGGTCATGCCCACAAAAACATCGCAAGCGTCCATGCCTAGTTCAAGTGACTTTGGAAAGACGGTTGCCTTATCTTTGCCGCGGATTGGCATCATATAAATACCGTACTCAGCGCCGCATTTCAGAGCGGCAGCCGCCATGGCGTTGGCCATGCGCATATCGGTTTCGGGATCAATGACGATTAAAACCTCTTCTCCGGGCTTAACGGCCATCAAGTTGGACAGGAGATAATCAGCACGCTCAATGCATTCTATAATCCGGTTGTTTTCCATGAGTTATACCTCCTATAGTTGTGAGTAGCGGTTATTTCACTTGGAGCCTCCATGATTCAGTATATCGGTCTGGAAATTTGCTATCAACGGTTATTCCGATTTGTGAATCGTCATAACCATATGAATATAATGTTTATACATTAATTTTTACCATTTAATTGAAATTTTGGTAAAAATACTATATATTTTCTTTGAAATATCCTATATAATTTTTTAAAACATATTGCTCTGCGATGCTTTTAAGAGAGGTGAGGGGAATTATGCTCAACGAAATGAGATATGTGTACGCCGTATATCAGGAGAAAAGCTTCACACAGGCGGCCAAAAAGATGTTTATCTCGCAGCCGGCTTTAAGCAAAATGGTGAAGCTGGCGGAAACGGAAGTTGGCGTACCGCTTTTCGACCGCAGCACAGTTCCTCTGACCTTGACTCGCGAAGGAAAGGTGTATATCGATTATGCTCGGAAAATTCTCCATTTGGAGCAGGATATCCGGACCTATTTTTCGGATATCCACTCGCTGAAAAGCGGCAGCATAGCAGTCGGAGGCTCATCCTTTTTTTGTTCATTTGTGCTGCCCAGGCTATTTGGGATTTTTTCTGCACTATATCCCAATATTGCGCTTTCCATGATCGAGGGCAATGTATCTACTCTGCGTGCAGGATTGGAGGATGAGAGTATTGATCTGATTATCGAAACCTCCCTCAGAGAGAATGATCCAGGCATAAATATCTTTCTTCCTCAAACTGAAAATATCATACTGGCGGTTCCAGAGAGCTTTGCGATCAATCGCAAATTGACCCAATATCGTATTGAAGCGCGTCATCTTCTGGATAATACCTATACTGAAACGGTTATGCCCGTTCCATTTGAGACCTTTCGCGATATCCCGTTTATACTTTTGACCGATGGAAACGATCTGTTGCCCCGGGCTCTTTCTATTTGCCGTGAAGCTGGATTTAGCCCTAAAATTGTTATGCAAGTCGAGCAAATTTTGACTGCGACCAATTTATGTGCCTCCGGACTGGGAGCCGCCTTTACCCGTCCTGCAGTGCAGCAGTACCACCCCATACAAGGAAAAATCTGTTTTTATCGTCTGGGCAGCCCGCTTGCAAAGCGAAAGATCGTATTTGCAAGCAAAAAGAGCCGTCATATCAGCAGAGCGATGGAAAGCTTTTTAAAAATCGCAGAGGCCGAAATGGAACAAAAGAGTCATGAGGGGAATTTCTGTGTAGAATAAGTATAATTGTGCTTCGAAACGCCCTACGACGTAAAGCTTTCTCAGGGATGATCGCACCGGGACAACTGTCCAAGTAGAGCGCAAAATCCTCGGAGCCTGCAGTGGGGAAGCGCATGGGATAGATTGCTTCCGGGCCAAAAAGCTTTTTAATTGCGGCCTCAGCACGATCGATCACCGTATTATCATTGTGGACGGCCGGAACGGCCGGTTCCAAAAATTCGACCAAAGCACTGGTACGCATGGCAGAGCATACGTGTTCGCTGATGCGGACGACCGATTCTTTAATGATCTGTCTTCTTTCGGGGTAAACCGCCCGTAGAGTTCCCTCCAGCACAACCGAAGAGGGGATTACATTTGGCGATGACCCGCCATGGATGCTGCCAAAGGTCAGAACTGCCGGCATCATAGAGTCGTTATCTCTCGAGACACAGGTTTGAAGCTGGACCAGCAGTGCGCCTGCCGCAACAATCGGATCTCCACATCTGTGCGGGTAGGCACCATGCCCACCCTTGCTGCGAATAGTAATCCGAATGTTGTCGCAGCTGTTGTTTGCGCCGCCGCGTATAATTCCAAACAGTCCGGTTTTTAAAGGCGGGTAGGTGTGATAGCACAAGATCGACTCCGGGGCAGCACACATCGATTGCCTCGCTTCCCGGCATGCGGGAACGGACCATATTAGTGAGTGGATTCTCCAAGGCGTTCGCAATGACCGGATGGAGGCTGGGATATCTCTGCGCTCCCCGGCCTGTGGCGGAACAACTCCTTAAGCTGCAACCAATATGCACTGATGTGCGAGCCTGCCTTGAGTCAGGAAGCTGCTCTCGCAGCCCTTGCACAGGCCGACACAGAGGTGGAACGGATGCGGGAACAGTATGACAATCGCCGCAGGTTTCTGACCGGGGAGCTGCGGCGGATCGGGATGACGTGCTTTGAACCAAAAGGAGCCTTTTATGTATTTCCCTCCATTCGTTCCACTGGTCTGAGCAGTGTGCAGTTTTGTGAGGAGCTGCTTTGCGGACAGCGGGTGGCAGTTGTCCCCGGAGATGCCTTCGGACCGGGCGGAGAAGGTTTTGTACGGATTTCCTATGCTTATTCACAGGAACACCTGACTGAAGCAATCCGGCGGATGGAGGTATTCCTCGAAAATCCCTCCAAAACAATCTGCTGAACAAGAGGAGGCTGGCTCGATGCAAACAAAAACGGAAGTCTATAGGAGACGCCTCCGCTTTCAATGTATGATTTTTTGTGCTCTCCTGCTGGTTGGATGTGCCGGAATACATGTTCTGGGGATGCTGACCCCGGACGGTAACGGTGCGGCGTATGGGAAGGCAGACTTTCCCACTTTGGAATCCTGCGAACAGACGGTGGAAAAACTGCCGATCCTGCCGGGAGAGCCCGAGGAAACAGAGCTGTTTGTGATTCTCTCAGGAGAGCCTGGCCCCTGTATTTTTGTCGTTGGCAGAATTCACGGTGATGAAGCGGCAGGGTGGATGGCAGCTGAGCGCCTGCAAAATCAGGCTGTACTGGCATCCGGAACGCTCTGCATCCTTTCACCCGCGAATCGTACCGGTGCGCCGTTATGTCGTCAACTCCGGAGATCTCAACCGAGCTTTCCCCGGAGAGGATTCCGCTGATGACCCGGCTATGCGGCTTGCCGCTTCGATCTTTCATATAATCGGGGAATGGAATCCGAATCTCGTGCTCGATCTGCACGAATCGAAAAAGCCGCTGGGCGCCGGGGGATTGGGCTACAGTCTGATTTTCTCAGATGACGAGCTGACAGGAGACCTTATTTGGGAGTTTTGCTGTCCAATGAGGAAGGCGGAGTGTGCCGCAACAATTTTGGTACTGCTTTCCCTGGCGTTTCGAGAAGCCTGAACCGGGTTGTAACCGAACAGCTCAACTATCCGGTGATTACAGTAGAAACGCTGCGCAGCGATGATCTGGAGGAGCGAATCAGTGAACAGCTTTCTGTTGTTGGATTCTTTCTGGATTATTTTGGATTGGAATGAGAGAAGTAAAGGAAGCAGAGGAAAAATAATTTGACATACAATAATTAAACAAATATCATGTCCGATTCCGGGCTGTTTCGGTGTGGATTATGCCAAAATTGCAGAGGAGAAGCTGTCTATTATGCAGTTTCTCCTCTTTTTTCGATTGCTTTCAACACTTTCCGCTCAAAGCAGGTCATGATATAACTATTTCATTCTAGGGGAGCTTTCTTTATACAATCAAGGCCAAGTCTTCCAATCCCAACGTTCTGGCAGTTGATGAAGGCGGCTTGGTAACGGAGCCATCCGTCGGAGAGGCTGAAATTGCAGGAAAATTGATGGTTAATAATGGTGAAAAGCGATTTGCCTTGTCAGATATTATTTCAGAAAAATCTACAGCAATAAAGAAGCAATAGGCGTTTAAACTGATTGTAAGAATTCCCCGCTTTCGATCATTTATCCGAAGGCAGGGAATTATTCTGCCAAAAATCCTTTTTTATTCAAAAGACCTTGACAAGCTTCTTTGCGCAACGTAAAATAAGAATCGTAAGTTTGCCAAGGCTAACTTCGACTGATGCTTTCACTTTTTTATAAAGGATGAGGATTTCATGACTCTTGATCAGCTTTCAATTGGAAAAAGCGGACGAATTGCCGCTGTGGGTGGTCAGGGAGCGCTGCGCCATCGCCTTCTCGATATGGGGCTGACGCCGCGCACTGTGGTTACTGTAGTCAAGGTCGCTCCGATGGGAGATCCCCTTGAGCTTCGCCTGCGCGGATATCTGCTCACCCTGCGTCTGGAAGATGCACGAAATATTACCATCGAGGAGGAAGCGCAATGATTTTTGCGTTGGCGGGGAATCAGAATTGCGGAAAGACAACCCTCTTCAATCAGTTGACCGGCTCGAACCAGCACGTGGGAAATTTCCCGGGAGTTACTGTCGATAAAAAGGAGGGGGTGGTCCGGGACCGCAGGGCGGCAAAGCCTCGGTTCGGCCACCGCCGCGGTCCTTCTGCTCAACATGCGGAGGGGCAGCAGGATCAGGCGATTGTAGTGGATCTGCCCGGCATCTATTCGCTTTCTCCCTATACCAGTGAAGAGATTGTAACGCGGGATTTTCTGATTCAGGAAAAGCCGGATGGAATTATCAATATTATTGACGCCACCAACATCGAACGGAACCTTTATCTGACCCTTCAGCTCATTGAACTTCAGCTGCCGATGGTCATTGCCCTCAATATGATGGATGAGATGCGGGCGAACGGCAACTCAGTCGATGTCAACCAGTTGGAAAAGGAGCTTGGAGTTCCGGTGGTTCCCATCTCGGCAGTCAAAAATGAAGGGATCGATGAGCTGATCGAACATGCCCTTTTTGTTGCGCGGGAAAAAAGACGGCCGGAGAGGGTGGACTTCTGCTCGGGTGCGGTGCACCGCTGCATTCACGCCACAGCACATTTGATTGAGGATCATGCGGAAAGAATCGGCGTTCCGGTTCGATTTGCCGCAACCAAGTTAGTGGAAGGGGATTCGCTGATGAGTGATCTCCTCCAATTGAATCAGAATGAAAAGGAGCTGCTGGAGCATTCCGTTCAGGAAATGGAAAATGAACTCGACACCGACCGGGAAGCGGCGCTGGCTGATATGCGATACACCTTTATTGAAAGCGTCTGTGCCGAAACGGTGGTCAAGCATGGGGAGAGCAGGGAACATCTCCGCAGCGAACGGATTGATCATTTCCTGACTCACCGATATCTTGCGATTCCACTTTTCCTGTGTGCTATGCTGTTGATTTTCTGGTTGACTTTCGGTGTGATAGGGAGCTTCCTCAGCGATCTTTTGAGCACGGGCATCGATTCTGTGACTGCGGCGGTATCCGCCGCTTTGCTCGCATATGGCATCAATCCGGTGGTACATAGCCTCGTGGTGGACGGAATTTGCGCCGGCGTAGGGAGCGTTTTGAGCTTTCTTCCGATTATTGTTGTTCTCTTCTTCTTCCTTTCAATCCTGGAGGATACCGGATACATGGCGCGTGTCGCCTTTGTGATGGACAAGCTGCTTCGGAAAATCGGCCTGTCTGGCCGCAGCTTCGTGCCGATGCTGATTGGATTCGGATGCAGCGTTCCGGCAATTATGGCCACGCGTACTCTGGCCAGCGATCGTGATCGTAAGATGACGATCCTTCTGACTCCATTTATGAGCTGCAGCGCAAAGCTCCCGATTTATGCGGTCATGACCGCTGCGTTTTTTCCAAAGAACGGAGCGGCTGTTATGGCCTCCCTCTATCTGATGGGAATTATAATCGGAGTTTTGTGCGGCCTGCTGATGAAAAACACTCTTTATCAGGGAAATCCGGTCCCTTTTGTCATGGAGCTGCCTAATTATCGTTTTCCAAGCCCCAAAAGCGTGGGACTTCTGATTTGGGATAAAGCAAAGGATTTTTTAACCCGCGCCTTTACCGTGATCTTTATCGCGACGATTGTGATTTGGTTCCTGCAAACCTTTGACACCCGCCTGAATGTAGTTGCGGATAGCTCCCTGAGCATGCTTGCTGACGTCGGACGCTGGATTGCACCGGTTTTGGCGCCTTTAGGCTTTACGGATTGGCGGGTTTCCACCGCTCTGATCACAGGGTTCAGCGCCAAAGAGGCCGTTGTCAGCACAATGGCTGTTCTGACCGGAACGAATATTGCCACACTCAGCGAAGCGCTTGGCCAGATGTTTACCCCTTTGTCCGCATTCAGCTTTTTGACCTTCACGCTTTTGTATACACCCTGTGTTGCGGCAATTGCGGCAGTGCGCAGAGAGATGAACTCTGGAGCAGCCGCGTGCTGGGTTGCCTTGGCGCAATGCGGAATCGCTTGGATTGCTGCCTACTTGGTCTATCATATCGGAGGCTTTTTTGTCCGCTGAGAGGGGGAGAGGGCTTTGCGCATCGCAGACTTTTTTATTCTGGCAGTGGTTGCATCAGCGGCGGGAGCTGCGCTGCTGAGGATTTTTCGAAAGTGTAAATGCGGGGCATATTGTGGAAATTGCCGCAGTTGTGCTGGCTGTATGAGGAGGGAAAATGCTAAGAATTAGTCAAAACTGCACTAAAAGCAGTAACCATGGCAGAAAATCATATGATGAGAACGCTGGTTTTGAAGGTCGGGCCGTTCCAGATGTTGTCTGGAGCGGCCCGACCTTCAATCCGCGCGCTTTGCATGGAGCGCGTCCGGTCAGGGTTTGCGGCTTCGGAGGAAAAGCTGTTTATTCGCAATTTTTTGATAAAAAAGAACATCAATGATCTCATATCTTGAAACGGATGAATCCAAAAGCTCTCCATTCTTTCTCAGAAGAACCCCGGACTTGCCAAATCTATCAGATCAAGTGTATAATCAAATTCGTGATGTTAAGGCCAACGAATCTTGAGCAGAAAGTGTCATTTTCATGACTTTGTGAGCGTAGAGGGATGCGATGCCCCTTGCCAGCGGCCTTTCCACAGGGAATCCCGAACAACAATCAGGAGGATATTTATGTACCAGCTACTGAAACAGGAGGGGCGGGCACGCCGCGGAACCTTCACCACTGTGGATGGCGCGTTCCAGACCCCGGCTTTTATGAATGTCGCCACTGCAGCCGCGATCAAAGGCGGTATTTCGGCGCTTGACCTGCAGGAACTGCACTGTCAGATTATGCTGTGTAATACCTATCATCTGCATGTGCGCCCCGGCGATGAGATCGTAAAAGGGCAGGGGGGACTCAAAGGCTTTACCCGCTGGCCGGGTCCGACGCTGACCGATTCGGGCGGATTTCAGGTTTTTTCCCTTGCCTCGCTGCGGACAATCCGGGAGGAGGGAGTCACCTTTCAGTCCCATGTGGATGGGCGCAGAATTTTTATGGGCCCCGAGGAGAGTATGCGGATTCAATCAAATCTCGGCTCGACAATCGCGATGGCCTTTGACGAGTGCATCTCCAACCCTGCGGAATATGAATACACCAAGCGATCTATTGCCCGTACGACCCGCTGGCTGGAACGCTGCAAGGCGGAAATGGCGCGTCTCAACACACTTCCGGATACTGTTAATCCCCGCCAGCTGCTCTTTGGCATCAATCAGGGAGCTACCTACGACGATCTCAGAATTGAACACATGAAGGCGATCGCCGACCTCGACCTTGATGGATATGCCATCGGGGGGCTTGCAGTCGGAGAGGAAACCGGGATCATGTATCACGTCATCGAGCAGATTGAGCCGTTTATGCCCAAAGAAAAAATCCGCTATCTCATGGGAGTGGGCACCCCTTCCAATATCATTGAGGGAGTCTGG
>Ga0129309_1001290_pt1 | contig 13300 bp, 12 predicted proteins | sample L1105metagenome_FD_94439 | JGI IMG/M metagenome (GOLD analysis project Ga0129309, IMG submission 94439) | Ring-tailed lemur group fecal microbial communities from Wisconsin, USA - L1105 metagenome | ecosystem: Host-associated > Mammals > Digestive system > Large intestine > Fecal | place: USA...
CTGTTTGAGATGGTTCAGAAGAACAGCCTGATTTTTCGGGAAGTGCCGGTCTACCAGCATCTGCTTGACTGCATATTTGAAAAGCAGGAAATGAATCTGGAAGATCAGGGAACAATCGAAAAAATCATCAATGAAGCAGAGAACAGCTATGGCAGATTCTTGACGGATGAGTCCTTCCGGCTGCTGAGCATTTATATACAGATCATAACGGCACGATTGATCAAAGGACAGTATCTTGATCAACCGGTAAAGAGAAACAGCAAATATGAGATGGCATCCGGCATGATCAGCCAGATGCAGCAGTATATGGCCTGCAAGATTCCAGAAGAAGAGATTGGATATCTGGCTGAGATTTTGAGCCGGCTGAAATACCTGAAAAAGACATCGAGCAATCATGAAATTGTAAAGATGCAGATCATTGTCCGAAATTTTATCGAAAGCATATCGGTAAAATTAGGACGAAATCTTCAGGGGGACTATCTGTTCTATGAGAATCTGATTAATCATCTGGAATCTACATTTTCTATCGTAGGAGATTACCAGGAGATCAGCGGAGTTGTCGAAGAAGTTCTGGAGCGATATCCGAATGTCTTAAAGGCAGCTACGGATCATGTCGATGTCTTTGAGGATTACATCGGCAGAAAGCTTTCCAATACAGAAATCGCATATATTGTTGTACATATTTGTGCGGCAATCGAGCGAAATAAGAATGAGAATGCCAGGTATTCGGTTATGATCGTCTGCAATGGAGGAATTGGTACTTCTCAGCTGCTGCTGGCGAGACTGGAAAAGTTTTTTCATCTTCAGGTAGTTGATGTGATACCGGCACATAATCTGGATCATGCGGATTTGAGCAGTGTCGACGTCATTATATCAACAATTGCTCTGCCGGATAAGGGCGTAGAGTACATACAGGTCGATCCGCTGTTGACGGATGAAGACTGTATTAAAGTCGGGAAGCAGCTTTCGAAGATCAAGCCGAAGAAGGATCAGGAACAGAATTATGGAGCATTCCCAAGAGATGCAGTGGAGTCTTTAGAAAAGATCAGGGAGATCACGGGAAAAGGCATCCGAACAGTGGAGGCATTCGACCAAATAAAAGCGATTATTGATGAATATTTCCGTAAAGACCGGGAAATGATGCTGAGCGAGATGATTCCGGAAGAAGCGATTCGATTACATGTATGCTGTACTGACTGGCAAGATGCCATTCGTGAATCAGCAAGGTACTTACTGGAACAGGACGCAGTCAATGAACATTATATTGATGCGATGATTCAAAATGTCAGAGATAACGGACCATACATCGTTGTTGCACCGGGATTTGCACTTCCGCATGAAGCGATAAATGCAGGTGCGAAAAAAGTCGGTATGAGTCTGATCCGTCTGGAAAGTCCGGTTGCTTTTGGAAGAGAAGGTATGGATCCGGTGGAATGGGTCTGCTGTCTGAGTGCAATTGACAAAGAAATCCATCTGAAAGCGATGTTTCATTTGGTAAATCTGTTTTATAACGCATCTTTCCGCAAGGAAATCAACCGGTGCGAAACAGGGAAAGAAGTTTTTAAGCTGATAAAATGCTTTGAATATGAAATGAGGTAGATAAATATGATTTGGGAAGACTTAAATGAAAAGCTGATCGTACCGGATCTGGAAGCGGAAAGTTCTTCGGATATCTTTCGCAGACTGGGAGGACTTTTAGTATCCGAAGGTTATTGTAAAGACACTTACGTACAGGCATTAATCGATCGGGAAAAGGAATTCCCGACCGGCATCAATATGGGTAATATCGGAATTGCAATTCCGCATACAGACCGGGGACATGTCAACAGCGGCAAAGTAGCAATCGGAATTTTGAAAGAACCGGTACATTTTTATCAAATGGGTTCTACCGATGTAGCAGTGAATGTAAAAATTGTCTTTATGCTTGCTGTCGATGATCCGGAAGCACATCTTCCGTTTTTGCAGAGAGTTCTGCTCGTATTGCAGGATCAACAGGTGTTGGAACGTCTGATGCAGGTAAAAAGTAAGCAGGAAATTATTCATATCATTAAAGAAAAAGAACAGGAACTATAAAAAAGAATTATAGAAAAGGAGAAAAACATGACAGCAGTAAATATTTTATCCGTATGTGGATCAGGAACCGTAACATCTTCTATGGTAGCAACAAAATTAAAGGAAAAGTTAAAAGACCGCGGATATTCGGTAACGACGACGGAAGCAAGACCGACAGAGGCTTTGAATCTTGCACAATCCGGCAGATTTGATGTCATTACACATACAAGTCCTCTGCCATCCGGCGACTACGGGATTCCAACGATCAATGCATTTGCCTGTCTGATCGGAATGGGAGAAGATCAGTTTTTTGATGAAGTGGTTGCGGCATTGAAGGCAGCCGGCAAATAAAAGATTGGAAACAGGTATGGGTTACGAGTTGAAAAGAAGAAAAGAAAGAGGAGGTTCTTATGGTTGTATTAGAGTTTTTAAAGGCAATCATTGATAACTTTGGTTCTGCAGTTGTGGTTCCATTTATTATATTTATTATTGCATTAATTTTCAGGGTAAAGCCGGGGAAAGCATTTTTATCGGCATTATATGCAGGGGTTTCTTTAGAAGGATTTTCATTGATCATCGGGGCGTATACGCCGATCATCACACCGCTGGTTCAAAATATGTCTGACGTTATGAGCGGCATTACCGGAGTACAGCTGAACACGTTTGACGTAGGTTGGCAGGCGACATCGGTCGTAGCGTTTGCGACGAGTGCCGGGATGATTTATCTTGGATTAGGAATTGCATTACAGACCATTTTATTCCTGATTAAATGGACGAATATCTTCCAGCCTTCGGATCTCTGGAATAACTATTCCTATATTGTTTGGGGTGCAATGGTCATCTTTAAGACACACAATTTTGTACTTGGAATCGCATGTATGATCGTATTAAATCTTTACAGCCTGCTGATTTCCGAACTGGTAGCGAAGAGATGGTCGAAATATTATAATTATCCAAACTGTACGATTATCGCAATGCACAACGTAGAACCTGCTATTTTTGCAGTACTGATTGATCCGTTGTTAAATCTGATTGGTTTAAATAAAGTAAAATTAAATCCTCAGTCAATTGAAAAGAAACTGGGATTTATCGGTGAACCGATGACATTAGGGTTTATCCTTGGCGGACTGATTGGAATTCTGGGAAATGTTGGGAACTTAGGCTCGATGGCAGGATGGGGAAGTGTTCTGACTGCAGCCATTGCGACTGCAGCAATTATGGCAATCTTCCCGAAAATCGCAAGTATGTTTGCACAGGCATTTGCACCAATCACGGAAGCAGCACGTGTATTTATGAAAAATTCAGGCGATCGGGAATGGTATATCGCAGTGAATGATGCAGTCGGATATGGAGAGCCGGCAACATTAACAAGTGGATTACTGTTAATTCCAATTATGGTAATTGTTGCAACAATCCTTCCAGGCAATCAGGTACTTCCGGTGGTCGATCTGCTTGCAATTCCTTATATGGTACAGGGACTCGTCGCAGTATTTAAAGGAAATATGTCGAAAATTCTTGTAGCAGGAACAATCTGGTTTAGCCTTGGATTATTGATGTGTACTTTCACGGCTCCGTTATTTACGGAAGTTGCCAGAGAAGCAGGATTTGCAATTCCGGCAGGGGCAGCTATGATTACAAGTTTTAACATCCTTGGAAAGCCGTTGCTTGGATTTGTGTTCCTTGCATTCTTAAGCGGCAATCCGGTATTTATCGGCATTGCAGTTGCTGTTTATGCAGTATGTTTCGTGATCTTTAAAACGAAGAATGAACAGATTGTTGCATATCTGGATCGCCAGGCAGATAAGAACGATGCGGCATCAGCATAGAAAGATTGAGGTGGATAACGTATGAAGATAGAGATCAATGATTTTTTAAAGCCGTGCAGCTGCGGCAGAAAACATGAAATCGTTGTCGATGATATTATCATCGACAGCGGAGCTTTAAAGAGACTTCCTGAGATATTGAATCGACCGGCTTATGCGGATAAAAAGAACCGAGTGATGATCTGTGACAAAAATACATATGAAGCAGCAGGCAAAGAGGTTGAAAAACTGATTCCGGATTTAAAGAAAGTCGTATTAGATCCGAATAATCTGCATGCCAATGAGCATGGCGTTGGGGAAGCGAAAAAGGGGTTGGATGCGATTGGAGGAGCAGATCTGATGATTGCTGTCGGATCCGGTACTATTCATGACATCACAAGATATCATGCCTATGAAATGGGAATTCCTTTTATCTCTGTACCGACGGCTGCAAGTGTAGATGGCTTTGTTTCGACGGTTGCGGCGATGACATGGAATGGATGCAAGAAGAGTTTTACGGCAGTTTCTCCGGTGGTAGTAGTTGCCGATACGGATATCTATAAGAAAGCCCCGTTGATCTTAACGGCATCCGGTGTATCGGATCTGCTCGGCAAATATACGGCACTGGCAGACTGGAAAATCGCGCATGCAGTAACCGGTGAATATATCTGTAAGGAAATATGTGAGATGGAATATCAGGCATTGGACAGTCTGATCAAGAGTCTGGATGGATTGATCACCGGGGACACAAAGGCATATGAAGATCTGATGTACGGCTTGCTGTTGTCCGGCCTTGCGATGCAGATGACCGGAAACTCAAGACCTGCATCCGGCGCAGAGCATCATATGTCCCATTTCTGGGAAATGGAAGTATTAAATGATTATATTGATTTTTATCATGGAGAAAAAGTTGGAGTAGGCTTGATCCTGACTTCAAAAATCTATCATAAAGCCGCAGAGAAACTGGAAGCCGGAAACTTTACCGTAAAGGAAACCGTAGAATTAGAAACGGATCTGATCCGGGCAAATTATAATAAACCGGGCATGTTGGAAACGATCATGAAAGAAAACACACCAAATCTTCTGGAAAACATTGACAGTCAAAAACTTGTGGAAAAAACAGATGAGATTATCAATATCATTCGTGAGATACCGACAGCAGAAGAACTGACTGCAATGATCAATAAAGTGGAGGGTGTGAAATCTCTGGCGGATTTGGGATTTGAAGAAAGTTTTCAGTATCCGACTGCACAGCTGTCACCGTATGTAAGGCAGAGGCTGACCTTTATGAGACTGTTGAAGTTTTATGATTTTTATGAGGAGGTGCTTTCTTGTTAGAAGAATTAAAACAGAAGGTGTATGAAGCGAATATGGAATTGCCTGCTCATGGACTTGTCACTTATACATGGGGAAATGTCAGCGGCATTGACCGGGCAAAAGGTCTTTTTGTCATCAAACCGAGCGGAGTGCCATATGAAGCATTGAAACCGGAAGATATGGTTGTTATGAACTTAAATGGAGAAAAGGTAGAGGGATCATTGAATCCGTCTTCCGATACGCCAACGCATCTGGAGCTATATAAAGCATTTGCGGATGTTGGAGGAATTGTACATACGCATTCTCCGTGGGCAACTTCATGGGCGCAGGCGGCAAGAGCCATTCCGTGTTATGGAACCACACATGCGGATTACTTTTATGGAGAGATTCCTTGCGCACGTTCCTTAACTCGCGATGAAATCGAATCAGATTATGAGAAAAATACAGGAATTGCAATCATTGAAGCATTTAACGGAAAAAATGCATTATATGTGCCGGGGGTTCTCTGTGCAAATCATGGGCCGTTTGCATGGGGAACGGATGCGGCGGAAGCGGTACACAATGCAGTTGTCTTAGAAGAAGTTGCAAAGATGGCATATCGGGCAGAACACCTTCAATCGGCACTGAAAGCTGCACCGGAATATCTGCAGGATAAACATTTTTTCCGTAAGCATGGAGAAAATGCTTATTATGGACAATAGACTGGCACCATAAATAAATTAAAAACTGGATATTTTAAAAGAGCCAAATTTCTGATAGCTTAATAGAAACAACGTTGTGGGAAATAAATAACAAACGGAATGTGCAAAGCATTCAGAAAAGAGGTATAGAGATGGAAAAGAAAGAGAATATTCAGTTTTTGACGATGACGGCGATGGGAATTGCACTCGTCTATGTATTTACGGCATTTGTTAATGTACGTCTGCCAATCGCAGCTAATGGAGGATTGATTCACCTTGGTAATGTACCGTTGTTCTTGCTGGCAATGGTGTTTGGAAGAAAGACAGGTGCGATTGCAGGCGGTATCGGTATGGCATTATTTGATCTGCTGTCTGGATGGACGCTGTGGGCACCGTTTACACTGGTTGTGGTCGGTATCATGGGATATGTTGTCGGTGCAATCTGTGAAAAGCACAGCTCTTATCAGTGGAAGTTAGTTGCGATGGCTGCAGCCTGCGTCATCAAGGTTGTCGGATATTATATCGCAGAGGTTGTTATCTATGGCAATCTGCTGGCACCGGTTTCTTCGATACCGGGCAATCTGGTACAGATCGGAGTTGCGGCAGTTACGGTATGTGTTGTTGTCCGTCCGATTGAAATTGCAGTCAAAAAGATTGGTATTCATCAATTTGCATAATGACGAAGGAAGTGGAGGAATCTATCATGTATAAGATTATGACACCGGGTCCCGTGCAGGTGCCGGAAAATGTCCGCCTGGCAAGAAGCCGTTCGACGACGAATGCAGATCTTGACCCGATATTTTATGATGAATATAAAGAATTGTGTGAATTGATCAGCAGTCTGCTTCATACAGAGAATGAAACGTTGATCTTAAGCGGTGAGGGAATTCTCGGATTGGAAGCTGCATGTGCGACGCTGACAGAACCGGGAGATCGGGTTCTTGTGATTGATAATGGTATTTATGGAGCAGGATTTGCTGATTTTGTAACGATGTACGGCGGGGAACCAATCTTATATACGGCTGATTATCTGAATGAAATTGATGTCGATGAACTTGCGGCTTATCTGGAAGAGCATCATGACTTCAAATATGCGGCGGTTGTACACTGCGACACGCCGAGCGGTGTCCTGAATGATGTTCATAGAATCTGTCCGTTGCTGAAATCTTATGGTATCTTAACGGTTGTGGATTCTGTATCCGGCATGTTCGGCAATCAACTGGATGTCGGAAAAGCGCAGTGCGATATCGTCTGCGGAGGTTCCCAAAAAGCAGTATCAGCTCCTCCGGGTCTGACCTTCGTGACGATCAGCGAAGATGCAAAATATGCGATGGAACATCGGAAAACGCCGGTAGCATCGTTTTACTGTAATTTGAATATATTCAAAGGTTACTATGAAAAACAGTGGTTCCCGTATACGATGCCAATCAGTGACATCTACGGACTTGCAGCAGCGATGGAAAATATCAAAAAGGATGCAGGATTGTATGAACGCCATCATCGGATTGCGGAGGCGGTGAGAAACGCCATTCAGGATGCAGGACTTGAGAATCATCTTCAAAGTGGATTTTCCGATACGGTCACGGTATTCAACGTTCCGGCCGGAATGAAAGCAGATGATATCCTAAACCGCATGAAGGAGCGACACAATATCATGTTGTCCGGTTCGTTTGGAGATCTGGAAGGGAAAGTGATCCGGATTGGTCATATGGGAGCAAGTGCGAATGAAGCGGATATGACTGCAACAATGGCAGCTCTGGAAGAAACTCTGGAATTCCTGGGATTTGAGATGAATCACAGTTTACTGAACAGTTTTGTACATTATTTAAAATGATAAAGAAAAAAAGCCGAAACGAAATTTTTTTGAAAATCGTTTCGGCTTTTGCCGTAAATGAACAGACTTATGCTTCAAATCCAAGCATGACGGATTGCGGTTCCGCATAATAACTGCATAATCCGCGTGTCTCATGGATATAGCCGTGAAATGCACCGAATTCTTTTGTGATCTGCGCTTTTAATGCTTCAGCAGCAGAAAGATTTTGATTGTGTGCAATGATCACTTTGCCACTCTGATATCCGAGCGATTTCATATGATCGATCAGGCATCGGATCGCACGCTTATCTCCTCTGCATTTATCGAGCGGCTGTAACGTACCGGTATCGCTCGCTTTTCCGACAATACGAATTCCGAGCATGCCGATGCCTTTTGCCAAAATCGGATTGACTCTTCCATTTTTTGCCATATTCGCAACAGAAGCAAGAGAAAAATAAAGATGCGTCTGTCGCATATATGCACAGGTCTGTTCATAAATCTGTTCTGCTTCAAGACCGGACAAGATCAGTTCTTGTAATTTTTCGATGATCAATACCATCTCAGGACCGGTTGACAATGTGTCGAAGATGTATACGTTTCGTTCCGGATACTTTTCTTCGTAGAGTTGTTTGGCGATATTCGCTGAGGAATTCGCTCCGGACAGCTCGCCTGTGAGCGTCACACAGAAGATGTTCTCGGCATCGCCGAATGCAGCCTGCCAGTCTCCGGGACTCGGACAGGATGTGGAAGTTTTTCCCTTGAACGTGTCTAATGCATTCTGCATTTCGGCGAGATCAATGTTCTGATCGTCGATAAATTCAAGGTCGCCTACGAGAATATGAAGCGGAACGGATGAAAAATTTGAAAAATCTACAGGAAGCACATTCGCAGAAGAGTCTGCAACAATTTTATAATTCATGATAAATACCTTTCTCTCATCAAATAAACTAAAGTAGTTATAAAAACTATGTCTAATAGAATTATACAACGTTATTTCTGGCTGTCAATACCTTTTCATCTATTTGCTTGAAATAAGGGAAAATTTGCATTTTATGACGAAAGATTTATGGAAAATTTGGATACTAAGCAGATTGACGAAAGTAATCAGGAATGATACCGTTTCCTTATATAGAAATTTTACAAATAAAAAAGGAGGACGGGCGATGAATTTATTTTTTACACCGGAACATGCAAAGGCAGGAGATGTTATTCCATTTTATAATGAGGCAACAAAACGGTTCGAGAATTATTATCTGAAGAATTGGAATCCGGATGCACCAAAAGATGAGATCATCCCGGGCTGGCATCGAATTGAGACGGATGATAATATTAATTTTAAAGAAACACCACTGTATATTGACGGCGGTACGGGATGTGTAGTGAAAGTGGAAGACACGTATCATATGTTCTACTGTACCTTTGATTTTGATAAAAAACCGGTATTGCAATGGGCGAGACATGCGGTCAGTAAAGATCTTGTCAACTGGGAAGATATTCCGGAGGATAAATTCGGACCGGATGGAGTCATTTACCGCACGTCTGACTGGAGAGATCCGCATGTATTTTGGAATGAAGAAGAGCAGGAATGGTGGATGCTGATTGCAGCAAGGGAAAATGCTCCGACGGAGAGAAATGGCTGTATCGGTTTATGTGCGTCGAAGGATCTGTCGCACTGGGAATACAGAAAGCCGTTGTATGCTCCGCGGATTCATCAGAGTGCGGACGAATGTCCGGATATTTTTAAAATGGGTGATTGGTACTATCTGATTTATTCCGGTTATACGGATGGACTGAATACATTTTATCGGATGAGCCGTTCTCCGAAAGGACCATGGATCAAGCCAAAATTAGATACTTTTGACGGCAGGGCTTTTTATGCCGGCAAAACGGCATCCGATGGGAAAGATCGTTATCTCTATGGATGGAATCCGACTCGCGGGGAGAATATGAAGGGCTTTGATCCGGGGAAGGATGTTGGCAGAGATTATCAGAGCTTCAACTGGGGAGGCACGATTGTTGTGCATAAACTGGTACAGCATGAAGATGGAACGCTTGGCGTATGCCCGATCGACAACCTTGTCCATGCATTTGACAAGAGTATGAAAGCATCTGTGAAAGGTCTGACCGGTGAATGGAACGTGGAACATGGAATCATCACATGCCGGTCGGAGGACGGTTATTCGGCAGCGATTTCTGACAAAATCCCATCGCAATGCTGTATCAAAGCAAAATGCAGATACAGCGGAGAACCGACGAGATTCGGGCTTGCACTGCAGATTGATGAAGGGTTTGACTTTGGCTATTATCTGATGTTTGAACCGGATTATCAGCGGATTGAGTTTCGTTCAGGACTCCGAATGTATGAAGATGGGGGGCAGATGTTCCCATATGCATCCGAGATGGAACGTCCGATGAAGCTGGAAGCAGGAAAAGAATACGACCTTGCTTTATATATCGAAGATACGATGGCAATCTTATATGTAGACAATGACCTCGCATTTGGATTCCGCATGTATAATTGGAAAGATCGAAATCTCGGTTTCTTTGTTTCAGATGGAAGTGCAGAGTTCAAAGATGTTGAGATTATGACAAGATAAAGTTTGATGGATTTGGAGGGAATGTTATGAGTTATTTTGAACAGGTAGTGCCGGAAGCCGTCGATATCCGATCGGAAGGAATCCGGGATTTTCTGAATGCAGTTTGGCAAAATGGATTGGAATTACATAGTTTTATGCTGATCCGACATGGAAAATGTGCGGCATCGACATGGTTCTATCCGTATGGACCGGACAAGCTGCATCCGGTTTATTCGTTCAGCAAGTCATTGACTGCAGCTGCGATTGGATTTGCGGAACAGGAAGGAATTCTGTCTTTGGAGGAACGCCTGATCGACATTTTCCCGGAAGACAGCCCGAAAGAACCTTCTGAATATCTGAAAGAGATGACACTGCACCATCTGCTCTGCATGAGCTGTGGACACGAAACGGAGATAAACTGCGATACGCCGGACTGGATATCGGAGTTTCTGCATCATCCGGTTTTGCATAAGCCGGGAACCTATTATCAGTATAATACTCCGGGAACCAACCTGCTTGCGGCAGTGCTGACGAAAAAGACCGGCCAGGATATGATGGACTTTCTGAAACCGCGGTTACTGGAACCGCTTGGAATGACACAGGCATGCTGCCATCGCTTAAAAGATCCGATGCATACATGTGCCGGTGGCGGCGGTATGAAGCTGACGACCGAAGAAATGGCAAAATTTGCATATTTTATGCTGCATGACGGCGAATGGGAGGGGAAAAAGCTCTTGTCCGGATGGTATGAAAGAGCTGCGGCAAAACAGATGGAGACAGCCGGAGATGCGGCAGGACATGTCAAAGAGTGGGCAAATGGATATGGTTATCAATGCTGGCTCGGTTCACTTCCAGGCTCTTTTCGTGCAGATGGCGCATTTGGACAGTTTGGTTTTGTCTTTCCGACACTTGATCTGATCGTTGTAACAACTGCGTCAACCGAACAGACACAAACGCTTGTTGACTGTATGTATGAGCATCTGATACCGGCGGTTTGTGAGGATGGATCGCTTGATAAAACTTCGGGCATTGATCTGACATCGTTTTTGTCGAGCCGGAAGATTGCAGGAATTTTGTCCTGCAGGAATCCGGAGATTGAAGAAATGATTGCCGAAGGTACCTATCAGATTGAGGATAACTATGCGGAAATGAGCAGTTTCGAGCAGCTCATCGGCGGGGCAGGACTGTTCGATATCCCGAATCAGACATCCATCACTTCGATGCAGTTCGCTTTTGAAAAAGGCTCTCTGATCTGGACGGTAACGGATGGAGATCGGGAAAAACAAATCCCGGAAGCATTGGATGGATCGTTCGCGGTCAGTCAGGTAGATGGAATTGCTTATGCGGCAAGTGCGGGCTGGAGAAGTCTGCATGCACTTGAAATGGAGATACGAAGGATTGATGCGATCAGCGGCGTCCGTCTGATCTTTCGCTTTGCCGGCAATGCACTGGAAAATGGAACCGATGAAACACAGGGAAATAATCCAGGCGTAGCCGGCTATGAAGTCTCAGACTGCAGCAGGTTGACAATCGAAGCGGATGAAACACTGATGACATTTGGCGGACTTGGCATGAATGAAAAGCAATTAGCAGCGTTTTATTGCGAAAAAGCATAGAAGGAGGAACCATAATATGAATCTGGAATCTTTTATTGAGAAGGCGAAGCCACTCGGCGTATTAGGAGTTAAAATCTCAAAACAGGGCGAAGAGATCGCATATAGCAATTTGGATGAAGAATGCAGAAGAAATGTCTACTCTGCAACGAAAAGCTATACGGCAGTTGCGGTCGGATTTGCACTTCAGGAAGGTTTACTTTCGCTGGATGAAAAGCTGACGGATGCATTTGCAGAAGATCTGCCGGAAACCGTGGATGAACATCTTGCAAAAGCAACGGTCAGAGATCTGCTGACGATGTGCCTGGGACAAAAGGAAGCATCACTGATGGGAGGACAGAGACCTTTCCTGGAAGAGGATGACTGGGTAAAGTATTCCTTAAGCATTCCGTTCGCATATGAACCGGGAACGACCTTTGTATACAATAATGTCGGACCATATCTTGCCGGAGTTTTGGTACAGAGAAGGGCGGGCTGTGATCTTGCGTCTTATCTGTATCCAAGATTTTTTAAGCCTCTCGGCATTCGCAAGCCGACCTGGGAAACAGATCCGCTCGGATATCATTTTGGTGCGGGAGGATTATTCCTGTCACTTTCAGAATTGCACAAACTCGGCTTGTTCTGTCTGCAAAAAGGAAAGTGGAACGGAAAGCAGCTGCTGGATGCATCATGGATCGAAGAGTGTTCAAGATCACAGGATGCGGAACAGTATGGATATCTGTTCTGGATAAAGGAAGACGGTTCGTATCGTGCAGATGGAAAGTATTGCCAGTTATCGATCGTTCTGCCGGATAAAGACAGCGTAATTACGATTACGGCAGAATGCCGGGACAGCGAACAGTTGATGAAGCTGATCTATGAAGAACTGGTGGGGCAGTTACTTTGTTGAGACGAAAGCGTTCTCCTCCGGCAAAGGCTTCGTCGCGGAAAGTTCTAACGGGTTCTGCTTCACTCGAACACTCGCCATAACCGCTGACGCTTTGGATGGCGAGTGGTGGGGACAGACGAAAAGTTCTTTCTTCGTCCATGCATACCTGAATTCGCAAGCGAGCTTTCGATTCAGGTATGTGCATGGACGGCATCCGGCATCCGCCGTCTGCAGAGCTTTTCTGTGTGTTGAGCAGAACCCGAAAGAACATTTGACCGCTCCTGCAGATATTGCCGGCAGGAAACACTTTCGTCTATCGTATTCTGTGCTGTTTGTGATATTTGAAAAAGACTATAATCAGATTTAAGACAGTAGTCATCGGTGAAATTTCGGGATTGTCATCAACTGGAAATTTTGTCAAAAAATTTAAGAATACAATCTGATATTGATTATTTTATTGAGCCGAAAGTGCATCCCCGGCAAAGGCTTCGTCGCGGAAAGTTCTAACGGGTTCTGCTTCACTCGAACACTCGCCATAACCGCTGACGCTTTGGATGGCGAGTGGTGGGGACAGACGAA
>Ga0129309_1001292_pt1 | contig 13288 bp, 10 predicted proteins | sample L1105metagenome_FD_94439 | JGI IMG/M metagenome (GOLD analysis project Ga0129309, IMG submission 94439) | Ring-tailed lemur group fecal microbial communities from Wisconsin, USA - L1105 metagenome | ecosystem: Host-associated > Mammals > Digestive system > Large intestine > Fecal | place: USA...
ATCCGGTCGAGCTGTTCGTCATACAGCAGGCTGTCATATAAGAGCGTGCGGAACGGCATTGCATAATGGATCTCCATCTGATTCTCACACGCCAGATAGAAAGCTTCTGTCCCTTCTCCTACCTTTTTTATGATATCCCGCTCCCGTTTTCCAGTCTTTTTTCCTTTTCCATAGACGAAGATCGGATCTCTGTCTTTCATTTCATCCGTACGGATAACAACCTTTCCGTGAAACGCGATCCCGTTGATCAGATCTGCAAATCTTCTGTTATCTCTTAAATATTTTCGCAGAACATTATCTTTTTGCCCCATTTTCCTTATTCTCCATTCCAAATATTTACATTTATTATATCTGATATGGAAATATATGTCAATTGCTAAAGGAGGGAATTATCATTGAAATGCAAGAAATTCAGACTTGTATTTTTAAATTCCTTCTTTGTTCTATGTATCAGGCCATTCGGCTCAGTTGCAGAAATGATTCAAATACATTATAATGATATCAGTAACGATAAAGCGGAAAGTGGAGCAAAATTATGTTCGTAGAAGAAAGACAGGAGCAAATCCTACAGTTATTACATAAAGATGGAAAAGTAAAGGTAAAAGAGCTGAGTGAGCGTTTTGAAGTGACCGAAGACTGCATTCGAAAAGATCTTGCGGGTATGGAGAAGAAGAAGCTTCTGAAGCGGACTTATGGCGGTGCAATCCTTCGGGAAAACCTGCATCCGGGTCATACGAATATCGTTTCTGAGAGGAATGATCAAAATCTTGCTCAGAAAAAGACCATTGCAGAAAAAGCGGTAAAACTGCTAAAGGACGGCGATGTCGTATTTTTGGATATTTCGACGACGAATATGGAGCTTGCAAAAGCAATTATTCATTCCGGGCTGAAAGTCAGAGTTGTCAGTCATATGCTGGGGATTGCAGATCTGTTCGCAGGGACGGACAGCGGAGCGGAATTCATTATGCTTGGCGGCACGCTGAACCGTTCGCAGAACAGTATGCTTGGAGCGGTTACGATAAAGATGCTGGAGACATTTCGGTTTGATTATTGTTTTCTGGGAGTTGTAGGTGCGGATGTTTGTGCGAATGAGATTTCTACGTATCTTTCGGAAGACGGCATAATGAAGGCAGCAGCGATTTCCCGCAGCAATGCAATCTATCTGATGCTGGAAAGCCGAAAGTTTGACTTTAAGGGAAATTATGTCTATGCAGCATTTGATCAGGTTGATGGTATTATTTGTGAGAAGGAACCGCCGGCTGACAGAATGAAGCGATTAGATGACTATCATGTGGAGTTGATATAGCAGAAGGAGGAGAAAATGATGGTTCGATTTGCAGTAATAGGAACAAATTTTATTACAGACAATTTTATGGAAGCGGGAATGCAGTGTGAAGATTTTCATGTCCAGGCAGTTTATTCACGGACAATGGAACGTGCAAAGGAATATGCTTCCAAATATGGAATTGAAGATTGCTATGATTCTCTGGATGACGTTGCAGCAGCGGAGAATATTGATGCAGTTTATGTTGCGAGTCCGAATGCACTGCATGCACCACAGAGTATTCAGATGTTGAATGCCGGAAAGCACGTATTATGTGAAAAGACAATTGCATCCAATCAGGCAGAATTACAGCAGATGCTCGATGCGGCAAAGAAACATCATGTCATCGTTTTGGAAGCGATGCGTCCGGTATTCGATCCGGGATTTCAGGCAATTCAGGACAATCTTTCCAAGATTGCACCGGTCAGACGTGCAACCTTCCAGTACTGCCAGTACTCAAGAAGATATGATAATTATAAAATCGGTATCATTGAAAATGCATTCAAACCGGAGCTTTCCAACGGTGCTTTGATGGACATCGGCGTTTACTGTGTGCATCCGATGGTTAAATTATTCGGCATGCCGGATCAGATTCTTGCATCCGGTTATAAACTCAGTACCGGAGCGGAAGCGATGGGAACGATCATTGCCCGTTACGGCGATGAAATGCAGGCGGAGCTTCTCTATTCCAAGATAACGGATTCGATTCTGCCAAGTCAGATTCAGGGGGAAGAAGGCTCAATGATCATTGAGGAGATTCCGGATACGGTAACTTTGAAGATTCGTACGCGTAAGGATAAGAATTGGGAAGAAATTAAGATTGATAAAAAAGAGAATAACATGTATTACGAAATCAAAGAATTTATTCGTCTGGTACAGAGCGGGGAAAGTGCGGACGAACATAACCAATATTCCTTATGGGAACTTGCAGTTATGGATGAGGCAAGAAAGCAGATGGGAATTGTCTTTCCGGCAGATTCTAAGAATTAATTAAGAAAAGACGGTTTTTATTCAGACAAGTTTATGCTTTCTTTATAAATATTTAGAATTTGAAAATTGAATTTTGAGAGGATTCGGGTATAATAAAAGCATAGTAAGCAATGAAAGCTAAGACTTACTAGAATAGTTTTTCATATATTTTTATCCTCTCTTTTCATAAAGAATCCCGCCGGTGAGCGGGATTTTTTTATGATATATTTTCGTGTGAAAGGAGAAAAGATGAAAAAGGATTGGTGGAAGAGAAAGGTTGCATATCAGATATATCCAAAAAGTTTTCAGGACAGCAATGGCGACGGAATCGGGGATATTCCGGGAATCATATCGCGGCTTGATTATTTGAAAGATCTCGGAATCGATATTATCTGGATTTCTCCGATGTATGAGTCTCCGATGGTCGATCAGGGTTATGATGTATCGAATTACCGGGCGATCGATCCATGTTTTGGAACGATGGAAGATATGAAACGCCTGATTGCAGAAGCAAAGAAACGGGATATGTATATTTTGATGGATCTGGTTGTAAATCATTGTTCTGACCGGCATGAGTGGTTTCAAAAAGCGATAGAAGACCCATTCGGTAAATATGGAAGATATTTTTATATTGAAAAAAAGAGCGATTTGATCCCCAATAATTGGAGATCAGAGTTCGGAGGAAGTGTATGGGATCTTCTCCCGGGGCATGAGGAGGAAGAACTGTATTATCTGCATACATTCGCCAAAGAACAGCCGGATCTCAACTGGGAGAATCCGGAAGTGCGCGAAGAGATATATGATATGGTAAATTGGTGGCTGGATCTTGGAATTGCGGGCTTTCGCATTGATGCGATCATTAATATCAAAAAAAATCTTTCCTGGGAAAATTATCCTGCTGACAGATCGGATGGACTTGCCAGTGTATCGAAGATGCTGGAACAGACGGAAGGAATTGGAGAATTCCTGCAGGAATTAAAGAGACGGTGTTTTGAACCGCATCAGGCATTGACGGTTGGAGAGGTATTTGATCCGACGGGAGAACGTACCGAAGAGTTTATCGGTGAGGATGGTTATTTTTCAACGATGTTTTTCTTTGACCCGATCATTCCATTTTTAAAAGCCGGATTGGAAGAACGAGTTCAGAACTTTCATCCGAAGCTGTGGCGCGATATCATTTTTCAAAAGCAGAAAGAAGGATTTTTTGCAAATGTTACGGAAAATCATGATCAGCCGAGAGGTGCCTGCGTGTTGATCCCAGACGGAGATTATAGCTTTTACAGTGTTACTGCTCTTGGCTCTGTCAATGTGCTGCTTCGAGGGCTTCCGTTTTTGTATCAGGGGCAGGAAATCGGCATGACGAACATTACATTTGATTCGATGGAAGAGTTTGCTGATACTGCAGCGAAGGAGCAATATCGGGAGGCACGGGCTCTCGGCTGTACACCGGAACAGGCAATCGCCTTTGTCAATCGGTATGGCAGGGACAATGCGAGAACACCGATGCAGTGGAACGACAGCCGTTATGCCGGATTTACGGATGGAATACCATGGCTGAAAGTGAATCCGAATTATAGAGAGATCAATGTTGAGAAGCAGGAGAAGGAATATGGCTCTATCCTGAATTTTTATCGCCGACTGATCGCATTTCGCAAGTCGGAAGAATATGGAGATTTGTTTGCATACGGTGACCTTGTGCCGAGGTATGAATCAGAAGATTCGATTTTTGCGTTTACGAGGTCATATCAGGATCAGAGCGTGTTGTTTTTGTGTAATTACTCGCATGATCCGAAAAAACTGGAACTGGAAGAACAGGGCGATGTTATCTTCGTCAATTATCCGCAGACGACATTTGAGGGAAATGCGATCTGTCTGAAGCCGTACGAAGTAGTTGTTTTGGAATTAGCATAAACAGGTAAAGAAGGTAAAGGTATGAATATTTTGCTTAATATCAATAATTTTAGTGAAAAATTTGCATATGATCATTTAAAAGAAATAATCAAGCCATATATGCGTGTGTTAATTATTCCTTTTTCTTATCATGAAGATTATATTCATAATGCAGAAGAATTCGATCAGCATTTTCGTAAAGGAAAAGATGAATATGAAGATATTGCAAAAGAATTTGTCAATTATGGAATTAAGCGGAAGAATATTCAGGTGCTGCATTATTATAAAGACTCGAGAAAGACAATCCGCCGTAAGTTCCATTTTGCCCATATCCTTTTTTTGACCGGTGGATATCCGGATCGATTTTTATATCGGATCGACCATCGAAACATTCGTGGATTGATTCAGAATTTTAAAGGAATTGTAATGGGAACGAGTGCCGGAGCGATGATCCAGTTAGACCGATATCATCTGACTCCGGAAGAAGAAGGACAGGATTATGATTATCATGAAGGACTTGGATTGTTGTCCGGATTCGACATCGAGGTTCATTATGAGGAGTCATTCCGGCAGCTGGCGAGTCTGGTGACAGATCTGAAACTGCATGGGATTCCGATTTTTGCACTCCCGAATCGGGGAGGAATGATTGTCGACGGTGATAAATATACACTTCTGGGGGATGCATTTGAAATTGATCCCGGAGACATTGATGATATACAGGATACGATTGACTGGATCATGGAAGAAGCAGAGCAGCGGGGGATATGATTTCCTCCGCTGTTTCAGAAGATAAAATGTCAGAAAATTCTGAATATAATAATATAATAAAAATATTATCAAAAAATAGTTGACAAGCATCTGTAGAAGTCGTATAATATAACCATAAAGAAACAACATTAACGACAGGAGGTACAGTCCATTGACATAATTATTTTCTTTCCTTCTTAATCTCTAATGAATAGAGTTCACACAATAGAGGAACAGGTCAAAATTTTATAGAAAGTGAGGTTATAAAGTGAGACTTCTGGAAATTCATTAACAGGGCTATCTGGTCAGGAAAAGAACAGATAGCCCTAATTTTTTGTTGTATAAAAAATCTCGTTAAATTTCCTATTTCATCGGAATTTCTCAATAATTACTTTGTCATTTTTTCAACAATAGGGTATAATAAACCTTGTAGGAATTTAAGTATGTTATATGAGAGGTTAAAAGTATGATGTTTTTAAAGTTTGTATTGGCAATATTGCCGATTGTATGGTTGATTGCCGCTCTGAGCGGCTTAAAGATGGCAGGGCATAAGGCGTGTTCGATCACACTTGTTATTGCGGTTCTGCTTGGAATGTTTTATAAAAAGATGACTGTAGCATGTGCCGCAACTGCAGTGCTTGAAGGTGTATTAAATGCTCTCTGGCCAATCTGCCTTGTAATTATTGCGGCATTATTTACGTATAATCTGACGTTAATGACCGGAGCAATGGACAAGATTAAAAAAATGCTTGGAACCGTATCCTGCGACAGCCGTGTGCTTGCGCTGATCATCGGTTGGGGATTCGGTAATTTTATGGAAGGTATGGCGGGATTTGGAACTGCAGTTGCAATTCCGGCTTCAATGCTTGCAGGAATCGGGGTAAATCCAATGAGTGCTGTAGTGGGATGTCTGGTTGTGAATTCAACGCCAACGGCATTTGGATCAGTGGGAGTACCAACGGTAACGCTGTCTTCCATTACCGGAATGGATATTTTGCCGTTATGTACGGATATTGCAATCATCCAGATGTTGTTGACTGCATTATCTCCATTTTTTATTGTTTGTATCTGTGGCAAAGGGTTAAAATCATTAAAAGGCATGATACCGATGACTCTGATTGCGTCTTTATCTTTCGTAATACCACAGTATCTGACTGCACATTTTATCGGAGCAGAACTTCCAAATATTATTGGAGCAATCGTTTCGATGATCTGCATGATCGTTGCAGCAGGAAAGTTAGGTCCAAAAGAGAATTCGGAATATGCGATCGAGATTCCGCAGGAATCAGATGAGAAGATTACGTTAAAAGACGGCGTGATCGCATGGAGTCCATTTATCTTGATTTTCATTTTGTTAATGGCAGTATCGGATCTCTGTCCGCCAATCCATGATTTCCTTGCACAGTTTAAATCACAGATTATTGTATATGCAGGAGAAAGTGGCAATACGCTGACATTCAGCTGGATCAATACGCCGGGCGTGATTATCTTCATTGCAGCGATCATCGGCGGTCTGATTCAGAAAGCGAAAGTTTCACAGATGATTAAGATATTATTGGATACATTAAAAGCATATTGGAAGACCATTCTGACAATTTGCTGTGTTATGTCAACGGCGAAGATTTTAAGTTACAGCGGTATGATCTCAGATATTGCGCAGTTCCTTGTAGTGATCACGGGAGCAGCTTATCCGGTGATCGCACCATTGATCGGCGTTGTTGGCGGATTCGTTACAGGATCCGGTACATCGACTTGCGTATTGTTCGGCGGTTTGCAGAAAGAGACGGCTTTATCCTTAGGGTTAGACCCAACCTGGATCGCATCTGCCAATATCATGGGAGCAGGAATCGGAAAGATGATCTGCCCACAGAGCATTGCAATTGGAGCCGGAGCGATCAATGCGGTCGGTTCAGAAAGCACAATTTTAGGAAAAGTATTTAAATATTGTCTGTTCTATACAGTTGTGGCAGGAATTATTTGTATGGCAGGCACATATTTGTTATAGATATTATAAGAAAAGGAGTGATAAAATGAAACAAATCAATTATGTAGTTACGAACAGACTGGGCATTCATGCGAGACCATGTGCGGTTTTTGCTCAGAATTGTACGGAATTCCGTTCTCTGGTGAGGGTAAAGCATGGAGATGAAGAAGCAAACGGAAGAAATGTTCTGGAATTAATGCGTCTGGCTTTAAAAAAGGACGATGTTATGGTAATCGAGATTGAAGGAACAGATGAGGATACATGCTATGATACAATCATGCATGTACTGGAGACAGAGTTTGATGCCGGCGGTTCAAGTGACTTATTTAAGATTGCATTCTTTGGCACAAAAGATTATGATAGAATCTTCTTCAGTGAATTGACAAAAGAGAAGGGGGAAGGTACCTATAATACAGAAATTCATTTCCTTGATTCGAATCTTGGACCGGAGACAGTCAGCCTTGCAGCAGGCAATGATGCAGTGTGTGTGTTTGTAAATGCGAATGTCAACGGCGATGTTGTACGCGAACTGGACAAAATGGGAATCAAACTGATTCTGCTCCGTTGTGCAGGATTTAACAATGTTGATCTGGAAGCAGCAAAAGAATGCGGAATTACCGTACTTCGTGTACCGGCTTATTCTCCATATGCAGTTGCAGAACATGCAATGGCGATCATGCAGGAGGCGAATCGTCGTCTGCATAAGGCTTACACGAAGATGAAGGACAATAACTTTGCACTGAATGGTCTTCTGGGTCTGGACTTGCATAACAAAGTTGCCGGTATCGTTGGAACCGGAAGAATCGGCGTCTGCATGGCACAGATTTGTAAAGGATATGGAATGAAAGTAATCGGATGGGATGCATTTCCAAATAAAGCGTTGGAAGAACAGGGAATTCTGACTTATGTGGAGAAAGAGGAACTGTTCAAGACAGCGGATTTGATCTCTCTGCATGCTCCATTGTTCCCGAATACACATCATATGATCAATGAAGAAAGCATCGCATTGATGAAAGAGACGGTTATGCTCGTGAATACGTCGAGAGGCGGGCTGATTGATACGGAAGCATTGATCCGTGCATTAAAGCAGGGAAAATTCCACGCAGTTGCACTGGATGTTTATGAAGGGGAAGATGATAATGTATATAATGACCGCAGTGACGAAGTAATTCAGGACTGCATCACTGCAAGATTATTGAGCTTCCCGCAGGTTGTTGTAACAAGCCATCAGGCATTCTTCACAAAAGAAGCGATGCAGGCAATCGCAGTTGTAACGATGGAAAATGCGAGAAACTTTAATGAAGGAAAAGATTATGGAAATGCTGAGGTAAAAGCTCAGTAAATAAAAAAGAAAAAGCTCCTCTGTGACCATTCAATTCGTTGCAGAGGAGCTCCTTTGTTATAATACGGGAAATCCGGAAGAATTTCCCGTTTCATATCTGATTAAGCCATCTTTTGTAAAAATGCCTTTGTTCGTTCATTTTTCGGGTGATCGATGACATCTTCCGGACGACCCTGTTCGACGATCAGACCCTGATCCATAAAGATAATCCGATCGGCGACATTTCTTGCAAAGTTGATTTCATGAGTGACGATGATCATCGTCATCTTTTCTTCTGCAAGCTGGCGCAGGACTTTTAATACGCCCGCGGTGATCTCCGGATCAAGTGCAGAGGTTGGTTCATCGAAGAAGATCATCTTTGGATTCATCGCAAGCGCACGGGCGATTGCGACACGTTGCTGCTGTCCGCCGGATAACTGGCACGGATAGAAATCTTCCTTTCCCTCCAAACCAACTTTGGCAAGCAGTTCTTTTGCTTCCGCTTCGACTTCGGATTTGTTTCGCTTTTGTACGCTGATCGGTGCGTCAGTAATATTTTTCATGACATTATAATGTGGAAATAAATTAAAATTCTGGAATACGAGTCCAAATGTATTTTTTAATTTATGTAAAACGGCTTTATCAGCATAGACGGCTTTACCGTTTTTATCGCTGACCGCGGATTCACCGACATATTGCATGGAACCGGAATCCATGGTTTCTAACATCGTTGCACATCTTAAGAAGGTAGACTTGCCGGAACCGGAAGGACCGAGGATCGCAACGACTTCTCCTTCAGAGACATCCATCGAAATATCGCGCAATACTTCCAGGTCTCCAAAGCTTTTCTTCAAATGACTGATTTCTAATAATTTCATGTTCTGCCTCCTGATTATTCGTAATATGCCAATTTCTTTTCCAAGCTCCCCATGATAAATGCCACTACGAAGTTAAATACGTAGTAGAAAATACCGGCAACAAATAAAGGCATAATGCTTGCCTGTGCGGCTGCAACCTGTTTTGCCAGTGTAAACATTTCTGTGTAAGCAAGAGCAAAAGCCAGGGAAGTATCTTTTACCAAAGTAATAATTTCATTTGTTACAGGAGGAAGGACGTGTTTTACCATCTGTGGGAAGATGATCTTCCAGAATGTCTGGGTACGGGTGTAGCCGAGAACATCTGCGGCTTCATACTGACCACGAGGGATGCCTTCGATTCCTGCACGGAAAATCTCTGCAAAATATGCAGCATAATTCATAGAAAATCCAATGATAACTGCATAGAAGCGGAATCCTGCCGATACGGAAACATGAAATACATAATACGGGCCGAAGAATACGACTAACAATTGTAGCATTAACGGAGTTCCACGCATGATGGAAATATAAATCTTGGCAATGATCTCCAAAAGCTTGAATCTGGATCTCCGGATCGTACAGATCAGGAGTCCGAGCGGCAGTGAGAAGATCAGCGTTAATACAAAGATCGCAAGTGATGCAAGCATACCTTTCGATAATTGCTGGATAATATCAGAAACTTTTGTCATAAGGCTCTGATTCGCACTTTCGTCATAATCCTGCAGGTAAGCGGAGTCTGTTCCTTTTTCTCCAAGGCAGATAGAATCTTCCAGTCCCCAGTCTTTTGCAATCTTTGCAAAAGTACCGTCCTCTTCCATCTCATCCAGAGCATCCTGAACCTGATCACGCAGTTCCGTATTGCCTAACTTGAAACCAATTCCATACTGTTCAGAAGAAACACGTTCATCCAGCATGGTAAATTCATCGCCGCGCTGTTCTACCTGGAATTTCGCAACGCCGTAATCCATACAGATTGCATCAACAGAACCGGCTTCCAGATTCATAAATGCACTGTTATAATCAGACACCTGCTGGAAGTCTCCGAAGCTGTTGTAAAGTGCTTTATTCTCATCGGTTGCATCTCCGCCTGTAAATGCTGCGAGCGCAGAAGAGTCAGCCTGAACGACTACAACCTTACCTTTCAGATCAGAAAGTTTGCTGATCTTTGAATCAGATCTTACGATAACTACCTGAGAATTGTCGATGTACGCTTTTGACCATGTGTATCCGCTTTCACGACCATTGATCGTAAATCCATTCCAGATACAATCAATGGCACCGGTCTTTAATTCCATGTCTTTGGAATCCCAGTCGATTGGCTGCTTTTTTAACGTCCATCCGTTGCGGTTACAAACCTCTTGTGCCAGATCCAGGTCAAATCCGATGTACTCGCCGTTCTCATCCTTATATCCATAAGGTGGGAATTCTGCGTCAAAACCGACGGTAAAAGTCTTCCGTTCGGATGTGGACTGCTTTTGACTGCTGCATCCGATCAGAAGTCCGGCAAGCATGGAAATGGCAGCAAGAAGCAGAATTACTTTTTTCATGTGCTTTTTCATTCAATTCATATCCTCTCTTTCTTTTATCTGATAATAAATTATCACTCTGCTTTACTAAAGCTATTATAAAGGTTCTTCCTGCATTATGCAAGAAAAGTCGGCAAATAATTCAAATAGAATCTTGTCAGAATTTATAATATAGGATAGAATAAAAAAGAATATTGCATATTTTAGAGACTGTAGAAAGCTGCAGTCCTATGTTATGTCAGAATACTTTAGTTTAGTAGAGAGGTAATATGATAATATGAAAAAGAAAAGAATCAGTCCTTATCGCTTGTTATCACTCATTTGTTTTTGCCTGATCATTGTGATTTGGTGTGTATTGACATTTGGAGGGATCGTGTCCGATCTTTTCCTTCCATCTCCGTTGGAAGTCATCCGAAAGATCATCGAAATGTACAAAGACGGATCGTTGTGGGCAAACTGTTATGAGTCAACGATGCGGGTCGTGATCGGATGGATCTGGTCAGTCATAGTTGCTCTTCCGGTCGGAATGCTGATGGCGAATTCCAGGAAATTCAGTGCTTTTATCCAGCCGGTGATTGAGTTCGCACGATACCTGCCGGTCGTTGCCCTTGTTCCACTGACATTATTGTATTTGGGAATCGGAGAATCTCAAAAATACACGATTATCTTTTTGGGAACATTTTTTCAGCTTGTGCTGATGATCTGCGATACGGTATCCGGTGTCGATCAGAATCTGATCAATGCGGCAAAGACGCTTGGAGCCGGAAAGTTTCAGATTTATAAGGAAGTGATTTTTCCGGCAGCACTTCCGGGATTGATGGATGATTTTCGCCTGACGATCGGATGGGCATGGACGTATCTTGTCGTAGCGGAGATGGTGGCAGCAAGCAATGGACTTGGTTATATGATCCTGCGTTCACAGCGTTATCTTGCAACTGACACGATCTTTGCGGGTCTGATCCTGATCGGATTGATCGGATTGGTCACGGATTTTCTGTTTCGGATTCTGACGAAGATCGTGGCACCATGGTATGACCGTTTGAATGATTAGGAGGATAAGATGGGAAATGTAAAATTACAGGCAATGGATCTTACAAAGATATACAGTGATACAAACGGCGATGTCACTGCAATTGATCATGTGAATCTGGAAGTAAAGGAATCGGAATTTGTCATGATCGTAGGTCCGTCCGGATGTGGAAAGACAACTTTGATTAATATTCTGGGAGGGCTGGATGAAGCGACCTCAGGAGAAGTGCTGCTGGATGGCAGACCGGTAAAAGGTCCCGGTGCTGACAGAGGCATGGTATTTCAGGGATATAGTTTGTTCCCGTGGCTCTCGGTACAGAAGAACGTTGAATTTGGATTAAAGATGAAGGGAATTTCTGCATCAGAACGAGCAGAACATGCAAAAAAATATATTGAACTTGTCGGACTGACCGGATTTGAACATGCGCTTCCGAAGCAACTTTCCGGCGGGATGAAGCAGAGAGTCGCAATTGCGAGAACGCTTGCCAATGAGCCGGAAGTGCTGTTGATGGATGAACCGTTTGGAGCCCTGGACGCACAGACACGTGTTGTTATGCAGGAACTTCTTGCTGAGATCAGTAAAAAGACAGAGACAACGATCTTATTTATTACACATGATATTGATGAGGCAGTGCTGCTGGGCGACAAGATCTATGTGATGAGCCGGAGACCCGGGACAATTCGGGAAGTACTGGAGGTGGATCTGCCGCAGGAGCGGAATCATGACTGCCTTGTATTGCCGGAATTCTTAAAGACAAAAAAGGCAATCATGGATATGCTCTGGCAGGAAAGCCAGGATGCGGCATTAGACAGATAAGCATGAAAATTCTATAGAAGAATTTTATGATATAAGATAAACTTATAAAGGAGAGAAGAATATGAAAAAGAAAATATGTTTGTTATTATCAATTGCAGCAATGATGAGTGTTGTATTTACCGGATGCGGAGGAAGTTCTGATTCTAAATCAGATGGAGATACTGCAAAGGTAACCATGGCATTTTGTACATGGACAGGATATGCACCGATGTTCATCGCACAGGAGCAGGGATACTTTGAAGATGCCGGAATCGATATGGATATCAAAGTAATTGAGGACGAGTCAACTTATGCAAGCCTTATTACAAAAGGTGACATTCAGTTCCTGGCAACGGCACAGGATCCAAATATCAAGATGTTCGCCAATGGTGCTGACAGCAAGTATGTCCTGACGATGGACGAATCCTATGGAGCAGATGGGCTGGTGGCAACTGCTGATATTAAAACATTGGATGATCTCAAAGGAAAATCCGTTGCACTTGATAAATCCGCATCTTCTTATTATTTCTTCCTGCAGGCACTTGAGAACAGCAGTTCTCTGACAGAAGAGGATATCGATGTTCAGGATATGGGTGATACGACGGAAGCAGGTGTTGCATTTATGGGAGGAAAAGTAGATGCAGCGATCATGTGGGAACCGGAGCTGTCGAACGCTTTGGAAGAAGTAAAAGGTGCACATACGGTTGTTACGAGCAAGGATTTTCCGGACACAATCTCTGACAGTCTGGTCGTTAATGCCGACTATGCGGAGGAAAATCCAGAAGTAGTAGAGGCTGTTGAAGACGCATGGTACAAAGCCGTTGACTATTTAAATGAAAATCCGG
>Ga0129309_1001293_pt1 | contig 13287 bp, 7 predicted proteins | sample L1105metagenome_FD_94439 | JGI IMG/M metagenome (GOLD analysis project Ga0129309, IMG submission 94439) | Ring-tailed lemur group fecal microbial communities from Wisconsin, USA - L1105 metagenome | ecosystem: Host-associated > Mammals > Digestive system > Large intestine > Fecal | place: USA...
ATATTGGTCACCACGGCCAGGTTAACCAGCACGTTGAACTGACTGTTTAGCGACGGGCTAATCGTCATCAGCGCCAACCCGCTCTGGATAATCACAATGGTCAACATTCCCTGCACCGGTGCATCCACTTTGGTTACACGGGAGAAAATTTTAGGGAAGTAGCCTTCATCAGATGAAGATTTAAACACCTGGGCAATGGTGAACTGCCAGCCAAGCAGCGAACCGCAGCAGGACATCACCATCAGCGCCATAATGACTTTACCCACTTCCGGCGTGAACATCTGCGCGAAGGCCAGACCAAATGGTGCCGTTGAATTTGCCAGCTCCATATTTGGCACAATCCCGGCAATCACGTTGGTGGAGACGATATAAATCACCGCCGCACCTAACGTACCGCCGAGTACCGCGATTGGCACATTACGTTCCGGGTTTTCCACTACATCAGTATTCGCACACGCAGACTCCAGACCAAGAAAAGCCCACAGCGTCATAGCGATGGAAGAACCTACCGCACTGAAGAACGGTGCATGATGCGGATTCCAGGAATCAACGTAAAGTGTCGGGCTAAACCAGAACCAGCCGATAATGCACAGGCCTACCACCGGAATAATGACCCCCCACACGGTAATGCTACTGATTTGCCCGGTAATGCGCGCACCACCAAAGTTAGCCACAGTACAAATCCACAGCACCCCGATGGTCGCAAGACCAATCTGCACTGGCGACAAACTCGCGCCGAGCAGTTCGGTGCCGTAACCAACCGCCGAAATAGCAATCGCGACGTTAGCAATCAGCAGCGAGACGCCGTAGGTATAGTTCGCCATAAAGTTACCGGATTTACCGAAAGCATACTCGGCATAACCGCCCATACCTCCTGATTTACGGCTGAACATACCGCATTTTGCGAATGCCCATGCCAGTGCCATTGAGCCTACGGCTGTCACCAGCCAGGAGATAATTGAGATTGTCCCGACTTCGGCAAGCTTTGTCGGCAGCATGATGATACCGGAGCCCATCATGTTGACCATCGTCAGTATGGTTAACTGAACGACACCCATTTTGTTCGATTTAGCCTGACTCATAATTTTTCCCCTTTCAACAGGGCGCTTTGCGCATCACGAGGCTTGATGACATAGCACCAAACTTGCTTACGACCATCATGTTCTTCGATATAGACACCCTGCAGCTCCGGTGCAAAACCTGGCAGCAGGTTGATGCCTTCTTCCAGAGCGCTGAAGTAACGCAAAACAGCACCACCCCAGATTTCACCAGGAACAACACACAGCACACCCGGAGGATAAGGAAGCGCACCTTCGGCAGCGATACGGCCTTCTGCATCCGGCAGACGAACCAGCTCCACTTCACCGCGTAAGTAGGCGTAGTTGGCTTCTTGCGGATTCATGCTGACGTGTGGGAAGTGTTCCTTACGGAACATCTCTTTTTGCAGTTGTTTCACGTTGTGACGGGCATACAAATCATGCATTTCCTGGCACAACTGACGAAGGGTATAACCGGCGTAGCGCTCTTCATGCTGTTTGTAGATGGAAGGCAGTACTTCCGCCAGAGGCGCATCAGCTTCCAGTAGTTTTTCGAAGCGTACCAGCAGGGCAACAAGTTGCTGCAGTTTGGCCATATCTTCTGCCGGAGTCAGCAGGAAGAGGATGGAGTTAAGATCGCATTTTTCCGGCACTACGCCATTTTCGCGCAGGAAGTTAGCAAGAATCGTTGCGGGTACACCGAACGCTTCATATTCGCCGTTACGTGCATCAATACCTGGAGTTGTCAGCAACAGTTTGCACGGATCTACAAAGTATTGGTTCTCTGCGTAGCCTTCAAAAGAATGCCAGTGCTCACCGGGTACAAATTTAAAGAAGCGCAGATCAACCGCAATTTGCGCTGTTTCATACGACTGCCAGGGTTTACCATCCACCAGTTCAGGAACGAACGGGCGAATGTGCTGGCAGTTATCGAGGATCAATTTGCGGGCATTAATACCGTTAACCACACAATCCATCCACATATTACGACCGCTGACACCTTCATGCATTTTGGCGTTGATATCCAGTGCGGCAAACAGCGGATAGAACGGGCTGGTGGAGGCGTGCATCATAAATGCGTTGTTCATGCGTTTGTGCGGTACATAACGCTGTTGCCCTTTGATATGGCTGTCTTTTTTATGAATTTGTGAAGTCTGAGAAAAACCAGCCTGTTGTTTATGCACAGATTGCGTAACCAGAATACCCGGATCGTTCTCATTAAGCTCCAGCAGCAGTGGCGAACAGTCCGCCATCATCGGAATAAACTGTTCATAGCCGACCCATGCTGAGTCAAACAGGATGTAGTCACACAGATGACCGATTTTATCCACCACCTGGCGGGCGTTATAAATAGTACCGTCGTAGGTGCCTAACTGAATCACAGCGAGGCGGAACGGACGCGCCTCTTTTGCCCGTTGCGGTGCAACTTCTGTAATCAGTTCACGCAGATAACTTTCTTCGAAGCAGTGCGCATCAATGCCACCGATAAAACCATACGGGTTACGTGCTGTTTCCAGATAAACCGGTGTTGCACCAGCCTGTAGCAAGGCCCCGTGATGGTTAGACTTATGGTTATTGCGGTCAAACAGCACCAGATCACCTGGTGTCAGCAGGGCGTTTAAAACCACTTTGTTGGAGGAGGAGGTGCCGTTTAAAACAAAGTACGTTTTATCGGCATTAAACACTTTTGCCGCATGTTGCTGTGCAATGCATGGCGCGCCTTCATGAATCAGAAGATCACCCATTGCAACGTCGGCATTACACAAGTCGGAGCGGAAGAGCATTTCGCCAAAATATTCCACGAACTGATTGCCTGCCGGATGGCGACGGAAAAACTCACCTCCCTGATGACCAGGGCAGTCAAAAGCGCTATTGCCCTGATTGACATAATCGACCAGTGCGCGGAAGAAGGGCGGGCGCAGTTGCGTTTCATAATGGCTGGCAGCGGTTTCTAACTGACGTCCATAAAACTCTTTCCGTGATTCGCAATGCTCGAAGACACCAGAAATACGTGGCAGATATTCTGCTGGTACACGTTCTTCATTTTCCGTTGCAATAAAAACAGGAATGCCATAGCCAGTAGCGTCTATTTCATCGAGTTTTCCACGTTCAACATCATTGACTGATAAAATAATGGCGGCAACGTCAATATAATTACTTTTGTCAATATTCACGCATTCACGATGAGTGGAAAAACAATCCGGGCAAGAACGGCTAACGGCAATTTTTAATTCTGACATTTTGTTCATCTCTTTATTTCAGGTAATAGCAGGTCCTCAATTTCTCAAAGGAGAAATTGATCACGCCGGAAAAAAGCAAAACCCCACCGCTGATAAATAAATCAGTAGTTTGCTTTTTGCAGATGCAATAACCCAGACCAGCCCGGTAACTGGCTATACTCGTCATACTTCAAGTTGCCTATGCTGCGACTCGAATTATTAAGAGGTTAAAAGGGTTAGCAGTATATGAGCACCGAGGGATACAGGTATTAACCTGTAATGCTTAAAGCCAGGGAGACCTGTACGCTGGGGTGCCCTTTAGTCAGAAGACTAGCGGGCATTAAAGAAATGAAAGTCAAAACTATTACGATGGGCAAACTTCATGATATGGGTTGTCCGCCTTATATGAGGCATTAAGCGGTTATTATTTTCCATTTACCTTTACCTTTTTCTGTGTCAGTTGAAGGTAGGGTTATTCTATCCATGAAATAGCTATAATCTGTGAAGAAGATCAACAAAAAACGATCATATCCCAAATAATAAATCATTAATGATGAATAGCGCCATATTAGATGCTGTTTTGTTGTTTAAATGTTGCAATTTTGTGGGTTGTATTTTCATTAAGAAATTAAACCTGCCAAATAATAATTTTCGGGGCAGGTTTAATAATAAATTAATAATTATTTAAGCGTATTTATTGAATAATAATTCATGGCATAAACCGATACCCAATACCGGTTTCAGTAATAAAATGGCGGGGGCGGGCGGGATCTTGCTCCAGTTTTTGTCGCAGATGCCCCATATAAATACGCAAATAGTGGCTGTGTTCGACCGCGTTTGGTCCCCACACCTGATTGAGTAACTGGCGCTGGGTGAGCACTTTTCCGGCGTTGTTGAGCAGCACGGCCAGCAGGCGGAACTCAATCGGTGTGAGATGCACCTCTTCCTCGCCGCGGTGGATAACGCGGGCGGCTAAATCGACGGTAACATCAGAAAATTTCACCAGCGGATCGGGCGTGGTGGTGGCGGAGTGGCGGCGTAATGCGACGCGCAGACGGGCCTGCAATTCGCCAATGCCAAACGGCTTACTCAGATAATCATCCGCTCCGGCATCCAGCGCGGCGATTTTGTCGCTCTCTTCGCTACGTGCGGAAAGCACAATCACCGGCACCGCGCTCCACTGGCGCAGGTCGCGGATAAACTCAATCCCATCACCGTCGGGCAGGCCGAGATCGAGAATAATCAAATCTGGCTTACGGGTAGCCGCTTCCAGCAAGCCGCGTTGCAGCGTTTCGGCCTCAAAGACGCGCATCCCATCGCCCTCCAGCGCCGTGCGCAGAAAGCGACGAATAGCCTGTTCATCTTCAACAATCAGAACGTTTGTCACATATCCTCATGAAATTCTTCAAGTTCAGGGGCTGTTTGCTGGGGAAGTGTAACACGAAAACAGGCACCACCTTCCGGTCGGTTGAATGCGGTAATGGTGCCGCCGTGTACATCCACTATCGCCCGACAAATTGCCAACCCAAGCCCTACACCCGGTACCGCCGACTCTTTATTCCCGCGAGCAAACTTATCAAATATCGTCTGCTCCTGGCCTGGTGGAAGACCGGGGCCGTTATCCCAGACATCCAGTTGTAGATTTTCGCCCTCAACGTGGGCATTGATACCAATTTCGGCCTGCGCCCCCGCGTATTTCACCGCGTTCTCCAGCAGATTAATCAACACCCGTTCAAAGAGTGGCCCGTCAACGTGGATTAAGGTCAGCGGCGCTGGTAGAGAAAGATTGATGGGCGACGATAAACCCGGTTCCAGCATTTGCAGCGCGCTGCCGACCACTTCTTCCAGCGTTAACCACTCTTTCTTCAAATTAAAGCCGCCGGACTGAATTCGCGCCATATCGAGCAGATTATTCACCAGTCGGGTCGTGTTCAGCACATGCTGACGAATCTCGCTGGCCTGGCGGGCGTGGGGCGATCCTTCGCTCGCCAGATCGAGCGTTAAGATTTCTGCCTGACCGAACAGCACCGTAAGCGGCGTGCGTAAATCATGCGAAAGCGCCGCCAGCAGGGCGTTGCGGATCTGTTCTCGTTCGCTTGCCATCCGCGCCTGTTCTTCGCTGGCGGTCAGCGTCAGCCGCTCAAGCGCATTGGCGACTAACAGCGTAAACGTCTCCAGCAGGCGCTGCTGTTCCGGGATCATCAACTGGCGCAGATTCCCCGGTTCCACCACCACCAGCCCGTAGGTTTTCTCGCCGCTTTTTAGCGGCAAAATCTGGTACGGTACACCGGGTAACGTGTCGGTGCCTGCGCCCGCAGGCAGGCCTTTATCAAAACTCCACTGCGCGATGGCATCGTCCCACGGCGTCATTCCTTGCGGATGTGTTAAAGGCTGCAATTTACCGTTGTCATCAGGCAGCAACACCTGGCTACGGGCATGAAACGTGGAGGCAATAAACTGTTCGCTGGTGGCGGCGATATCCTGCGAACTACGGCCCACAGCCAGAGCTTTGGACATTTCATATAAGTGCCGTGTGCGTTGTTCGCGGTAACGGGCTACCCGCGCCTGATAACGCACGCCAGCAGTAAGGTTCCCGATCACCAGCCCGACGGTTAACATCACCGCGAAGGTCAGCAGATATTGCACATCAGAGACGGCGAGCGTGCCGCGTGGGGCGATAAAAAAGAGATCGAAACTCACCACATTAATGACGGTGGCAACCACCGAAGGCCAGCGTCCGTAAAATAGTGCCACCACCACGACGCCAAGCAGATACAGCATCACCAGGTTGGCGGCATCAAACGCTATCAGCCACTGCATGGCAATTAAGGTGATAACGGCGCATAACGCGGCGGCAACCACGCATCCCTGAATCTGTACCCGCCACTTGTCTTTAAAAGAGCGGCTATCCGGCGCGTTGTTAATCGTGCGGGCGGGTGGTTCATCAAGCGCGACCAGCACCTGATCGAGATCGGGGGCGATGCGTGCCAGCCGGTCAGCAAATGTTTCCCGACGCCACCAGCGGCGCGAAGCCGGGCGACCGAGAATAATCTTGCCGAGATTATGTTCACGGGCATAACGCACTACCGCTTTCTCTTCCGCTGGATCAGAAAGTGTTGCCGTCTCCGCGCCCAGCTCCTGCGCCAGACGTAAGGCGCTGAGAATTGCCCGACGTTTTTTCTCCGGTAAGCGATGCAGGGCAGGGGTTTCAACATACACCGCGTGCCAGACACTGCCCAGGCGCGAGGCCAACCGCGCCGCCGCGCGGACCAGTTTCTCACTGCCGGTGTTATGCCCGATGCATAATAGGATCGCGTCGCGTGTGTGCCAGACTTTCTCTTCGCCAGGATGCCCCCGCCAGGCGCGCATTTGCTCATCTACGCGATCGGCAGTACGGCGTAGTGCCAGTTCGCGCAGGGCGATCAGATTACCTTTGCGGAAAAAATGTTCAATGGCGCGCTCCGCCTGCCCGGCAATATAGACTTTGCCTTCTTTCAGTCGCTGGCGCAGATCGTCCGGGGGCAAGTCCACCAGCACTACGTCGTCGGCGGCATCAAAAAAAGGATCGGGCACGGTTTCCCGAACCTGAATTCCGGTGACGCCGCTGACCACATCATTCAGGCTTTCCAGATGTTGAACGTTGACGGTAGTGAAAACATCAATGCCAGCTTCCAGCAGCTCTTCGATGTCCTGCCAGCGTTTGGGATGACGAGAACCTGGCGCATTACTGTGCGCCAGTTCGTCCATTAAGATCAGTGCCGGACGGCGGGCGAGGGCGGCATCGAGATCAAACTCGCTGATGTGCCGCCCACGGTACGCCTGGCGTTTTAACGGCAGAACAGCCAGCCCTTCCAGCATTGCGGCGGTATCTTTCCGACCGTGGGTTTCTACCACGCCAGCCACAATATCCAGTCCTTGCGCCCGCAGTCGCTGGGCTTCCGCCAGCATCGCCCAGGTCTTCCCGACGCCTGCGCAGGCACCGAAGAATACTTTCAGCTTCCCCCGATGCGGCGCGGCAGCTTGTTCCAGCAGACGATCGGGGTCGGGACGTAAGGGTTCGTTATTCATCAAGCTTATCCAGTGCCAGATTGAGTTCGACAATGTTGACGACCGGCTGGCCGATATATTTCACCAGCGGTTGTTGGCTGTATTTTGCGATCAGTTGCGTGAGCTGTTCAACGCTGAGATTACGCGCTTTCGCCACGCGTGGGATCTGCCAGGCCGCCGCTTGCGGGGTGATGTTATTGTCCAGCCCGCTTGCTGACGCCGTCACCAGTTCAACCGGAACGTTCGTGCTGGCATCCGGGTTAGCAGCCCGTAATGCGGCAACGCGTGCGGCTATCTGTTTATCCAGCTCCGGGTTACTGACTGCCAGATTGCTCCCGCCAGAAGCCTGTGGATTATAGGGCATTTCTGCTGTTGCCGACGGGCGACCATGAAAATAGCCGTTGCCGGTAAAATTTTGCCCGATTAATGCCGAACCGCGCACCGTATCACCTTCACGAATCAATGAACCGTTGGCCTGCCAGGGAAACCACCATTGCCCCAGTGCGGTGGTCAGCAGCGGGTAAACGCCGCCAGTAATCAATAACAGAAAGAGAAATGTCGATAATGCCGGACGTAATCCACGCATGGTAAACCTCACACCAGACCGCAAACGGTTAGCAGTAAATCAATGACTTTGATACCAATAAACGGCACCAGCAGCCCACCCAGACCGTAAATCCATAAGTTACGGCGCAACATGGCAGAAGCGGTAAGCGGTTTATAACTCACGCCTTTTAACGCCAGGGGAATCAAAAAGACGATAATCAAGGCGTTGAAAATGACCGCACTGAGAATGGCGGAGTCGGGCGAATGCAGGCGCATGATGTTCAGCGCATTTAACTGCGGATACGTTGCCGCGAACGCCGCTGGAATAATGGCGAAGTATTTCGCCACATCGTTGGCAATGCTGAAGGTGGTCAACGAGCCACGGGTCATCAGCATCTGTTTGCCAATGTGCACTACCTCGATCAACTTGGTCGGGTTGGAGTCGAGATCCACCATATTGCCCGCTTCTTTCGCCGCCTGGGTGCCGGAGTTCATCGCCACCGCAACATCGGCCTGTGCCAGCGCCGGAGCATCGTTGGTGCCATCGCCGGTCATCGCCACTAAACGGCCTTCCGCCTGATACTGACGAATCAGTGCCAGCTTGGCCTCCGGTGTTGCTTCGGCGAGAAAATCATCGACACCCGCTTCCGCAGCTATCGCGGCGGCAGTCAGGCGGTTATCGCCGGTAATCATCACCGTTTTAATGCCCATTTTACGCAGCTGGGCGAAGCGCTCTTTAATACCGCCTTTGACGATATCTTTCAGCGCAATAACGCCCAGCACACGAGAACCTTCCACCACCACCAGCGGCGTGGCTCCCTGACGCGCAACCTGATCGACTTTTTGATCAACATCGGCAGGGAAGTGACCGCCGTTAGCCTCAACATGGCGGCGAATGGCATCGACAGAACCTTTACGGATCATGCGGTTGTCGATGTTGATCCCGCTCATCCGGCTTTGCGCAGTAAACGGTACAAAGGTGGCATGGAGCGACTGCACATCGCGCTCGCGCAGGTTAAAACGCTGCTTGGCGAGGATCACAATACTGCGGCCTTCCGGCGTTTCATCAGCCAGCGAAGCCAGTTGTGCGGCGTCGGCCAGCGCTTTTTCCTCCACGCCTTGTGCGGGGATAAACTCTGACGCCTGACGGTTACCGAGGGTGATGGTGCCGGTTTTATCCAGCAGCAGAACGTCAACATCACCCGCTGCTTCAACTGCTCGCCCGCTGGTGGCAATAACATTCGCGCCCAGCATCCGACTCATCCCGGCGACGCCAATCGCTGACAACAGGCCGCCAATAGTGGTTGGGATCAGACAGACCAGCAGTGCCACCAGTACCGTTACGCTGACTGCATTACCGCCCCACGCGGAAAACGGCCACAGCGTGGCGGTTGCCAGTAAAAAGACGATAGTCAGGGCAATCAGGAGAATGGTCAGGGCAATCTCGTTCGGCGTTTTACGTCGCTGCGCACCTTCCACCATCGCGATCATCCGATCCAGAAATGTCTCGCCGGGGTTAACGCTGCACTCAATCACCAGCCAGTCAGAAAGAATACGCGTGCCGCCAGTGACGGAGGCAAAATCACCGCCGGATTCACGGATCACCGGAGCCGATTCCCCGGTGATGGCGCTTTCATCGACCGATGCGCCGCCTTCAATGACTTCACCATCGCAGGGGATAATATCGCCAGCTTCTACCAGTACGATATCGCCTTTACGCAGTTGATCGGCAGGAACTTTGTCTGCCGCAGCGCCATATTTCGGTTCGCGCAGCTTGCGAGCAAAAGCGGTTTTTTTCACCCCTTTCAGACTGTTGGCCTGCGCTTTACTGCGGCCTTCTGCCAACGCCTCGGCGAAATTAGCGAACAGTACGGTGACCCACAGCCAGCCGCTAATTGCCGCGCTAAACAGCGCATTGCCAGGCATCACACCGCTTGCCATCGCGATGCTAATACAGGTGGTCAGCAGACTGCCGATCCAGACGATAAACATCACCGGATTGCGCCATTGCGCCTGCGGGTTTAATTTTTTCACCGCTTCTTTCAGCGCCTGAACGACAAGTGTTGGTTCGAATAGCGCCAGTTGTTTACGACTCATATTCAGTGCTCACTCAATATCATCAGGAGAGATACTCCGCCACCGGACCAAGCGCCAGGGCAGGGATAAAGGTCAGTGCGCCAACCAGCAACACGGTGCCGATTAACAGGCCAACAAACAGCGGGCCGTGCGTTGGCAATGTGCCGGAGCTGGCGGGTTGGCTCTTTTTACTCACCAGCGAACCGGCAATTGCCATCACCGGGATAATCACCCCGAAGCGCCCGACAAACATGCACAACGCCAGTAAACAGTTCCAGAATGGAGAGTTGGCGCTTAATCCGGCAAAGGCGCTGCCGTTGTTGTTAGCGGCGGATGACACGGCGTACAGCACTTCGCTAAAACCATGCGGGCCAGGGTTGAGCATGGCGCTACGTCCGGCGTCGGTCATCATTGCCAGCGCCGCGCCCATCAGCACCAGCGTCGGGGTGACCAGAATCGCCAGTGCAGTCAGTTTCATCTCGCGTACGTCGATTTTTTTACCCAGATATTCCGGTGTACGACCAATCATCAGCCCGGCAATAAACACCGCCAGCAGGACAAACAGCATCATGCCGTAAAGGCCGGAACCGACGCCGCCGAATACCACTTCACCAATTTGCATCAACCACATCGGCACCATGCCACCAAGAGCGGTAAACGAATCATGCATCGCAATCACCGCGCCGCAGGAAGCCGCCGTAGTCACGACCGCAAACAGGCTACTGACCAGCACGCCGAAACGGCTCTCTTTACCTTCCATATTGATGCTGCTGTCCGCGCCGAGCGCCAGCAGATGCGGATTACCCTGAACTTCTGCCCACATCACTACGCCTACGCAGATGACAAAAATCACCGACATCGCCCACAGCAACATGCGCCCCTGGCGACGATCGCCCGCCACTTCACCAAAGGCAAAGCACAGCGCTGTTGGGATCAAGAAAATCGCCAGCATTTGCACGAAGTTGGTCAGTGCGGTTGGGTTTTCAAACGGATGCGACGAGTTGGCATTAAAAAAGCCACCGCCGTTAGTTCCGAGCATTTTGATCGCTTCCTGAGAAGCTACTGGCCCCATTGGTAACAGCTGTTGCGATCCTTCAATGGTCGTCACAGCCTGATAAGGCAAAAAGTTTTGCAGCGCACCTTGTTGTATAAAAAACAGTGCGATCAACAATGCCACAGGGGCTAACACCCATAACGTGATGCGTAGCAGATCGACCCAGGCATTACCGAGCGTGCTCATGCTCTGGCGGGTAAACGCGCGAATAAGCGCAAAAATCACCGCAATCCCGCTGGCGGCAGAAAGAAAGTTTTGCACCGTTAAGCCCGCCATCTGGCTGAAATAGCTCAACGTGGTTTCACCGCTATAAGATTGCCAGTTGGTGTTAGTGACAAAGCTGACGGCGGTATTGAGCGCCAGATCCCACGACAGCCCCGGCAACTGCTGTGGATTAAGCGGCAGATAGTGCTGACCGAGCAACATAAAAAACAGCACCGCCAGCCCCAATATATTCAGGCCAAGAATGGCTGAGAGATACTGCTTCCAGTTCATCTCGCGGTCAGAGACGCCAAGCGCGCTAAAGAGTACGCGTTCAACGCCCGTCGTACCAGGAAGAGGTATATCATTAATCAGCCGCGCCAGCCCGCTACCTAAGGGACGCGCCAGCACCATTAATACCAGTAAAAACGTGGCAATCAGTAAGAACCCTTGCGCAGCCATCAGAACGCCTCCGCATTGATCAGGGCATAAACCAGATAACCCAGTAATAAAAACACCAGCAACACGCCGGCTATCACGCCTGCACTCACAGTGCACCTCCAGTGGCCTAAAAGTGATACCGGAAGGGTAGAGTTCTGGCTGCAAAGATTTCGCAAAAATCTGCGGGCGGGGTGTAAAAAAAGTATAAAAATGGCAAAAGCCATGATTTAACTAATGTTTAGTATTAATTTAACTTTTATGTAACTTAATTACACAGTGAATGTAAATAAACCATCAATAAGCAAAAATAAGTGGTCGGATGAGTAGTAAAATTACACAAACAGCGGTACTATTTTCATCAGATAAACGAATTCATTTTTCCGGTGCTATTCACCGGGTAGATACAAAAGGGGGAGAAAAGTATGGAACTCTACAAAGAATATCCTGCATGGCTTATCTTTTTACGCCGTACTTGTGCGGTTGCAGCGGGCGTTCTGGCGCTGCCTTTCATGCTTTTCTGGAAAGACCGCGCCCGCTTTTATAGCTACCTGCACCGCGTCTGGTCGAAAACCAGCGATAAACCGGTGTGGATGGATCAGGCCGAAAAGGCAACCGGTGATTTTTACTGATTGCCTGCGCGCTTAAGCCAGCCTCGTATCAGGGGGCTGGTTTAAGTGTTCAACATCAACGTCTTCCATGATAATTAACATGGAAGACGTTTCCATCGTGTTATTCATTTCATCACTGTTTTAGCATCAAGTTTCAATAGTATCCTTTCATAGGACTACTCTGGATGCGTTTACCTTCATTGTCGCTCTAAGCAACAAATCTCCAGTTAGGTTGCATCCTTCCTTACACACTTTCCTGAAACTTCAGGGTAAGGTGAGAAAGCTTTTCTAATTCCAGCATCTAAATAAATTCCGAATTTTGCTATTAATATCGCTACCGCAATAAAAACAGAGAGTAAAGAGAGTAATATATACTGTAGTGATATGTTAAGAATAATTGATTGTTAACATATCTAATGGGATAAGATGTGTTGCTGTTAATGAAAATATTCAAGATTTATAGTTGATAATTATAATACATCCGATATCTCAGCCCTTTCTATGCAAGATGCAATTTTATAAGCTGTCCATTTTTTATATGGAGGCGGTAGCGTGTTTGTTACTCGTGATTTTATTGGTATGGTGAATATGTTGGGGTTGTTAAATACATAACGGCATATCAGTTTCGGTCATTGTAAATATGAGTAATTGCTTAATGTTATTAGTGATTACGGCTTGAAAGATAAAGAGTGCTGTAAAGTGGTGATAGATATCACATTCATGATTAAAAAACAGAACCTGTCAATAAATAATTCATTTATTAAAAAGGACGACTTCTATTATGACGGAATATTATCTCAATGAGGAAGTTTGGAAATACAGAGCCAGTTTCTCCGGGGTAACGAGCAGGTGTACCAGTGTCAGGTGGCATTTGTATTGCCGGGTGAGCGGGTCATGATGGCCTTCACCTATGCCCGAACCACACCGCTGACCCTGGCAGATATGACGCGCTGGGCTGAAATTAAAAAGAATCTGCGCTTCAGGATGCGGCAGGAAGCCGGGACGAATTAATCACACAGGGAACGGGACATGGAAGAGGCATTCTGGGCGGCAAGACA
>Ga0129309_1001296_pt1 | contig 13238 bp, 11 predicted proteins | sample L1105metagenome_FD_94439 | JGI IMG/M metagenome (GOLD analysis project Ga0129309, IMG submission 94439) | Ring-tailed lemur group fecal microbial communities from Wisconsin, USA - L1105 metagenome | ecosystem: Host-associated > Mammals > Digestive system > Large intestine > Fecal | place: USA...
GCGCTTCTGCTTGAGGATCATTATGAACAGATCTGTGACGAGATATGGTATATCCATGTGGATGAGGCAGTTCGCAGCGAAAGGCTGAAAGAGTCCAGAGGTTATACGGAAGAAAAGATCCGTTCTATCTTGAAAAACCAGAAATCGGACAAAGAATTTCGCGAAGCATGTCAATTTGTGGTTGACAACAGCAGCAATATTATAGAAAATACTTATGGACAAATTGACAAAGGACTGAAAGAACATGAATTTGTGTAGTATAGCAAGCGGGAGCAGCGGAAACTGCATATTTGCAGGTACGGATGAGGGCAGCCTTCTGATCGATGCGGGGATCAGTGCGAAGCAGGTGAAGCTTGGGCTGGAAAGCATTGACCGTTCTCCCACAGAGATAGACGGCATCCTGATCACGCATGAACATTCGGACCATATCGCCGGGATTGGTGTGATGGCGAGAAAATATTCCGTGCCGATCTACGGGACAAAGGGAACGATCGAAGCGATAAAAAGATATAAAAGTCTGGGAAAGATTGACGAAGGACTGCTGCACACGATCCGGGCGGATGAGGACTTTACGATCAGGGACATGGAAATACATCCCTTCCGGATTTCCCACGACGCGGCGGAACCGGTGGCATACCGTGTAAATTCCGGCGGAAAATCCGTGGCGGTGGTGACGGATCTGGGGATTTACAACGATTATACCATATCAAACCTGCAGGGGCTTGACGCCGTCCTGCTTGAGGCAAACCATGATGTGAGAATGCTGCAGGCGGGTATATATCCGTATTACCTGAAGCAGCGCATACTCGGGGAGCGGGGACACCTCTCAAATGAGAATGCAGGCAGGCTTTTATGCTCCATTCTGCATGATAATTTAAAAAACATATATCTCGGACATTTAAGCAAAGAAAACAATTATGAGGCGCTTGCCTATGAGACGGTCTGTACGGAAGTCACGCTGGGAGACAATCCATACAAGGCAAAGGACTTTAAAATACAGGTCGCATTCAGGAACAGGGCCACGGAGATGGCTGTAGTATAAAAAATAAGGCGTAAAACGCCGATTTTTTAACGAGTAAAAAGCGAAGCGTTTACGAGTTTAACAAATACATAGACCGCGGAAAGGGGAATACCCTGCGGGTATGCCAGTATGCGTAAATAAACATACGCAAGAAGGAGGAAACATGAAAAAAACAATCATTACGGTAGTCGGCAGGGACACAGTAGGGATCATTGCAAAGGTGTGTACATTTCTGGCAGAAAACAACATCAACATTCTGGATATTTCGCAGACGATAGTAGACGGATTTTTTAACATGATGATGGTGACAGATACATCCGGCACGGAAAAGAATATCGGAGAACTGTCCGCGCAGATGAAAGAACTGGGCGAGCAGATCGGCGTAACCATAATGTGCCAGCACGAAGACATCTTCAACAAGATGCACCGTATCTGAGCCATGCACCCGCATGTATTGTCCTGTCCTGCGAACTTGTTCGCGAGGGACAGACAATACATGCGGGTATACGGCGAACAGCCGCACCGAGAAGGAGCGAAGCGGATTCGAGGTGGCATGGCGAAGCAGGGAAAGGCAAAGCGGGCGGAAGAGCCAGAACAGATCCGGGGAAGGAAGCAGATATGATAAATATATTTGAAGTAAATGAGACAAATAAAATGATACAGCAGGAAAATCTGGATGTGCGTACGATCACGCTCGGCATCAGCCTGCTGGACTGTGTTGATTCAGATCTGGGTGTATTAAATCAGAAGATATATGACAAGATCACAGGTCTTGCGGAAAATCTTGTCTCCACAGGCGAGGAAATAGAAAAAGAGTACGGGATTCCGATCGTAAATAAACGTATTTCGGTGACTCCGATCTCACTGATCGGAGCCGGGGCATGTAAAACGCCGGAGGATTATGTGACTCTTGCAAAAACGCTCGACCGCGCGGCGCACACGGTAGGAGTTAATTTTATCGGCGGTTATTCCGCATTGGTGAGCAAGGGCATGACAAAGAGCGATGAAATGCTGATCCGTTCGATCCCGGACGCGCTGGCAGCTACGGAGCGTGTCTGCAGTTCCGTCAATGTGGGTTCGACGAAATGCGGAATAGATATGGATGCGGTTCGTCTCTTGGGAGATGTGATCCTGGAGACGGCGGAGAAGACAAAAGAGGCGGATTCTCTCGGATGCGCAAAACTGGTCGTATTCTGCAATGCGCCGGATGACAATCCGTTTATGGCGGGAGCATTCCACGGGGTAACGGAAGGAGATGCCGTGATCAATGTCGGCGTCAGCGGTCCCGGCGTTGTGAAGCGGGCGCTTGAAAAGGTCCGCGGGAAAAATTTTGAGGAACTGTGTGAGACGATAAAGAAAACAGCGTTTAAAGTGACCCGTGTGGGACAGCTTGTGGCGCAGGAAGCGTCAAAACGTATGGGGATTCCCTTTGGGATCATCGACCTTTCGCTTGCACCGACACCGGCTGTCGGGGACAGCGTGGCGGATATCCTCTGTGAGATCGGCCTTGAATATGCGGGGGCTCCGGGCACAACGGCAGCGCTTGCGCTGCTGAACGATCAGGTGAAAAAAGGCGGCGTGATGGCATCCTCTTACGTCGGCGGTTTAAGCGGCGCGTTTATCCCGGTCAGCGAAGACCAGGGGATGATCAACGCAGTCACAGCCGGAGCGCTGACACTGGAAAAACTCGAAGCCATGACCTGCGTCTGCTCGGTTGGACTGGATATGATAGCAATTCCCGGAGATACGCCGGCCACGACGATTGCGGGTATCATTGCAGATGAGATGGCGATCGGAATGATTAATCAGAAAACAACGGCTGTGCGTGTGATCCCGGTAATCGGAAAGACGGTCGGAGATACGGTTGAGTTCGGCGGGCTTTTGGGATATGCCCCGGTTATGCCGGTGAATGCCTTTTCCTGTGCGGATTTCGTAAACAGGGGCGGAAGGATCCCGGCGCCGGTCCACAGCTTCAAAAATTAAAGAATGACGGGAGTCCGGCGGTATTCGCTGTATGCCGGGGCGTGATATTTTTCACAGATCGCGCCGTGAAAGATTTCGCTGCTCCTTACGCAGTCAGAAAACTGCCGGAAGGCTTCTGAAAATAAATGATCATTATCAGAATAATATGCAGAAAGTAAAGAACGGGCATCTGCCGGTTTGGTGATAACCGGCAGGCGGCTGTTCTTTTTTATAATGGAAAGGGCGGCTGTATCTTTCTGCATGCCAAGAAGACGGGCAAAAAGTACTTTCGTCTGTTCCTGCGGCGCGGCGGGTTTCTTTATATCAAGCAGAATATGAAGAAGGGCGCGGCGGACATTGCTTTCGGTGAGGTTTTTTGTTTTCACCAGTGATATAAACGATGAATAATTCCGGTATCCTGATCTTAAAGAAAAGATACGCCTTGCAAGCTCTTCCGAAACATCCTGAATGCCGGACAGCTCTTCCGGACAGGCAAGGTTGAGCAGACGGTAGCGCAGCATCATGGAAAAGTCCTCTAAACCGGCAGGAAGAGAACGGTCATACTGGTCCCGTATCATGGATGCGGTGCTGTCCGGTACAAAATGATGGATGCTTTCTGTTCCGGTTTTCTCCTTTAAAAGATTTCTTATGGCGGAAGCAGAACAATGGGAAGAGAGGGAAAGATCATGATAATCATTGCCGATCCGCCGGACCGTAACAGGCGTGATGGTGCTGCGGCTTTTTTCCAGAGCCTTTAGATACTCAATACCAAGAATATTGTTCGGCATGGACAGGAAAGCGGAAAAAGAGTCTCTGTCGGACAAAGCCGGGGAGTCTGCATCTGTATGGACGGGATCGCCGTTTAAATAATTCCAGAGCGAAAGTTCCCTGGCGGCAGGATAGGATAAGCCTCTTTTCAGGGACTGTTTCAGAAAAGTCTGATAAGCGGGAGGTTCCGCCAGCAAAATACCGGCGATTGTTTTTAACAGCCCGAGGTCCCCGCATTCGCTTCCGAAACAGAGATAGTCTACACAGCCGAGGCCGTCTAAGAGAGATACAGCTCCGGCAGCAAAATTTTCTGCACTTGCAGTTGAAAAACAGACCGGCAGTTCAAATACAGCGTTAAGTCCGCAGGAGAGTGCGCAGAAGGCGCGCTGGAATTTATCCATGACGGCAGGTTCGCCGCGCTGGACAAAGTTTCCGCTCATTACGGCGATAACACTGTCACATCCGGTAAGCCTTTTTGCTTCCCGGATCTGGTAAAGATGTCCATTGTGAAATGGGTTGTATTCTGCGATGATAGCTGTGACGGACATAAATGGCACTCCTTTTGCCGGATGATCGTTTCTGATAACATGTTTTGACCAGCAAAGTGTAGCATTCTTTGTGTTTTTTTTCAAGCAAACGGCAGGTATTGTTGCGGTTTTTTTGAAAATGGGCTATAGTTATGATAATCGTATTTATTTCATGCGGACAGTATGAAGTTTGCAAACAGGAGAAAGAGCAGTGGATGATAATAGAGTGACAGCGAGAAATATTGGAGATGTGTATCGCCACATTTACAAAAACGAGACGAGTTCGAGACAGAAAATAGCGTCTGACCTGGGAATCAGTCTCCCGACGGTAACGCAGAATCTGAATCAGCTCAGGGACAGCGGACTGATCTTTAACGCAGGAGAGTTTGAATCGACAGGAGGACGCAAGGCGAATATGCTGAGCTTTGTTCCCGATGCAAAACTGGCGATCGGCATTGATATTACGCATACGCATGTTGCGGTGGTTCTGGTAGACCTGAAGCTGAATATTCTGGATATGATAAAGACGCATGTGCTGTTTGCCGATACGGAAGAGTATTATGAAATGCTGGCGGGCCATGTGGAAATCCTTCTGGAACGCGGCAATGTAGACCTGAAGAAATTTCTGGGAGTGGGAATTACACTGCCTGCGATCGTGGAGGAAGAGAACAACAGGATATCCTATGCTACGGTAATCGACCTTCCGGATGACTTTTATGAGCGGATGAAAGCGAAGATACCCTATCCGCTCCGGCTGTTTAACGACGCGAATGCGGCGGGGTGGACAGAGCTTAAGGCAAGGGGAAAACAGCAGCCGATGGTCTATCTGTCGCTGAGCAACAGCGTCGGCGGCGCCATTTTGATGAACAGGGTTTACACGGGAAGAAACTGGCGCGGGGCAGAGTTCGGGCATATGACGATTGTGCCTGACGGGAGAAAATGCTACTGCGGCTGCAATGGCTGTCTGAACGCGTATTGTTCCGCGAAGGTGCTGTCTGATTTTACGGACGGCGATATCAAACAGTTTTTCCATGAAATGAAGGTGACGGGGAATAAAGGCTACCGCAATGCATTTGAAGAGTATATGCACTATCTTGCCATGGCGGTAAACAATCTTCGGATGTGCTTTGACTGTGATGTGGTCCTCGGCGGTATGGTGGGCGCATGTATGGAAGAATACATTGAAGAATTTAAAGGCATTGCCCAGAAACTGACTCCGTATGAGGATAATGCGGACTACATCAAAATATGTTCCTTCCGTACAGAACCGTCGGCGGTAGGGGCGGCGCTCTATTTTGTGGATGATTTTGTGAGAACAATATAAATAATTTTTTGTCGAAATAATGAAAAGAGATATGCATTTTGCATATCTCTTTTTTGGGCTTAAGAAAAATGATTTTCATAAGTATTTTTGAATTAAATCCAAAATGGCAAAAAACGGAGCAAAAAAATGGAAAATTGAGGGAAAAATAGACAAAAAATGAGCACAAAATTTGGAGACGTTTTACAAACTTTAGTAAAATGCTTAATATATGATTGACTATACGGGAAAACGAGTATATAAATAAATTAACAAGTTGATTTGTTTTCGGATAAGTAGGGGAAGAGTAATATGGATGAAATCAAATTGAGAGTAAGCGGAATTGAAAAATCATTCCCTGGAGTAAAAGCGCTGAGCAATATTAACTTCGCTGTGCGAAAAGGTACGGTCCATGCATTGTGCGGGGAAAATGGCGCCGGAAAATCTACATTGATGAAGGTTTTGACCGGATTATACAAGGCTGACAAAGGACAGATTTTTATTGACGAAAAACCGGTAGAGATTAAAAATCCCCTTCAGGCCAGAGAATATGGAATTTCCATGATCGCGCAGGAACTGAACTATGTGTCTGAACTGTCTGTTGAGGAAAACCTTTTTATGGGGCGTCTTCCCGTGAACAGGTTTGGAAAGGTGGACTGGAAGAAGGTCCGCCGCGATGCGGTAAAATTTCTGGAAGAGGAGCATTTAAACTATGCGCCGGACCAGAAGCTCAAAACGCTGACAGTTTCTGATATCCAGATGCTGGAGATCATCAAGGCGGTAACGAACAATGCTCAGGTTGTACTTATGGATGAACCGACATCCTCTATTTCGCATAATGAGGTAAAGCTTCTTTTTGAAAAGATCGCGGAGCTGAAGGCAAAAGGCGTAAGTATTATTTACATATCCCATAAAATGGACGAAGTATTTCAGATCGCGGATGATATTACGATCATCCGGGACGGTTCGGTGGTTTCCACGGACAGGGCCGGGGATCTGGACATTGAAACGGTGATTGCCCGCATGGTCGGACGTAAGATGGACAACGCATATCCCAAGGAAGTGATCCCGCTCGGGGAAAAGAATTTTGAGGTCAAAAACTTCAACTCAAAGGGAATGTTTGCCGATATCAACTTTGACGCCCGCAAAGGTGAGATCGTCGGTTTTGCCGGACTGGTAGGCGCAGGGCGGACAGAAGTGATGAGGGCGATCTTCGGGATGGACCATAAAGACAGCGGCACGGTCCTGATAGACGGCAAAGAAGTGACGATCAAAAGCCCGCATGACGCGATCGAGAAAAAACTGATCATGCTGTCTGAGGACAGAAAAGAATACGGGGTTATTCCGGTGCGGAGCGTTATGGAGAATGCAAGCGTTGCTTCCCTGAAACGGTATTTCTTCGGAGGAAAAAACCATAAAGGAAAGGAACGGCGCGAGGTAGGAGATATATTTAAACAGATGGATGTAAAAACGCCGTCGCTTGATACCCTGATCGCTTCTCTTTCCGGCGGCAATGCGCAGAAAGTGCTCCTTGCAAGGTGGATGCTCTGTGAGCCGGAGATTATGATACTCGATGAACCCACAAGAGGAATCGATGTGGGAGCCAAGTTTGAGATTTACAAACTGATGACAGACATTGTCAAAGAAGGAAAGACAATTATCATGGTATCTTCCGAGCTGCCGGAGCTGATCGGTATGTGTGACAGGATTTACGTGATGTGTCAGGGCCGGATTATGGGATGCCTGAACAGAGAAGAGTTTTCGCAGGAAACGATCATGATGCATGCAACCGGTCTTTTTGGCAAGACAGGGAAAGGAGAAAAATAATGAATAAGAATAAACAGCTTTCCGCTTTTTTACAGAAGTTTTCCATTTTTATTGTTTTGATTGTAATGTTTTTAGTCTGTTCGTTGTTAAGTCCGTACTTCCTTAAAACGAATAACTTGATGAACATTGCCAGACAGCTTTGCGTGGGTATCCTGATCGCTTACGGTGAAATGATCCTGATCGTCAGCGGATTCCTGGATCTGTCGATCGGTTCCGTGCTCGCGCTCGCAGGTGTTCTTTCGGTAGCCTGCTTCAAGGCGACCGGCTCCATGGCGCTTGCGGTCCTGGTTGCACTTCTGGTAGGCGTGCTCTGCAACATATTCAATGCCGTATTTGTCGCACAGTTTGAGGTGCCCGCTTTTATCGCAACTCTGGGTATGCAGCAGATTGCCCGCGGTATCGCTCTTTACTTTACGGGCGGGGCAAATATCCTGCAGATCGGCAAGTATGTCAATGCAGGACAGGGAATGGTCGGATTTATGCCGGTTCCCGTGATCATCGTTATTATTATCACGGTTGCCGTCTGGTACATGTTTAACCATACCAGCTATGGACGAAGCCTTTATGCGATCGGAGGCAACAGGAAAGCGGCGGAGGCAAGCGGCATCAACGGCAAGCTGGTGATCTATAAGTCCTATATCCTGAATGGTATGCTGGCAGGGTTGGCAGGCGTCATCTTTATGGCACGAAACAATTCGGGGCTTCCAAACGGGGCGGTCGGATATGAGATGACGGGTCTGACGGCAGCAATCGTCGGCGGTACTTCCTTCTCGGGCGGCGTCGGAACGGTTATGGGAACGGTAGCAGGTGCGTTTATCATTGGTTTCCTGGAAAATATCATGAATCTCCTCGGCGTTAACTCATACATACAGAACATTATTGAAGGCGCGATCATCGTTGTAGCGGTGGCATTTGATATCATGAGCAAGAACCGCAAGACGAGCAAGATGATCATGGCTGTGGATGACACGAAGAAAGAAAAATAAGTGTAAAACGGGAAAATCCCGCACAGCTATCAAAGAGAATGCGTTGCTGCATGAACGCAGTATTATTTTACAATATTTAAATCGTACAAGAAAAAGAAAGGATGGGAAAGAAATGAAAAAAATCAAAAAATTGGCAGCAATCTCGATCGCAGCAGCAGTTGCGGCAACATCAATGACAGCATTTGCAGAAGGTGAAACACATCGCGTATGCTTCGTAGCACGTGCGAGCGCTGATACATTCGCAGCATGGCTGACAGATTCTATGAAAAAAGCAGCAGAACAGTATGATGACATCGAACTTACCTGCGTAAGCGGCGAGGCAGATGACAATACAATGGCAACTCTGCTGGAAGACTGTATTACAAAAGAATATGATCTGGTAATCGTTCAGTCAAACAACAATGCCGCACAGGCTCCTTATGTAAAACAGGTTGCTGATGCAGGAATCCCGATTATCACGACTAACCCGACGACACATCAGAGCGACCTTGACGGCGTAACAGGTGATGAAGAAGTTGACAATGCAGTTATGGCAGGCACGGGTACTGTTGATGCTGACCCGGTTGAGCAGGCTTCCCGCGGCGCTGTGCGTGCTGTTGAAGAAGTTCCGGAAAACGGCAATGTAGTTGTTCTGCGCGGACCGTCCGGAAACTATCATGCTGAAAAACGTCGTGAAGCATGGGATACATATTTCTTTGCAGAGCGCCCGGATGTAAAGATCCTTTACGAAGATTATGCAAACTGGAACAATGATGAAGCTATGGATCTTATGGAGACATGGACACAGGGCGGAACACACATTGATGCGATCATCTCCATGAACGATAACATGGCAGCAGGTGCGATCGAAGCGATCAGAAATAACTCTGAATATATCAACGAAGACGGCACACCGAACTTCCTTGCATACGGCGTTGACGGAACAGCACAGGGATGTCTGCTGATCAAAGAAGGTCTTCTGACAGCTACAGCTCTTCAGAATGCAGAAGAGATCGCTCAGTTAAATATGGAATACGCTGAGAAGGTTCTGAACGGCGAAATGGAATACACAGAAGTTGCAGATTATGTTGAGGCTCCGGAAATCAATGCAGAAAACGTTGACGAATTTATCCAGATTTATATTGACAACGGCGAACTTTCCGAGGATGCACTTGCAGAATAATAAAGAAAAGTAACAGGCTGGTAATCAGAATCTGTACGATGGACCCTGATAAGGCTGGGTGAAATATTGTAAAAAACAGCTCGGCAGGCGTATACACCTGCCGGGCATATGCACTTTTTGCACAACGAAATAGAAAGGAATGAACGAGAAATGAAAATGAGAGCAGCTTTTATGAACGGCATTGACAAAATGATCATCAAAGAGATAGATATGCCGAAGGCGGGAGCAGGACAGGTAGTAGTAAAAATGGAATATGTCGGAATCTGCGGATCTGACGTACACTATTTCCATTCCGGAAGGTGCGGTTCCTATGTAGTGGAAGATGATGAGTTCATGCTTGGACATGAATGTGCCGGAACCATCGTGGAAGTAGGCGAAGGATGCAAAGAGCTGAAGGTCGGCGACCGCGTTGCACTGGAACCGGGCATTACCTGCGGCGAATGCGAATTCTGTAAATCGGGACGCTATAACCTCTGCCCGGACGTGGTATTTCTTGCAACACCTCCGGTACAGGGATGCTATGAGGAGTATATTGCTTTTCCGGAGAATATGTGCTTTAAGCTCCCAGATAATGTATCCACAAAAGAGGGTGCGCTGGTTGAGCCGCTGTCTGTCGGTATGCATGCGGCAAATCAGGGTGAAGTCAGCCTTGGCGATACCGTGGTGATCCTTGGCGGCGGATGTATCGGTCTGGTTACCATGATGTGCTGTAAAGCGCACGGCGCAAGCAGGATCATCGTGGCTGACCTTGTAGATGCGCGTCTTGAAAAAGCGAAGGAGCTTGGCGCTACAGATGTTATCAACAGCGGAAAAACAGATATATTTGAAGAGATAAAGAGACTGACAGACGGAAAAGGCGCGGATAAAGTATTTGAGACCGCAGGTTCTCCGGTTACGATCGCGCAGACGCCGTTCTTCGTAAAACGCGGCGGAACGATTGTTCTGGTCGGCCTTGCTGCACAGGAAGAGATCAATTACAACTTTGCACAGATCATGGATAAGGAAGCGACCATTAAGTCCGTATTCCGTTACAGAAATGTATATCCGCAGGCGATCGCAGCGATTGCAAGCGGTACGATCCCGGTAGCAAAGATCGCGACGCACGAGTTTGACCTGGATCATATTCAGGAGGCGTTTGAAGAGGCGATCAACAATAAGACGGATCTGGTAAAAGCAATCATCAAAGTAAATTAAATTACATAAGAGGGCTGCCGCTCCGGAAAACCGGGACGGCAGTTTTTGATTAGTTGCTATTCACGGTTCTCCGCCCGGCATGCGCACTCTTGAATGTAAAAAAATACATTTCCATCCAGATTCTGTGTTGAAAAATGAGGGTGAAACTACTATAATATTTTTATAAGGCGCATAAGGCGTATATATCACGAAAGGAGTCAAAGAATCATGGGATTTATTGACGTAATCAAAGAGAGAGCAAGAAATAACAAAAAAACGATCGTGCTTCCGGAGACAGAAGACCGCAGAACATATGAAGCTGCTGCGCAGATTCTGAAAGAGGACATCGCGAACATTATTCTGGTAGGAAGCGAAGAAGCAGTTAAAAAAGGCAGCGAGGGTCTTGACCTCACAGGCGCTGTGATCGTTGATCCGGCTACTTCCGATAAGACACCGGGCTACATTGACAAGCTTGTTGAACTGAGAAGCAAAAAGGGAATGACACCGGAGCAGGCAAAAGAGATCCTTCTTAACCAGTATCTGTATTACGGCGTTATGATGGTAAAAATGGGCGATGCTGACGGTATGGTATCCGGAGCATGCCACTCTACGGCTGACACACTGAGACCGTGTCTGCAGATCCTGAAAACAAAACCGGGCACAAAACTGGTATCCGCATTCTTCCTGATGGTTGTTCCGAACTGCGAATACGGTGCAAACGGCGCATTTGTATTTGCTGATTCCGGACTCTGCCAGGATCCGAATCCGGAAGAACTGGCAGCGATCGCAGCTTCTTCAGCAGAATCCTTCGAGCTTCTGGTAGGAGAGGAAGCAAAGGTTGCAATGCTTTCACATTCTACAATGGGAAGTGCAAAACATGCGCTTGTTGACAAAGTGGTTGAAGCTACAAAGATCGCAAAAGAGCAGTATCCGAACCTGAAACTCGACGGAGAACTCCAGCTTGACGCTGCGATCGTTCCGTCCGTAGGCGCTTCCAAAGCTCCGAACAGTGATGTGGCAGGCAAGGCAAACGTTCTTGTATTCCCGAATCTGGATGCAGGAAATATCGGATATAAGCTGACACAGAGACTTGCGAAAGCAGAAGCATACGGACCTGTAACACAGGGTATCGCAAAACCGGTCAACGATCTGTCCCGCGGATGCTCTGCAGAGGATATCGTAGGTGTTGTAGCGATCACGGCTGTTCAGTGTCAGGCTGACGATAAATAAGAGTGTCGCAGTATATGCTTCGGGCTGTCCTGTACACATATAAATAAGATTACATAGTGGAGGTATTATAATAATGAATGTATTGGTTATCAACTGCGGAAGCTCTTCCCTGAAATATCAGCTGATCAACTCTGATACGGAAGAAGTTCTGGCAAAAGGTCTCTGTGAGAGAATCGGTATCGACGGACGTCTGGTATACCAGAAAGCAGGACTTGACAAGGAGATCACAGAAGCTCCGATGCCTACTCACAAAGAGGCGATCCAGATGGTGCTTGACGCGCTGGTTAATGAAAAGACAGGTGCGATCGCAAGCCTTGCAGACGTAAATGCAGTAGGCCACAGAGTCGTACATGGCGGAGAGAAATTCGCAAGCTCTGTTGTGATCAATGATGAAGTGTTAAAGGCGATCGAAGAGTGCAACGACCTTGCACCGCTCCACAATCCGGCAAACCTGATCGGTATCAATGCCTGTGCAGAACTGATGCCGGGTGTACCGATGGTAGCTGTATTTGATACGGCGTTCCATCAGACAATGCCGAAGAAAGCTTATCTGTATGGTCTTCCGTATGAATACTATGAGAAATACGCAGTAAGACGCTACGGCTTCCACGGCACAAGCCACAGCTTCGTTTCCAAGCATGCGGCTGAGTTTATGGGACTTGACCTGAATAACTCCAAAATCATTGTTGCGCATCTTGGCAACGGCGCTTCCATCAGCGCAGTCCTGAACGGAAAATGCGTGGACACTTCCATGGGTCTTACTCCGCTGGAAGGTCTTGTAATGGGTACACGTTCCGGTGACATCGATCCGGCGATCATGGAGTATATTGCAAAGAAAGAAAATCTGGATATCGCAGGCGTGATGAACGTGCTGAATAAGAAATCCGGTGTGTTCGGCGTATCGAAAGAGCTTTCAAGCGATTTCCGTGATCTGGAAGAAGGCATGAACAACGGAAATGAATATGCTGAGAACGCAATGGAAGTATTCTGCTACAGAGTTGCAAAATATATCGGCTCCTATGTTGCAGCCATGAACGGTGTGGATGCGATCGCATTTACAGCAGGTATCGGTGAGAACGCAGGAATCGTCCGCGAAAAGGTTATGGGATATCTTGGATATCTCGGAATCGTTCTCGACAAAGAGGCGAACAAGGGACGCGGTGAGGATATGATGATCTCTACAGCAGATTCCAAAGTAAAAGTTGCTGTTATTCCGACAAACGAAGAGCTTGCAATCTGCCGTGAGACAGTAGCTCTCGTATAAAATTATGAAAGGAATGCC
>Ga0129309_1001301_pt1 | contig 13183 bp, 13 predicted proteins | sample L1105metagenome_FD_94439 | JGI IMG/M metagenome (GOLD analysis project Ga0129309, IMG submission 94439) | Ring-tailed lemur group fecal microbial communities from Wisconsin, USA - L1105 metagenome | ecosystem: Host-associated > Mammals > Digestive system > Large intestine > Fecal | place: USA...
CACGGTTCTCGAAAACATGGCATCGGCGTATGCGAGGATGTTTCGCTTTGAGGAAGCGGCGGCCTGCCTGTGGGATTCTTATCAGACACTGAAATCACGCAAGGTTCATGAGAAATATCTCCGCCTGCTGCCGCTGTTTCTGCCGGAAAACAAATACTACGGCAGGCTTGAGGAGATAAAGGCGGACCGCGATCTGGCAGCGGATATGCGGGCTGACACGGAGGCGGTGATGCGGGAGGCGCAGGAGAGCGCCTTTGCCCGGGAATGGGAAGAAGCGGAGCTGCCGGACAGGATCGAGCAGTTAAAGAAGGAGTATGTGAAAAGTACGGCAAATATGGAGCGCTGAGCGGTGTGCCTGCTGCTGACGCAGAGCCGGCAGAAGAGTTACAGGAGTTTTCATATTCCCTTCCGTTCCGCTCTTGACATGGCTGTCAATCTGTGCTATCCTATACGGGATTTTAGTGATTTATCATGGTAGAGTGATAAAGAATGGAGGAAAGATTATGAAAAAGAAACTGGCAGTACTTTTGGGAATGAGCATGGTAATGGGAATGGCAATGCCTGCATATGCGGCAGATGATCTGGTATATGCGGTAGAGGCAGGCTCCGCCGGTGAAGCGGTTGCTGAGGAAAAGGGCTGGGAGTACAACTCCGTAGCATCCCAGGCAGACGCGCTTATGGAAGTTGCATCCGGAACATCAGGTGCAGCGATCATCGACCTTCTGATGGCGGGCGCCATGATCGGCGAGGGGACAAGCTATCCGGACCTTGTACATACAGACGAGCTGACAACAGAAGAGTACGCCGTAGGCTGCCGTAAAGGTTCTGACCTTGCAGCATACATCAACTCGGTATTTGCAGAGACTTATGCAGACGGTTCCATGCAGGAAACGGCTGAGAAATACGGCGTGCAGGAAGCGCTGGTAGAGCAGGGCGAGGCAAAAGAAGCAGAGATCGCAGAGGACGGCGATGTTGCTTATATTCAGGAAAAAGGAAGCCTGATCGTCGGCATTACAGATTTTGAACCGATGGACTACAAAGACGGTGACGAGTGGATCGGATTTGACGCAGACATGGCAAAGATCGTTGCGGAAAAACTTGGCGTGGAAGCACAGTTTGTAGAGATTGACTGGGATAACAAGATTATGGAGCTGGATTCCAAAAACATTGATGTTGTATGGAACGGCATGACTCTGACAGACGAAGTAAAAGAAGCGATGGAATGCACAAATGCTTACTGCAACAATGCACAGGTAGTTGTTGTTCCGGCGGAATAAAGACAGACAGTCACAGGTTTAAAATTCAGGCAGAGAGCAGAAAAGCTCTCTGCCTTGTCGGGTAAAGGAGAAACGGTATGTTTTGGGAAGTGACACAATCCCTGCTCGGGGGAATGGCGACAACCTTTCAGATATTTATACTTACGCTGCTGTTTGCGCTTCCGCTGGGACTGCTCTTTGCATTTGCCTCTATCAGCAAATGGAGACCCCTGCGGTATCTGATGCAGATCATCGTGTGGATCATCAGGGGAACGCCTCTGATGCTGCAGCTGATCATTATTTTTTACGGTCCGGGTCTGTGGCTGGGACACAATATCTGGAAAGGAAACGAAGCGGGACGCATCAGCGCCACGGTAGTTGCCTTTGCGATCAATTATGCCTGTTATTTTTCGGTCATCTTCAGAGGCGGGATTGAGGGCGTTCCGGCGGGGCAGAGAGAGGCCGGACAGGTGCTCGGCATGACAAAGAGCCAGATCTTTTTCAAGGTCACGCTTCTGCAGATGGTCAAGCGCGTGGTCCCGCCCATGTCAAATGAGATCATCACGCTGGTAAAGGATACGTCCCTTGCGAGGATCATTGCCGCATATGAGCTGACATTTGCAGGATATTCCTTTATGAAATCGGACGGGCTGACATGGCCGCTGTTTTACACGGGCGTCTTTTATCTGGTGTTTGTCGGCGCTCTGACGCTGCTGTTTAATTATATCGAGCGCAGGCTGGATTATTTCAGGTAGGAGGTGAAAAAATGGCGATTCTTGAAGTAAATAATATAGAGAAGCATTTTGAGAATACAAAAGTGCTCAAAGATGTCAGCTTTTCACTGGAAGAGGGAAAGGCTCTTGCTATTATCGGCTCCTCCGGTTCCGGAAAGACAACGCTTCTCCGCTGCCTGAATTTTCTGGAGACACCGGATCAGGGAAAGATCTCTGTCCGTGGAAAGATACTGTTTGACGCATCGCGTCCGGCTGCAGAAAATGAGAAGGATCTTCGCACAAAACGTCTTCATTTCGGCATGGTTTTCCAGTCGTTTAACCTGTTTCCCCAGTATACGGCGCTTGAAAATGTGACGCTGGCGGAAAAGCTTCTGGCCAAGGAAGAGGCGGATTTTAAAAAGAATAAAAAAGAGATTGTTGAAAAGATAGACAGTCACGGCAGGGAACTGCTGGCGCAGATGGGGCTTTCCGACAGGGAAGGACATTATCCGCACCAGCTCTCCGGGGGACAGCAGCAGCGTGTGGCGATCGCGCGCGCACTGGCTCTTAAGCCGGACATCCTCTGCTTTGACGAGCCGACGTCGGCGCTTGATCCGGAGCTGACAGGCGAAGTGCTGAAGGTGATCCGTTCTCTGGCGGATAAAAAGACGACCATGATCATTGTCACGCACGAGATGGCGTTTGCCAGAGATGTGGCGGATCAGGTAATCTTTATGGACGAGGGCTTCATTGTGGAGCAGGGTGAGGCTGCGAGAGTGATCGACCATCCTCAGGAGGAGAGGACAAAACAGTTCCTTACAAGATATACAAACGGATAAGACAGAGCATACAAGGGGGTATCGCACACACGGGAGATGGTGCAACTACCCCCTTGTTTTATGTGGAGATAAATGGTATTCTTATTGTGTCACAGGAGGAAAAATGAAAAAAACAGAAATATACGGACAAGAAGAGACAGAAGATATTCTCCGTGAAGAGTGTGGCGTTTTCGGCATGTATGACATGGAGGGCGGGGATGTTGCCGCGCCGATCTATTATGGTCTGTTTGCCCTTCAGCACAGAGGACAGGAAAGCTGCGGAATTGCTGTCAGCGATACAAACGGTCCCAAGGGAAAGGTGCTGTCCTGCAAAGGCATGGGTCTGGTGAATGAAGTCTTTGCGGAAGATACGCTGGACCGCTTAAAAGGAGATATCGGCGTCGGTCATGTGCGCTATTCCACAGCCGGGGCCAGCACAAGAGAAAACGCCCAGCCGCTGGTGCTCAATTATGTCAAGGGAACACTTGGACTTGCGCACAACGGAAATCTGATCAACGCCGGTGAGCTTCGGGATGAGCTGGCTTATACAGGGGCGATCTTTCAGACAACGATTGACACGGAGGTGATCGCATATCTGATCGCCCGTGAGCGTATCCGTTCAAAAAATGCCGAGGAGGCAGTCCTGCGGGCGATGAAAAAGATAAAGGGAGCCTATTCCTTGGTGGTGATGTCGCCGAGAAAGCTGATCGGTGCGAGGGATCCGTTCGGGTTTAAGCCTTTGTGCATCGGCAAAAGAGACAGCGCTTATATCCTTGCCTCGGAAACCTGCGCGCTGGAGACGATCGGAGCGGAATATGTGCGGGATGTGGAGCCGGGAGAGGTCGTGGCGATCACAAAAGCCGGGATCAGTTCAGACAGGAGCATGTGCCTGCCGAAGGAAAAACAGGCGAGATGTATATTTGAATATATTTATTTTGCAAGGCCGGACAGCCATATCGACGGGATCAGCGTTTACGCTTCCAGAATAAAGGCCGGAAGGTTTCTTGCCATGGATTCGCCGGTGGAGGCGGATCTGGTTGTGGGCGTTCCGGAATCGGGAAATGCCGCGGCGCTTGGATATTCGCTGCAGTCGGGGATCCCTTACGGAACGGCCTTTGTAAAAAACGGCTACGTCGGACGGACGTTTATTAAGCCGAAACAGAGCAACAGAGAGTCCGGTGTCAGGGTAAAGCTGAACGTTTTACGGGAAGCCGTTGCGGGAAAACGCATTATCATGATCGACGATTCGATCGTCAGGGGGACTACCAGCGACCGCATCGTGCGGATGCTGAGGGAGGCCGGAGCAACAGAAGTACATATGAGAGTCAGCTCCCCGCCGTTTTTGTGGCCATGCTATTTTGGCACGGATGTGCCGGCGAGGGAACAACTGATCGCATATAACCGCTCAGTGGAGGAGATACGTCAGATCATCGGGGCAGACAGCCTCGGTTATCTGAAGATTGAAAGACTGGGTGAGATGGTGGACGGACTGGATATCTGCCGGGGATGCTTTACCGGGAAATATCCGCTGGAACCGCCGAAAGAAGATATACGAGGCGATTACGAAAAATAGAAAGGAAGAAGGATATTATGAACGACAGATACCAGAGCCCATTATCAGAACGCTATGCAAGCCGTGAGATGCAGTATATTTTTTCTCCGGATATGAAATTCAAAACATGGAGAAAGCTGTGGATCGCACTTGCAGAAACGGAAAAAGAGCTTGGACTTAATATTACGGACGAGCAGATCGAGGAACTGAAAAGCCATGCGGAGGACATTAATTATGAGGTGGCAAAAGAGAGAGAAAAGGTTGTGCGCCATGATGTAATGTCCCATGTTTATGCATACGGCGTACAGTGCCCGAAGGCGAAGGGGATCATCCATCTGGGGGCAACATCCTGCTATGTAGGCGATAATACGGATATGATCGTGATGTCCGAGGCGCTTAAGCTTGTCAGAAAAAAACTGGTCAATGTGATCGCGGAGCTGGCAAAATTTGCGGATACCTATAAAAACCAGCCGACACTGGCATTTACACATTTCCAGCCGGCACAGCCGACTACGGTGGGAAAACGTGCGACACTGTGGCTGCAGGAATTTATGATGGACCTGGATGATCTGGAATATGTGCTCGGCAGCCTGAAAATGCTCGGAAGCAAGGGTACGACCGGCACACAGGCAAGTTTTCTGGAGCTGTTTGACGGCGATCAGGAGACGATCGACAAGATCGATCCGATGATCGCGGAAAAGATGGGATTTAAGACCTGTTATCCGGTATCGGGACAGACTTATTCCAGAAAGGTAGACACGCGTGTGCTGAACGTGCTGGCGGGAATCGCGGCGAGCGCGCACAAGATGTCGAACGATATCCGTCTTCTGCAGCACTTAAAGGAAGTGGAAGAACCGTTTGAAAAGACACAGATCGGTTCTTCGGCGATGGCTTATAAGAGAAACCCCATGAGGAGCGAGCGTATCGCCTCTCTTTCAAGATATGTGATCTGTGATGCGTTAAATCCGGCGATCACTTCTGCAACACAGTGGTTTGAGAGAACACTGGATGATTCGGCAAATAAGCGTTTGTCTGTTCCGGAAGGTTTTCTGGCAGTCGACGGTATACTTGACCTTTGCCTGAACGTAGTCGACGGGCTGGTGGTTTACCCGAAGGTGATCGAAAAACGCCTGATGTCCGAGCTGCCGTTTATGGCAACGGAAAATATCATGATGGATGCCGTAAAAGCAGGCGGAGACCGTCAGGAACTGCATGAGAGGATCCGTGAACTTTCCATGGAGGCAGGAAAGAATGTGAAAGTGGAAGGAAAAGACAACAATCTTCTGGAACTGATCGCGGCAGATCCGGCCTTTAACCTTACTCTGGAAGAATTGCAGAAGACGATGGACCCGTCCAAATATGTTGGCAGAGCGCCGAGACAGGTTGAAGTTTTCCTTAAAAACCATGTAAATCCCGTACTGGAAGCCAATAAAGAAATACTGGGGCTCAAGGCGCAGATCAACGTCTGAGTGAAAGCACCGAGATCTGCCTCAGTCGAGAAGCTCGAGCAGGCGTGCCGCTGCATCTGAGATGCAGCGGCTTTTTTTTGTCACAATGCAGAACTGCCGCATGGGAAGCGGACTGGAGAGTTTCAGGGAAAACAGGATGTTTTTCTGGATGTATTCCTCGGCGAATCCTTCCATCACATAGCCGATGCCGAGATTGCGGATGGCAAACTGGACGATCATATCGCTGGTTGCCAGCTCAAATTCAGGATGGGCCGTCAGGTGGCAGGAGGAGAGCCACGCATCCATGCTCCGACGTGTGCTGGTGTTTTTTTCAAGGCAGATCAGGGGCAGCTCGGCAAGGGCAGCGGGGCTGACCGTGCGGTTTTTCAGTTCACGGAAATGCGTGCCGGCAACAAAAATATCGCGGATCTCTTTTGCAGGGCGGATGGCCGCCGTGCATCTGGAAGGCAGCGGCGTTGAGACAACGCCGAAATCAATGTGTTCATTTTCAAGAAAATCAAGTGTTTCCGGGGTGGGGGCGTTGGTGACGCTGACTTTGATGCCCGGATACATTTGGTGAAAGGTTTCCAGATAAGGCAGAAGATAGAAGCGCAGCGTCATATCACTTGCGCCGATACGGATCTCCCCGGTGTCCAGTTTTTTCATACGGAAAAGCTGCTGCTCGCCCTGAAGGATGCTCTCATAGCCTTTTTTGACATATTCAAAGAGAAGGCTGCCTTCCGCTGTCAGGAGAATGCCCTTTGGGGTTCTTGTAAACAGGCGTGCGTCGAGCTGCTCTTCAAGCTGGCGGATTGCCTGGCTTACCGCAGGCTGGGAGATGGAAAGTTCTCTGGCGGCCAGCGTGATCTGACCGTATTTTGCGGCGTAATAAAATATTTTATAATAATCGAGATTGATATTCACGGGAAACCTCACTTTCAGGATACGGATGCCAAATGTAAATAGTGTTATTACAGGGAACGACAAATTTCCTGTAACTCCCAGAATCAGTATATAAAAGAAAAAGCAAAATGTAAAGACAGATATAAGTATAACTTATGTAAAACATAATCAATATCGATTATACTTATAGAGAAAAATATAGTATACTAAAGAAAAAATGCGGTAAAATGTCCGCAGATGGAGGAATAGATTTATGGTACAGGCAGTCGTTGGGGCTAACTGGGGAGATGAAGGAAAAGGTAAGATCACGGATATGCTTGCGGAGAAAGCGGATATTATCGTCCGTTTCCAGGGGGGAGCAAACGCAGGGCATACCATTGTAAATAATTACGGTAAATTTGCATTGCATACATTGCCGTCCGGCGTATTTTATGATCACACGACCAGCATTATCGGAAACGGAGTCGCGCTCAATATTCCGGTATTGTTTAACGAGGTAAAAAGTATTGTGGACCGCGGTGTGCCGATGCCGAAGATTCTGGTGTCAGACCGTGCGCAGATGGTGATGTCTTATCACATTTTATTTGACCAGTATGAGGAGGAACGTCTGGCCGGAAAATCATTTGGTTCCACCAAATCGGGTATTGCGCCGTTTTATTCTGATAAATATGCAAAAATCGGTTTTCAGGTAAGCGAGCTGTTTGATGAGAAACTTCTGAAAGAAAAAGTTGTACGTGTCTGCGAACAGAAAAACGTAATACTGGAACATCTTTATCATAAACTGGCGATTAAACCGGAAGATCTGCTGGAGGAGCTCCATTCCTATAAAGAAATGGTAGAGCCGTTTGTATGCGATACTTCCGCATATCTGTGGAATGCACTCAAAGAGGGCAAGAGCATCCTTCTGGAAGGCCAGCTCGGTTCTTTAAAGGATCCGGACCACGGAATTTACCCGATGGTAACGTCTTCATCTACACTGGCGGCCTACGGCGCGATCGGTGCAGGTATCCCGCCGTATGAGATCAAAAAAATCGTGACGGTTGTAAAAGCGTATTCCAGCGCAGTGGGCGCAGGCGCTTTTGTGAGCGAGATTTTCGGGGAAGAAGCGGACGAGCTGCGCAGACGCGGCGGAGACGGCGGCGAGTACGGCGCGACCACAGGACGTCCGAGACGTATGGGCTGGTTTGACTGTGTGGCTTCCAAGTATGGCTGCCGTATGCAGGGAACGACAGATGTGGCGTTCACTGTTTTGGATGTGCTGGGTTATCTGGATGAGATTCCGGTCTGCGTTGGATATGAGATCGACGGTCAGGTGACAACAGATTTCCCGACTACGGCAAAGCTTGAGAAAGCAAAACCGGTATTGAAAACACTGCCGGGCTGGAAATGCGATATACGGGGAATTAAAAAATACGAGGAACTTCCGGAAAACTGCAGAAATTATATTGAGTTCGTGGAAAAAGAGATCGGATTCCCGATCACCATGGTTTCAAACGGACCGGGAAGGGACGATATCATTTACAGAAATAAATAAAAAACGAAAGCAGATTCTCATTTGCGGGAATCTGCTTTTGACATATCATTTTTCTGCTCGTCCTTATTTTCCGGAAACTCCTCCGGCGGAACGCCTCTGCCGCCAAGAACCCTTGCGATCAGCATATATACATAGATCAATACCGGAAGGATGATGATGCCGCCGAGGCATATTTTAAACAGGTCATACGCCCACGGGGCGTCGATCAGGGCGAAAATGAGTGTGGCGAAGCCGAGGAGGATCAGCAGCAGGGCGCACACCAGCGCTGCGATCCGTTTCTTTTTATTATTCATTGTTCGTAACCTCAATAGAAAGAATGTCCATAAAACGGCGGATGGCAAGGTGGTCTGCCTTACTCTCCGAAACGACAAGGTAATTTTGGATGGATGGCGCCGTAAAATCAAGAAGCGGGATAGAAATCAGTGAGCCGTCATCCAGATACTTCTGCACAAGGTTTCCGGGCAGAAATGTATAACCGATCCCGTCTGTCAGGTAAGGAATCAGGTGTGTCAGTTTATCAATCTCAAATGGGAAAGAGTAGTTTTTGGGGAACATATCCCTGATAAAAGTTCCGCTGTCCTGGATCATAAAATCACAGTACAGATAATCAAGATCAGGAAGCTGTTCCTGGCGGATGCCGTCTTTGTACTCCTGATGTTCGGGTGAAGTTACAAGGACCAGTTCGTCCAGGTGGAAAGGCTGACATATGAATCCTGCTTTTTTGAGCGGGATAAAGGAGAACACAAGGTCAACCGTGCCGTCCTGAAGCATTCGCAGGAGCGGGCCGGAGTGGTCGATAACCACCTTTACGGAGATGTCTTTATGACTTCTGATAAATTCTCTAATTGGCGTAAAAAGATAACAGTCGTAAGCTGTATTTACGGTTCCGATGCGCAGCGTTTCCGAGAAAGTATGAAGCATGCTCAGCTCCTGGATCGCAGAAGCTTCAAGCGCCACGATACGTTTGGCATAGCTCAGGAAATGCTGTCCTTCTTCCGTCAGCTCAACATTTTTGCGGTTGCGGATAAAGAGCTTTTTGCCGAGACCTTTTTCCAGCTCCATAATGCGGTTGGTGACGGTAGACTGCACAATGTAATAACGGTCGGCTGTCTGGGTAAAATTTTTCAGCTCCGACAAAGTGATAAATGTTTTTAAATTCTCAATATTCATATTTTCCTCTTATCGATATCCCTGATTAGTAATTTTATAAAATTCATTATACAAATTTTATATCCATCGTTATAATAAGTCAATAGAGACTTGGACTTTTTAGGGAAGGAGCTGTACAAATGAACAGAATTTACTCAAAAGTGACGGACAGCATGAATTTTTTTGAAGGAAAGGATCCGGTTGCCCTTGCAAAAGAGTATGGCACACCGTTATATGTATATAATGAAAGAATTGTACGACAGCGCTGCCGGGATATGAAAAGTCTGGTGACATATCCCAAATTTGTTGTTGATTATTCTGCAAAAGCAAATTGTAATCTGGCATTTTTGCAGGTAGTGAGATCCGAGGGACTGGAAGTGGATGCGATGTCTCCGGGAGAAATCTTTGTTGAAAGACAGGCGGGTTTTGCACCTGGGGAAATCTTTTACATCGGCAATAACGTTTCTGCTGCGGAGATGAAGTATGCAGTAGATGCAGGCGTGAATGTCAGCGTGGATTCGCTGAGTCAGCTTGAGCAGTACGGGCAGATCGCGCCGGGACGGGAAGTGGCAGTCCGCTTTAATCCGGGCGTGGGTGCGGGCCATCACGAAAAAGTGGTGACAGCCGGCAAAAAAACCAAGTTTGGTATCGAGCCGAAATATATCCCGCAGGTAAAAGAGCTTCTGAAAAAATATGATCTGAAGCTGATCGGCATTAACCAGCATATCGGATCGCTGTTTTTGACCGGAGAAGCGTTCACGGCAAGTATTACGGCGCTGTTTGATATTGCAAAGCAGTTCCCGGGCCTTCGCTTTATAGATATGGGCGGCGGATTCGGTATTCCCTATAAAAAAGAAGAAGGCCAGGCCCCGCTTGACCTGAAGGAACTCGGCGAGGCAATGGACAAAGAGCTGTACAGGTTTGCAGAGGAATACGGCGAGCAGGTGATATTCCGCATTGAGCCGGGACGCTATATCTCGGCGGAGAGCAGCGTGATCCTCTCGGAAGTACATTCCTTAAAATATAATCATGATAAAAAAATTGTGGGATGTGACTGCGGTTTTAATGTACTGCAGCGCCCGATCATGTATGATTCCTACCACGGAGTTGAAATTTACCGCGGTTCGGACGAGGCTTCCGAAAAGGAAGAAAAAGTAACGATCGTCGGAAATATCTGCGAGAGCGGGGATATCCTTGCAAAAGACCGTCTGCTGCCGGAGATCAGAAAAGGGGACGTGCTCGGAATCCTTGACGCAGGGGCTTATGGCTTCACAATGGCTTCCAATTATAATAACCGTCTGCTTCCGGCGGAGATCATGATCCGCGAGAACGGCGATGTTGTGCTGATAAGAGAAAGGGAAGAATTGTCGGATTTAATGCGTCATATGATCCCGCTGGAGAAGATATAAGATGGCAGACTATATTACAACATATTCAAAAGTGCATTTTACACCGCTCGAGCCCCGGAAAGAAGACATTCTCGCGGAGGACATTGCACATTCACTGTCCATGATGACAAGGGCCAACGGACACTTCCCGGAATTTTATTCGGTGGGGCAGCATAGCCTTCAATGTGCAAAGGAAGCGGCGGCAAGAGGCTGGCCGGACAGACTGGTTCTGGCTTGCCTTCTCCATGACGGAAGCGAGGCCTATCTGTCGGATATCACCCGCCCGGTGAAGAAAAACATGCCGGCGTACAGAGAGATCGAAAAGGTCCTTCAGGACGCCATTTATGAAAAATTCCTCGGAAGCGTTCCCACGCCGGAGGAAGAGAAAAAGATAAGTGATGTGGATGACGCCTGCCTGTATGACGAATTTTACCATTTCGCAAAAGAACGGCTGAATATACAGGCCGGAAAAATGCAGAGCGTGCCGGACTACCGGCAGAGACCGTTTGCCGAGGTGGAAAAAGAATTTTTGGATACGCTGCGGCGAGTGCATTCACAGCCATATGGTTGACAAACACGGATAATATGATAAAATAAAACAGAAATGACAACTTAACAGCATTTATTATGCTAGGGGAGCCTTTGGCTGAGAAAGTGTTTTCACTGACCCTCACTACTTGAACCGGGTAATACCGGCGTAAGGAAGCAATACCAAACAAGCTCCTCCTGTCAGAAATTATTTTAAAGGAGGTTTTTTTATGTCATTTTTTGTAGCAGATGTGGAAGGAGAACTGCTCCTTACAACAGCGGGAAAAGTCGCGGTAGCAGTGATCCTTGCGGCAGTTTTGATCGCAGCAGCCGCGGCGGCGGTAAAAGCGGGAGAGAAGAAAAAGAAAATGGGCACAAAACAGCTTGTATTTTGTGCGATGGCCATCGCGCTGGCGTCAGTGACATCCATGGTCAAGATTTTTTCCTTCCCGTTCGGAGGTTCTGTAACCCTGTTCAGTATGCTGTTCATCTGCCTGATTGGTTATGTATACGGTCCGGCAGCGGGAATCCTTACCGGGGCGGCGTACGGCATACTGCAGTTTTTGCTGGAACCGTACATACTGACTCCGGTTCAGGTGCTGGTGGATTATCCTCTGGCATTTGGGGCTCTTGGGCTGGCAGGCGTATTCGGCGGGGCAAAGTCCGGTCTGGTGAAAGGATATATTCTGGGAATCTGCGGAAGATATGTGTTCGCCGTGATTTCCGGCTGGATCTTCTTCGGCGAGTATGCATGGGAAGGCTGGGGAGCGCTGCCGTATTCAATGGCATATAATGCGTGCTACATATTCGCGGAGGGCGCAGTCACAGTGCTGATCCTTCTGATCCCGGCTGTGTCAAAAGCGCTGGGAGAGGTAAAAGTGATGGCAAATAATTGAAAACAGGTACAAAAAAACGGACTCCGCGGAGTCCGTTTTGCTTGTGAACATTCACAACAGATACAGATCAGTTGAGGATACAAACGTGATTGTCGTACATATTTCCTTTCGGATAAGAATAACCGCAGGTAGGACACTGGATATATTCTGTTCCTTCCGGAAGGCCGAGAGATGCATTCTCAGCGGCGATGTGCGCGTCATAGCTGCCGTCTGATACGGTAAACCACTGATAGCAGTAACCGCACTGTGCAGAATCGCTCGCGGCCGGATCCTGCTGTGCCTCTGTCGGAGGCGTATCACCGTATCCGTAGGTGTCGGCCCATGCTTTTTCCTGAGCGACATGAACGGAATACACGGTCGTCCCGTCTGCATTCGGCTCAAGAGAAATCTGCTGGTAGCAGTACGGGCACTGTTCCGTGCCGTAATTGTTTACCGGAGCCGGCGTCGGTGTCGGTGTCGTATTTGTGTTTGTATTTGTGCTGCCGGAGTTAATCGTAGACGGCTTTACCGTCGTTTTCTCCGTTGTCTTTGTATTGGATTTTGCCGTAGCAGAAGAATCCTGCGTCTTTTTCTCGGTTTGTTTTTCAGTTTGTTTCTCTGTCTGTTTCTCAGTTTTCTTTTCTGTTTCAGTTTCGGAAATTGTTTCTGTTTCAGTCTCGGCTTTCGGCGCTTTTTTCCGGCAGCCGCTTAAGCTCAGCACGCCGCAGAGAGCAAGTAACAGAAGAAATCTGCTTTTTTTAACCATATTGGTCCCCTCCTCAGTAATTAATTGAAATCTACTACCCTAGTTTGCATTTTAGCACTATATGGGACAAAGGTCAACGGAACGTATGTTTTGCACAGAGCATGTTTGACGTAAAAAGTGATTTATATTACAATATATACATAAAAGTTCAGGAGAGCATTATGAAAAGAGAAGTTTTAAAAAGTGATCTGGAAAAGCTGTATACCTCAAATGATATGGTAAAAGCAGGCTGCGGCGGATGCGCGGGCTGCCA
>Ga0129309_1001305_pt1 | contig 13121 bp, 9 predicted proteins | sample L1105metagenome_FD_94439 | JGI IMG/M metagenome (GOLD analysis project Ga0129309, IMG submission 94439) | Ring-tailed lemur group fecal microbial communities from Wisconsin, USA - L1105 metagenome | ecosystem: Host-associated > Mammals > Digestive system > Large intestine > Fecal | place: USA...
AGACAGGTCTGATGGGACCATTTGCAGGTATCGGTGATACATTATGGCAGGGAACGTTAACTCCAATCTTACTGGCATTCGGTATTTCTCTCGGTTCTCAGGGTAACCTGTTAGGACCTCTGGTTTATACATTGCTGATGTTCGGCATTATGTTCCCGGTAGCATATATCTGCTGGATGAAAGGATATGAGTTAGGAAAAGACGGAATTGAAAAACTGCTTGGTGGAAATCAGATGCAAATGCTGATCACCGGAGCGTCTGCAATGGGAGCAATTGTTCTTGGAGCTTTGTCAAGCCAGTTTGTTACCGTCAATTGTGCAGCGGTCATTAAATTCGGAGCTTTGAAAATGAATGTTCAGGAAACAGTATTCGATGCATTATTTAAAGGAATTCTTCCGCTCGGTATTACGATGTTGACATTGTATTTGTTAAAGAACCGCAAGATGAAAGCGACAACCGTTATGGTAATTTTGATTTTGATTGGTCTTGTCGGCGGGGCAGTCGGATTCTTAGGTTAATTTGGAGGAAATAAGATAATATGAGTGAAATGGCAAAAACTCTGGTATTTACCGGAGAAAGGCAGATTGAAATTCGGGAATATCCGATTCCTGAAGTCAGCGATGATAAGGTATTAGTAAAGGTGGATTCCAGTGCAATCTGCACATGGGAACAGAGGGTCTATACAGGTGTAAAAAAGGTTGACTTTCCGTTTATCGGCGGACATGAAATGGTTGGAAAAATCATTGAAATTGGGAAAAATGTTGACCGTAGACAGTGGAATGTCGGCGATCAGGTTGTGATCGGCGTAACCCTTCCTTGCGGAAATTGTTATCAGTGTAAAAGCGGAAATGAACAGAATTGTGAACATTTCGATCACAGCAGGCAGCAGGAAGGACTTCCGGAAAAAGGAATGGGCGGATTAAGCTCTCACCTTCTTGTAAGTCCGAAGAATCTCTTCCATCTTGATAATGTAGCACCGGAAGAAGGTACGGTTACAGAACCGTTATCATGCGTACTTCACAGTGTGGAAACTGCGGAAATTGAATTTGGAGATACTGTCGTTGTCATTGGATGCGGTATTATGGGGTTACTGCACGTTATCTTAGCTGTAAAAAGAGGAGCCTGTGTGATCGCATCCGATACAAATGAAGAAAGGACGGCTCTGGCATTAAAACTTGGAGCATCTTATGCGGTAAATCCGGCAAAAGAAGATCTGCAGGAGAAGGTGAAGGAAATTACCGGCGGAATTATGGCACAGGTCGTATTTGATACGACACCGATTTCGAAAGTTGCCGAAGACGCTGTAAAAGCAGTTGCCAATAACGGCAGACTGGTCTTATACAGTTCTTTCTACCCGGATGTGCCGATTTCAATCAGCCCGGACTGGTTACATAAGAGCGGTGCAAAATTGCTTGGAACTGCAAATTCAAATGTCGTAGATTTTACAAAGGCGTCGAGAATGGTTTCTCAGGGAATTATTGATCTGAAACCGTTTGTCAGCGAAGTGTACGAATTGAAAGATTATCAAAAGGCATTTGAATCAGCGATCAAAGGCGATAAATTCAGAGTAGTAATCAAATTTTAATAGTAAGAGGAAAAAAGCCGGGTAGTATTCTGCCCGGCTTTCAATATATGGAAAGGAACAGGATCATGGATGAAATATTAAATATGTCGATTAATGAAATGGCTGGAGTCAGGTTTTCATGCAGCTGCGGCAGAACGCATACGCTGGATATTCAGTATCTGAAAATGGGAAAAGGAGCCATTTGGGAACTGCCTGACGTATTGAAAGATTTCAAAGAGCAGAAACTGTATATGCTCAGTGATAATCATACTTTTGTCGCGGCAGGAGAACAAGTGCTTTCGGTACTTGAGAAAGCGGGATTTCGGGTGAAAAATGTAGTTCTTGATTCGGGAAATGATATTTTGATTCCGGATGAAAAAGCGGTCGGAAAGATGTTTATGGAATTGGAGGCGGAAACCGGAATGATCGTAGCGGTCGGTTCGGGAACGTTAAATGATATGGCAAAATATATGTCATCGAGGACGAAAATACCGTATACGATTGTCTGTACGGCCCCATCGATGGATGGTTATGCGTCGGACGGCGCACCGCTGATGAATTGCGGCAGAAAGATTTCTTATGCTGCAACCCTGCCGTATGCGATTGTCGGGGATACCGATATCATGAAGGAAGCCCCGATGCATATGATTCATGCCGGATACGGCGATGTGATCGGAAAGATGACGGCACTTGCAGACTGGAAGCTTTCGCAGGAACATACCGGGGAATATTACTGCGAAACAATCGTAAAACTCGTGAATACCGCGGTCGAAAAGGTGGTAAGCCATACGAAGGAGATTGCCGAACGGGATGAGGAAGCGGTTTTGTATCTGATTGAAGCACTGACGCTGACCGGAGTGGCGATGGGGCTGATCGGTGTATCCAGACCGGCATCCGGAGCGGAGCATATGTTGAGTCATTATTGGGAAATGGCGTTTGTTGCACAACAGAGGTATCCGGAACTGCATGGGATTAAAGTTGGGATCGCAACACCGATGATTGCGGAAATCTTTGATTCCATGTCGGATATGTTACCGCAAAGTGTAAAAGATATGGCACCGGCAAAAGAATATGTCGAAAATCTTTTAAAAGAAGTTGGAGCACCGGTCAGTCCGGCAGAAATCGGAATAGAGAAAGAATTATTTTATCAAAGCCTGTTGGAAGGGAATACGGTGCGTGAGCGTTACAGCATTCTGGATTTTGCAGTAGAAGAAGGTCGAATGGAAGAAATTGCGAAAAGGATAACCGACAGGTTTTACCGCGGAAAAGCATAAGACGGACAAAGATGTGGGCGTTATGAGAGAAAAAACTGTTTTTTGAAAACTTTCTTGCATGAGAAACTTGTAAATGTTACCATTAATAATAGGTAGCAAACAATATGGATAAATATTCCAGTTTTGCTAAATTTGATAAGAAAGTTGGGAGAGACAATGGCAGAAGGGAAGAAAAAACAGTTATTATATATGAAACTCCGGGAATCAATTTTGCAGGATTATGCAGCGAAACCATACTATTCACCTTTGCCCGGGGAACGGGAATTGTGTGATATCTATAATGTAAGTCGTCCGACCGTGAGAAAAGCGTTGGAAATTTTGGAAAATGAAGGCTGCATTGCAAGATTTCCGGGGAAAGGAGCATTTTTCATTGGAAATTCAAAAGAACGGGAAGATTCGGGGAAGATGATTTCCACGCATATTGGTTTTTACAATCAGGTTCGATTACGCGGCGATTATACAAGCAGCAAGGTATTGTCGCAAAAAATTGCTTCTGCGGATGAAGAAGTTTCAAAGGCTCTGGGAATTGAAAAAGGTACACGGGTTTTTTATCTGGAACGTCTGCGTTATATTAATGGAGAATTGTGGTCAATTTCAGATTCCTATACTCCCTATTCTCTCTGTCCGGAACTGATTCATTATGATTTTACGGAGCGTTCCTTACATAATACATTATCCGGATACGGGCATGTTCCGATGCAGGCAAAAAGATCTCTGACCGTGAGAAAAGCGGATGATTATGAGGCGTTTAATTTACATTTGGAAGATGGTGCACCAATCTGTCAGGCGAAAACGGTCTCTTATGATCTGCGGGGGATGCCTTTGGAGTATGCTGTGAGCCGCAGCGATATCTATAAATTGTCGATTGAAATGACGATGCAGAATAAAACACAGCTTGATAAACATGATATTTATACGAATATGTTATAAGGTTTTGGTACTTTGAAATACCTGTTGTCCCATGATATATCCTTGTCCGGATTCTCTCTTTATGTTATAGTTAAAGCAATAAAATGGTTAGAACAAAAGAGAGGCATGTCATGAATCAGAATGATTTTAAATACATTGGAGATGAAATTAAGGAGATCGTACAGAATGCGATTGATTCTGAAGATTTTACTCAGTTGAACCAAACGCTGAAAAGCGGATTGGAAAAAGCAACAGAGGCGGTCAACTATGGAATGAAAACCGCGGAAAAGACGGTGACGGATACGATTGACTCTTATCAGATGAAAAAAGATAAAAAGAACGCAGTCGTACTGTATCGGAATATGACCGGATTAAAGACCGGGACGATGCTTTATACGGTATTCAGCTATCTGTTTGGCGGTGCATTTGGAATTTCAATCTTTGTCCTGATCATGGTTATGATCGCGTTGGGAAGCGTTCCGTTCGGCGTATTGCTCTCGACGGTTATATTGCTCCCGTTTTGTGCATTGTTCTTTGGCATTGGAATAAACGGAAGCAGGAATCTGTCGATGATCAAACGATTCGAGCGATATAAGCAATATTTACATGGAAAGACTTATGGAGAACTTGCTGAATTTGCTTCTATGAGCGGGAAAAAGATGGACTTTATTCAAAATGATCTTCAGAAGATGATACAAAAAGGATGGTTTTTGCAGGGACATCTGGATGATGAGAGAACTTGTCTGATTACGAGTGATCATACGTATCATGATTATCTTCAGTTAAAAGAACAGGATCATATTCGAAGGCAGGAAGAGAAACTGCGGCGGGAGAGAGGAGTCTCTCCGGAAGCCGAGAAACTGATTCAGGAAGGCAGAGCATTTGTAGAGACGATCCATGAGTGCAATGAAGCAATTTTGGATGAGACGATCTCCGAGAAGATTGCATCAATAGAAGAGATTGTAGATGATATCTTTGATTATATTGAGAATTATCCGATTCAGATTGAGAAAGTAAAAAGATTGATGGATTATTATCTTCCTACAACAGTGAAGCTGCTGAAAGCATATGAAGAGCTGGATAAGCAGGCGGTGCAGGGCGAGAATATTCTTTCGGCTAAGAAAGAGATTGAAGAATCTCTTGACGTATTATGCAAAGCATATAAAAAGAAGCTGGATGATCTGTTTCGGGAACAGGCATGGGATGTTTCATCGGATATCAGCGTGCTGAAGACGATGCTTGCACAGGATGGATTGACAGATAAGGATTTTTAATGGAGGAGCATTATGCAGGATAATAATATGACGCCGGAATTAACGCTGTTCCCGTTTGAGGAACAAAAGGAGATTGTGGAGGAGAAGCAGGAAGAGAAGGAAGCGTGGACGGATCAGGTGCTGACAGAGGAGGAACGGAAGATCGTCGATCAGTTTTCACAGCAGATCGATCTGAATAATTCTTCATTAGTTTTACAATATGGTGCCGGTACGCAAAAAAAGATGGCAGAGTTTTCGGAATCTGCATTGAATAAGGTGCAGACGAAAGATCTTGGCGAAGTCGGTGAACTGCTTTCTGATCTTACGGTTCAGCTGAAGAATTTTGATGCAGATGAGGAGAAAAAGTTCTTTGGAATTTTTAAGAAAGCATCGAATAAAATCGAATCATTAAAGACAAGATACGCAAAAGCAGAGAGTAATGTGGATGATGTGTGCAAAGTGCTGGAAAAGCATCAGGTGCAGCTGATGAAAGATGTTGCTGTCATGGACAAGATGTATCAGTTGAATCTGACTTATTTTAAAGAGTTATCGATGTATCTGCTTGCAGGCAAGAAGAAGTTACATGAAGTTCGGAGCGGTGAATTACCTCGATTGGTTGAAAAAGCAAAGAAAAGCGGTCTGCCGGAAGATGCTCAGGCGGCGAGAGACCTGGAATCCGCATGTGACCGGTTTGAGAAGAAGCTGCATGATCTGGAACTTACAAGGATGATTTCCATCCAGACGGCACCTCAGATCCGCCTGGTTCAAAACAGTGATACCATGATGGTAGAGAAAATTCAATCCACAATTGTCAATACGATTCCTCTTTGGAAAAGCCAGATGGTGTTGGCTCTTGGAATGGAGCATTCTACACAGGCAGTAAAAGTACAGCGTGAGGTGTCAGATCTGACGAATCAGCTGTTGAAGAAGAATGCGGAAACCTTAAAAACAGCATCGATTGAAGTCGCAAAGGAATCCGAACGCAGTATCGTAGATATGGAGACATTAAAGCAGACAAATGCTTCTTTGATTTCTACCTTGGATGAGGTGATGAAGATTCAGGAACAGGGAAAAGAAAAGAGACGGACAGCAGAAGCTGAGATCAGCAAGCTGGAAGCAGAGTTAAAAGATAAACTGCTGGAGATCCGTGCATAATCTATTATAAAAGATGGATCGATCTGTATGACAATACGGATCGGTCCAATTACTTTTCTATGCAAAAAAAAGAACCGTTCATTCAAACGATTCTTTTATGCGGGAGATGGGACTTGAACCCACACGTCTACAAGAAACACAAGATCCTTAGTCTTGCCTGTCTGCCAATTCCAGCACTCCCGCCAAACGTGCCCACAGGGATTCGAACCCCGGACACATGGCTTAGAAGGCCATTGCTCTATCCAACTGAGCTATGAGCACTTGTTGTGTCTTTTGTTTTGCAACGATAAAAATATACCACTATATGAGGTGGGTTGTCAACCCTTTTTTAAAAATTTTTTTAGAAAATAGATCCGGTTGGTCATGCAGGATTTTACATAAGATAAATAAAATAAGAAAAAGTGAGATTAAAAGAGTATAGAAGAGAATAAGAGAGAATAGGATAAAAATTATAAGGATTCTGAAAGTAATGAAATTTGCGTTATCCGGATAAATTAACTAATATAAGAATAGTTGTTAGCACTCAAACAAAAAGAGTGCTAACATTACAAAGAAGATAATAAGACGAACCAATATAAAAGGAGGCAGCACTATGAAATTAGTACCATTAGGTGACAGAGTTGTAATTAAACAGTGTGAAGCAGAAACTACTACGAAATCCGGAATTGTTTTAGCAAGTTCCAATCAGGAAAAACCTCAGGAAGCAGAGGTAATTGCAGTAGGCCCAGGCACGGCAGATGTGAAGATGGAAGTTTCTGTCGGACAGAAGGTTATTTATTCAAAGTATGCAGGAACGGAAGTAAAATACGACGGTGTAGAATATATTGTAATCAAACAGAACGACATCCTGGCAATTGTGGAAGCTTAATAGAGTGAATTTGGAGGTTGATGGACATGGCAAAAGAGATCAAATACGGAATTGAAGCCAGAAAGGCATTAGAATCAGGAGTAAATCAGTTAGCAGATACAGTTAGAGTGACATTAGGACCAAAAGGACGTAATGTTGTTCTGGCAAGATCTTTTGGAACTCCACTTATTACCAATGACGGAGTTACAATCGCAAAAGATATTGAATTAGAAGATGCATTTGAAAACATGGGTGCACAGATCGTAAAAGAAGTTGCAACAAAGACAAATGACGTAGCCGGTGATGGTACGACAACTGCTACTGTTTTAGCACAGGCAATGGTAAATGAAGGAATGAAAAACCTTGCTGCAGGTGCAAACCCGATCATCTTGAGAAAAGGTATGAAGAAAGCAACGGATACAGCCGTTGAAGCAATTGCCGATATGAGCAGTGTTGTAACAGGCAACGAACAGATTGCAAAAGTAGCTGCTATTTCTGCAGGAGACGAAGAAGTAGGTCAGTTAGTTGCAGATGCAATGGATAAAGTATCAAATGATGGTGTCATTACAATCGAAGAATCTAAGACGATGAAGACAGAACTGGATTTAGTGGAAGGTATGCAGTTCGATCGTGGATACTTATCAGCTTACTTCTGTACAGACATGGAAAAAATGGTATGTGAAATGGAAGATCCATACATCTTAATTACAGATAAGAAGATTTCCGTTATCCAGGATATTCTTCCATTATTAGAGCAGATTGTTCAGGCAGGCAAGAAGTTATTGATCATTGCAGATGATGTAGATGGCGAAGCACTGACTACATTGATCGTCAATAAACTTCGTGGAACATTCTCTGTTGCAGCGGTAAAAGCTCCTGGATATGGTGACAGAAGAAAAGCAATGTTAGAAGATATTGCAATCTTAACAGGTGGTGTTATGATCTCTGATGAAGCAGGAATGGACTTAAAAGAAGTAACACCTGATATGCTGGGAACAGCAAAATCCGTTAAGATCGAAAAAGAATCTACGGTTATTGTAGACGGTGCAGGCAATAAAGACAATATTGCAGCCCGTATCGGACAGATCAAAGCACAGATTGAAGAGACAACATCTGAATTTGACAAAGAAAAATTACAGGAAAGACTTGCAAAATTATCAGGCGGTGTTGCAGTTATCCGCGTTGGTGCTGCTACAGAAACTGAGATGAAAGAAAGCAAGCTTCGCCTGGAAGATGCTTTGGCAGCTACAAAGGCAGCTGTGGAAGAGGGAATTATCGCAGGAGGCGGATCTGCATACATTCATGCATCTAAGAAAGTGGCTGCATTGGCAGATACATTAGAAGGTGATGAAAAGACAGGTGCAGGAATTATCCTGAAAGCATTAGAAGCTCCATTATATCACATCGCAGCAAATGCAGGTCTGGAAGGAGCAGTTATCATTAATAAAGTAAAAGAATCCGCAATCGGAACCGGATTTGATGCTCTGCAAGGTGAATATACCGATATGGTAGAGGCTGGTATCATTGATCCGGCTAAGGTTACAAGAAGTGCATTACAGAATGCAACTTCCGTTGCTTCTACATTATTAACAACAGAATCTGTTGTTGCAGATATCAAAGAAGAAGCTCCTGCAGGAGCAGGTGCCGGAATGGGCATGGCTCCAGGTGGAATGGGTATGATGTAAAAATAGAATGATTGGAAAGAAAAAACTCTTCGGATATTTTCCGGAGAGTTTTTTTGCTATGAACATCAGATTGCTCAGGGAATCGTCAGTAACTTTATCAAAATAGAATTTATGTCTGGACAGATGAAGTGTATATACGGTATACTAAAAGAACAGGATTAAGTACTTCAGTGACTGAGGAATTTAAGAAGTTCAAAGTGGATCTGTCTGCTTTGATCTGCGTAGGAGAAAAGAAGGGAAGACTAAGATATGGGCAGAATATATGATAATAAAGTGACAGCATTAGGCACTCAGGTAGAAGCTTTTATGGACGAAGGCATGTTTATTCTATTTGGAGAGAATGCACCGGAACCGCTGAGAGAATTTTGTTATTTGATGAGTGTGAATCCGGTAAATGGCACATTGACTGCCGGACAAAAACTGATCATTGATGATGTAACCTATGAGATTACAGCAGTCGGCAGCCTGGCACAGAAGAACCTCGAAGCGATGGGTCATTTAACCGTTGTATTTAATGAAGCATCCGAGGCAGGACTTCCAGGCAGTATATGTGTAGAAGCAAAACCGGTTCCAACATTGGTAATCGGCAGTGAGATTGCAATTATTGAATAATGATATTGACTTTTAGGGGGATTGTTCTGCAATTCTCCATTTTATCACTTATGAGACAGTCTGCTTTGTCAAAAAATAAGATTGACAATCAAAAATGTTTTTGCTATAGTTAAGAACAATATACAAAAAACTGAAGTTATATTTTATAGAAAGTGAGGGAATCCAATGGGAAAGATTATTGGTGAAGGAATTACATTTGATGACGTATTATTAGTTCCGGCTTATTCGGAAGTCATTCCAAATGACGTGAATTTACAGACGAGACTTACAAAAAAGATTAAATTAAATGTTCCATTGATGAGTGCCTGCATGGATACTGTTACGGAGCATAGAATGGCGATTGCGATGGCAAGACAGGGTGGTATCGGAATTATCCATAAGAGCATGTCAATTCAGCAGCAGGCCGAAGAAGTCGATAAAGTAAAGCGTTCTGAGAATGGTGTTATTACGGATCCATTTTCTTTGTCACCGGACAATACCATTCAGGAGGCTGAAGACCTTATGGCGAAGTACCGTATTTCCGGTGTTCCTATCACAGAAGATGGAAAGCTGGTCGGTATTATTACAAACCGTGATCTGAAGTTCGAAACTGATTTTAATCAGCCGATCAAAAATTCTATGACTGCAAAGAATCTGATCACGGCAAAAGAGGGCGTAACGTTAGATGAGGCGAAAGCAATTTTGGGAAAAGCCCGTGTGGAAAAGCTTCCGATCGTAGATGATAATTTTAATTTGAAGGGATTAATCACAATTAAAGATATTGAAAAGCAGATCAAGTACCCGAATGCGGCAAAAGATGCACAGGGACGACTTCTTTGCGGTGCTGGTGTAGGTGCAACACCGGATATCTTAAAGAGAATTGAGGCTCTGGTAGCAGCGAATGTTGACGTCGTTGTTGTCGATTCTGCACATGGACATTCTGCGAATATCATCAAAACGATTAAGATGATCAAATCAGAATATCCTGATTTACAGGTAATTGCAGGTAATGTTGCAACAGCAGCTGCAACAGAAGAACTGATCAAAGCAGGTGTTGATGCGGTTAAGATCGGTATCGGACCGGGATCTATCTGTACAACACGTGTTGTTGCCGGTATTGGTGTACCTCAGATCACTGCTGTTATGAATGCATATGAAGTTGCGAAGAAGTATGATGTGCCGATCATCGCCGATGGTGGAATTAAGTTTTCAGGAGATATTACGAAAGCAATCGCGGCAGGTGCAAGCGTATGTATGCTGGGAAGTATGCTGGCCGGATGTGATGAAAGCCCTGGAGATTTTGAATTATACCAGGGTCGTAAGTTTAAAGTATACCGCGGCATGGGTTCCATTGCAGCTATGGAACATGGAAGTGGTGACCGTTATTTCCAGGCGAATGCGAAGAAACTGGTTCCGGAAGGCGTAGAGGGACGAGTTGCCTATAAAGGAAGTGTTGAAGATACGATTTTCCAGTTAGTCGGCGGTCTTCGTTCTGGAATGGGATATTGTGGTGCTCCTACAATCCCGGATTTACAGGAAAAAGGAGAATTTGTTAAGATTTCTGCTGCTTCTTTAAAAGAAAGTCATCCGCATGATATTCAGATTACAAAAGAAGCTCCAAACTACAGCATTGGATAAAGAAGATCTGTTGAATCAGATGTTAAAGCTCATAGTCATAGGATTATGAGCTTTTCTTTTACAATAATGAAGTATAAGGCATTGTCATAAAAAAGAAGTCTTTCCTTGATTGGCTGACAGAAATGTGATAATTTATATGTAGTTTAAAATAATAGTGTTTAATTGAAGAATATGACAATATCGCTAAGGAGAGTAAAAGATGATAGAAAAGTTTAGTGTAAAAAAGCCGTTTACCGTAATCGTTGCGGTTATCCTGGTGTTGATTTTGGGTGTTGTTTCTTTTACGAAGATGCAGACGGATCTGCTTCCAAATATGAATCTGCCGTATGTATTAGTTATGACAACTTATGGAGGAGCATCGCCGGAAGAAGTTGAGACAACGGTTACCAAGCCGGTGGAACAGGCTCTTGCAAGTGTCAGCGGTTTGGATACGATGACATCGCAGTCCAATGAAAATGTATCGATGGTGGCACTTCAATTTGAAGATGATACGAATATGGATGCGGCTACGCTGGATATTCGGGAAAATCTGGATTTGATCGAATCGAATTTTCCTGATGGGGTTGGCAATTCTACGATCATGAAGCTCAGTATGGATATGATGCCGGTTTTAGTTACGGCGATTGATTCCGATCAGATGGACAGCTCGGAATTGTCAGAATATGTAGACAGTACACTGACTTCTTCGATCGAATCGGTGAATGGAGTTGCTTCTGTCTCGACCTCTGGATTGATGGAGAACAATATTAATGTTGTCATTAATCCAAAGAAAATCGAAAAAGTAAATAACAAAATAAAAAAGGCAGTCAATGGTGAGTTTGATGAAGCTTCTGAAAAGTTAGATGATGCAGAAGATAAGGTGAATAAAGCACAAAGTGAGCTGAATTCAAAGAGAACATCTGCGAATAAACAGATTGCAAAAGCCAAAAAGGCATTGAACGATGCACAGATGGATGTTGTGCAGAAGGAAATTCAGGTTACCAGTGCAAAGGTGACGCTGGAATCCAAAATATCCGAAGCAAAAGCACAGCAAAAGCAGCTGGAATCTGCAGTTGAAGAATTACAGGCACAGTTGGAACAGTTAGAGAGTGCCGGCATGGGCGACAGTGAATCTGCGGTTGCTCTTCAGACACAGATTGACGGCTATAATGACAATATCAAGACATTGAAGTCTACGGTAAAGAGCCTGAATAAGCAGGTAAGCCAGATGAACAGTGCTCTGAAGCAGATAAAAGCAGGTAAAACCAAGATTTCAACACAGCTGCAGACGGTAGAAGAGCAGTCTGCAAGTGCGAGCGGCCAGATGACGAGTGCGGAAATCAAGCTGTCGAACAGCAGCAACAAAATTGAGTCCGGGAAAGAAGAGCTGGAAAGCGCGAAAGAATCTGCCATCAATTCAGCGAATATTTCAAAATCCATTACCGTTGATACGGTAAAAAGCCTGCTGCAGGCACAGAACTTTGAAATGCCGGCAGGGTATGTGACAGAAGATAATGTTCAATATCTGGTACGTGTCGGTGATGAAGCGACAAGCCAGAAGGAACTTGAGAATATGGTATTGATGGATATCGGTGTGGATGGTGTGAATCCGATTCGGCTGAAAGATGTTGCAGATGTCGCCGTTGTTGATAATTCGGAAGATTCTTATTGTAAAGTAAATGGCAATGACGGCATTATTCTTTCCGTTCAGAAGCAGTCTACGTACTCATCATCGGAAGTTTCTGATGCGATTACACAAAAACTGGATCAGTTAAAAGCATCGAAAAAAGGATTGCACTATACCAATTTAATGGATCAGGGTGTCTATATCGATATGATCGTGGACTCTGTATTGAATAACCTGATTTATGGAGCAATTTTTGCGGTTATTATTTTGTTCCTGTTCCTGAAGGATATCCGTCCGACGATCGTAGTTTCGTTATCGATTCCGATCAGCGTTATTTTTGCGATCGTATTGATGTATTTCACCGGAATTACGCTGAATATCATATCATTATCCGGACTTGCGCTGGGTGTCGGCATGCTGGTGGATAACTCGATCGTTGTAATTGAAAATATTTACAGGCTTCGAAAAGACGGATGGGATGCCAAAGAAGCTGCCGTGGAAGGAGCAAGGGGAGTCGCAGGAGCAATTACTGCATCAACGCTGACGACTGTTTCCGTATTTCTGCCGATCGTATTTACGACAGGTTTGACACGACAGCT
>Ga0129309_1001307_pt1 | contig 13109 bp, 10 predicted proteins | sample L1105metagenome_FD_94439 | JGI IMG/M metagenome (GOLD analysis project Ga0129309, IMG submission 94439) | Ring-tailed lemur group fecal microbial communities from Wisconsin, USA - L1105 metagenome | ecosystem: Host-associated > Mammals > Digestive system > Large intestine > Fecal | place: USA...
AAAAATCGGGATGTGTTGAGATGAGGCAGGAAATATTTCGGATGGAGCGGGTGACTTATAAAGAAAAAGAAGTTATGCTGCTGGAAAATTTTAATATGCAGATATACAGCGGGGAAATAATGGGCATGATACCGGTCAACGCACATGGCCTCCCGGCTTTTCTGGAGCTGCTGCAGAATAGCCTCCCTCTGTACGATGGCTATATTTATTATGGCGGCGAGATTATTAATTCATGGAAGGAATCAAAAAAAACGCTGAACCGCATCGGTATCATTGAGGCGAAAAGCCGGCTGGTTGAAAACATGAGCGTTTTAGACAACATCTTTGTGCTGCGCCAGGGCTTCCGGCAGGAGATCATACGCACGAATCTGCTGCGCAGGCAGCTTGCGCCGTTTTTGCAGGATATCGGCATGGATATTCCGCTGGATGTGCAGGTGAAGGATCAGTCCGTCTTTGAACGGGTGATCGTGGAACTCCTGCGGGCCGTCGTGATGGGGCACCGGCTGATCGTCTTAAACGAGATCGGGGCGCTAATCAGCTGTGAAGAGGTGCAGAAACTGCATGACATCCTGCGGCACTATGCGCAGCAGGGGTTTTCGTTCCTGTATATCTGCCCGCATTTTGAAGAGATCGCGCTGGTCTGTGACCGCGCCGCGATGTTTTCCAACGGATGTATCTGTAAAATCATACGGTCCGGGGAAATGGCGGATGAAACGCTGCGGATCTATCCTGCCGAGTATGACGGCCTGGTGCGGAACCGCATAAAGAGCAGGGAAGAGAAAGATACTTTTTCAGAGGAAATACTGAGGGTGGAGCATTTGTGCTGCAACCGCATAAGAGACCTGTCTTTTAAGATATACCGCGCAGAGTGCGTGGCAGTGCAGGTAATGGAAAATGATATTTTTCATGAGATCATTCAGATCATGAAAGGCGACAGTAAGGCGGACGCGGGCAGTGTATTTTTATATGGAGAGAAAGCAGATTTCACGGAAGAAGCGGGAATCGCGGTGGTGCAGGAACAGCCCACAAAGAGCATGATCTTTCCGGATCTGAATTATATGGAAAATCTCTGTATATCTCTGGCGAGAAGAATGCCTTCCATCTGGATGAGCAGGAAGCTCCGGGGCAGCATCCGCCGGGAATACGGGGAGATCCTCGGAGAAGAAGTTTTTTATATGCCGGTGGAAAAACTCAGCGAAAAGCAGAAATACAGGCTTGTTTACACGCGGATACTGCTGCAGAAACCGGGCGTTGTTTTCTGCATTCAGCCGTTTAAGGGAGCGGATCTGGAGCACCGGATGTTTATCTGGGAGATGCTCAACATGCTTTTGTGCAAGGGCATTTCCGTCGTGATCCTGACGCTGAACCTGTCGGATTCGCTGGCTCTGGCGGACCGGCTGCTAATCATTGACAAAGAAGGAAGCAGCAGGGAGGTAATGCGCAAAGACTTTGCGCTGATCCCGGCGGCAGCGCCGTGGCTGCATATTTATCGGGAACAGTAGAAGGGTTTCAGGCGGGAGGAAATCATATGGGAGAACCGCAGGAAACGCGCCATATCACAGTCAGAAGTGAAGAGGTATTTCCAAAATGAAGACTGCAATTATAGGATACAGCGGTTCGGGAAAGTCAACCCTCACGGGAAAACTGGGAGAAGTTTTTCAGGCAGATGTGCTGCATTTTGACGCGGTGCAGTTCTTACCGGGATGGGAGATCAGAAGCGAGGAAAGCAAGAAGAAAAATACAAAAAAATTTTTGGATACACATGATTCATGGGTGATAGACGGAAATTATTCAAAGCTTTTTTATGAACGCCGTATGGAGGAGGCAGATATCATTATCATGCTTCTTTTTAACAGATTCGCCTGTCTGTACCGTGTAATCCGCAGATATATAAAATATAAAAATACAACACGGCCTGATATGGGCAAGGGGTGTAACGAAAAATTAGACCGGGAGTTTATCAGGTGGGTTCTCTACGATCAGAGAACCAGGCAGGTCAAAGAACGATACGCTGAGGTGTATTCGAAGTATAAGGAGAAGGCTGTGATTGTGAAAAACCAAAGACAGTTGGAGGCCTGTCTGCAAAAATTATCCTGTTGCAGCAACCGGACGGCATAAGAGCAGAAGATTTTTCTTACAAACTTTGTCAGGAAAAAAGAACAGTAGTATCATCCGGTCCGGCGGTTCATGGCAACAGCGCGTTGCTTGTAAAAGTTACCGTGCAGGATTAAAATGATCATAACGAAAACGATCATTTAAGGAGGAACAGATATGGAGATACGGGATATACTTAAAAGCTTAAGAGAGAAAAATCATCTTACGCAGGATCAGCTCGCAGAGTGCGTAATGGTTACAAGGCAGGCGGTCAGCCGCTGGGAAAACGGTGAGACGCAGCCAAATACGGATACGCTGAAATTGCTGTCGCGGCAATTTGATGTATCGATCAATACACTTCTCGGCTCACCAAGACAGTTGATCTGTCAGTGCTGCGGGATGCCGTTAAGCGAAGACAGCCTGATCAGCCGGGAAGCGGATGGAAGCTACAATGAGGATTACTGCAAATGGTGCTATGCGGATGGCGATTTTGCATATAAGTCAAAAGACGCCCTGCTGGATTTTCTTGTCAGCCATATGCCCAATCCGGATCATCTGGCAGACGAGGACCGCCGCGCCTGGTTTGACGCATATCTTTCGCAGTTAAAGCACTGGAACTAAAGGCGACGCGGAGAATACCGCAGGATTCTTTTGACGTAAGCGTATTTCCCGTGGATTTTTTCCGCGGGACATGGTATAGTAAATCCGATATGAACACAAATCACCGGCGCAGGACATTCGCCGGCGTTTTGTGTTGCCGTGAAAAACATAAAGGAGAAGAGACGGATGTATATTATAGTGGGACTTGGAAATCCGGGGAGGAAATATGAAAATACGAGGCATAATGCAGGCTTTATGTCTGTGGAGACACTGGCCGATAAATGCCGCATTGATATAGAGACAAAAAAATTTAAGGCGCTTGTGGGGAACGGTGTGTGCGAGGGGCAGAAGACGGTGCTTGTAAAGCCGCAGACGTTTATGAATCTGAGCGGGGAGAGTGTCCGCGAGATTGTGGATTTTTATAAGATCGATCTGACGCAGGAGCTGATCGTGATCTATGATGACGTCAGTCTGGAACCGGGACAGCTTCGCATACGTAAAAAGGGAAGCGCCGGCGGACACAACGGCATAAAGAGTATCATCCAGCATCTGGGAACACAGGAATTTTTGCGTATCAAGGTCGGTGTCGGAGAAAAACCGGAAGGGTATGATCTGGCGGACTATGTTCTCGGACATTTTCACGGGGATGAAAAGATCACTATGATCAACGCGTTTGAGCGTGCAGCGGACGCGGCGAAGGCAATTTTGAGGGAAGGCGCAGACAGCGCCATGAATGAGTATAACAGGAAGGTGTAGAATGACGATGAAAGCATTTACCTCCCCGTTAAACGGGCTGGAGGAGTTTGGACAGATCAGGAACGGATTGAAAAAGAACAGGGGCGTTCTTCAGGTGTCCGGATGTATAGAGGCGCAGAAGTCACATTTTATGTACTGCGCAGGGGAGGGCTTTGCCCGCAGGCTGATCATTACGTACAGTGATCTGCGTGCAAAAGAAATATATGAAAACTACAGCTTTTTTGACCGTAAGGCTCTTATTTATCCGGCGAGGGACCTGATGTTCTACAACGCGGATGTACAGAGCGGCCAGATTGCCCGTCAGCGGATGGGGGTGCTGCGGGCGCTTCTTGAGGAAGAAGAGGTGACGGTGATCACAACGCTGACAGGATGCATGGAAAGACTGCTGCCGCTTGAGGCCATGAGGTCGCATATTCTGGAATTTGACCTGACAAGTACGATTGACCTTCAGAAGCTGTCCGCGCAGTTGTCGGAGATGGGCTATGAAAAAACCGTGCAGGCGGAGATCCCGGGCCAGTTTGCGGTCAGGGGAGGGATCGTTGATATCTTTCCTCTGACGGAAGAACTGCCTGTGCGTATTGAGCTGTGGGGAGATGAGATTGATTCCATCCGCAGCTATGATGCCGAAAGCCAGCGTTCGATCGAGAATCTGGAGAGGGTGAGGATCTATCCGGCGGGAGAAGTGGTCATTTCGGCGCAGCAGGCTGCCGAAGCTGCGGAGAAGATCAAAAAAGAAGCGCAGAAGCAGGAAAAAATATTCCGTCAGGAAATGAAAACAGAGGAGGCGCACAGGGTAAAGACACTAGCGCAGGAGGTGTGTGAGAAACTTCTTGAGTTTGAGGAGAGAAGCGGGCTCGACAGCTATACACCGTATTTTTATAAGGAGACAGTTTCGTTTCTGGACTATTTTCCGGAGGATGCACTGATCCTTCTGGATGAGCCGAACCGTATTGCGGAGGAAGGCCGGGCGGCAGAGGCGGAATTTGGGGACAATATGGAAAACCGTCTTACAAAAGGCTATATCCTGCCCTCACAGAGCAGGCTTTTGTACGGATGCCAGAATATAACCGGTGCATTGAACCGGCGCAACTGCCTCGGGCTGTGCATCATGGACCTGCCGAGAGACGAGTGGAGTGTCACGGAAAAATATAATATGACGGTGCGTTCGGCCAGCTCCTACAATAACAGTTTTGACCAGCTTGTAAAGGATCTGAAGCGCTGGAAAAAGGAAGGCTACCGGGTAGCGCTTTTGTGCGCTTCCCGCACAAGGGCGCAGCGTCTGGCGGAGGACCTGCGGGATCAGGAGCTGAACAGCTTTTTTACGGAGGATATGGACCGGGAGATCATGCCGGGTGAGATCATGCTGGTGAAGGGCAGCACCCACAGGGGCTATGAGTATCCGCTGATCCGTTTCGCGGTGATCGCAGAGAGCGATATTTTTGGCAAAACACGCAAGAAAAGGCGGAAGCATCACAGCTATGAGGGCAAAAAGATCGCCAGCCTGACGGAACTTGCCGTCGGTGATTTTGTGGTGCACGAGAGCCATGGCCTCGGAATCTACCGGGGAATTGAAAAAATCGAAGTAGACAGGGTTATGAAGGATTACATGAAGATCGAGTACAGCGGCGGAAGCAATCTGTATGTGCTCGCCACACAGTCTGATGTGATCCAGAAATATGCAGGGTCGGACGCCAGGGCGCCGAAGCTGAACAGGCTGGGAACGCAGGAGTGGAATAAAACGCGGACAAGAGTGCGTGCCGCTGTTAAAAATATTGCCAAAGACCTGGTGGCGCTGTATTCCGAGCGGCAGGCAAAGGAAGGCTTTGCCTATGGAAAAGATACGGTATGGCAGCGCGAATTTGAGGAAATGTTTGAGTTTGAGGAGACGGAGGACCAGCTTACGGCGATCGAGGCGACTAAGCGCGACATGGAGAGCACAAAGATCATGGACCGTCTGATTTGCGGGGATGTGGGCTTCGGAAAGACGGAGATTGCGATCCGGGCGGCTTTCAAGGCGGTACAGGAGGAAAAACAGGTCGTGTACCTTGTGCCGACCACGATCCTTGCGCAGCAGCACTATAACACGTTTGTCCAGAGGATGAAGGATTTCCCGGTGCGCGTGGATCTGCTGTGCCGTTTCCGCACGCCTGCCGAGCAGAAAAAGACACTGACCGATCTGAAAAAGGGGCTTGTCGATATACTGATCGGAACACACCGGGTTTTGTCGAAGGATGTCGAATACAAGGACCTCGGGCTTCTGGTTGTGGATGAAGAGCAGCGTTTTGGCGTGGCGCACAAGGAAAAGATCAAACAGCTCAAGACAAACGTGGATGTACTGACGCTTACCGCCACGCCGATTCCCCGCACGCTCCATATGAGCCTGATCGGGATCCGTGATATGAGCGTACTGGAAGAACCGCCCATGGAGCGTATGGAGATCCAGACGTATGTGATGGAATATAATGAAGAGATGGTCCGCGAAGCCATCAGCCGGGAGCTTGCCAGAGGCGGGCAGGTATATTATGTATACAACCGTGTAAATACGATCGTGGAGATGACGAATACGATCGCAAAGCTCGTGCCGGAGGCGAATGTGGCATTCGCTCACGGACAGATGAAGGAGCGTGAGCTGGAGAAGATCATGTATGACTTTATCAACGGGGATATCGACGTGCTGGTGTCGACAACGATCATTGAGACGGGGCTGGATATTTCCAATGTCAACACGATGGTCATTCATGATGCCGATACGATGGGATTGTCGCAGTTATACCAGTTAAGGGGCCGCGTCGGGCGCTCCAACCGCACAGCCTATGCTTTTTTGATGTACCGCAGGAATAAGATGCTCAGGGAAGTGGCGGAAAAGCGGCTTCATGCCATCCGTGAGTTTACGCAGCTTGGAAGCGGATTTAAGATTGCCATGCGCGATCTGGAAATACGCGGGGCAGGCAATCTTCTGGGGGCGGAACAGCATGGCCATATGGAGGCTGTGGGTTATGACCTGTACTGCAAAATGCTGAATGAATCTGTCAGGGAATTAAAAGGAGAGATAACCCCTCAGGAGCGGTTTGAGACAGTGATCGATCTGGATATTGATGCATTCATTCCTGAAAAATATATCCGCAATGAATACCAGAAACTGGATATTTACAAGCGCATAGCCGCCATTGAGAATCAGGAGGAATATGATGACATGCTGGAAGAGCTGATGGACCGCTTCGGGGAAGTGCCGAGAGCGGTGCAGAACCTTCTTGCCATCGCACGGCTTAAATCCGTGGCAAACGCTGCCTATGTGACGGAGCTTACGCAGAAAGGGGACTACATCAAGGCGGTTATGTTTGAAAAAGCGCCGGTAGATGCGAAGAAAATTGAGATACTGGTCGCAAAATACAGGGGCAGGCTTAAATTTGTCGTAGAAAATAATCCCTACTTCCTGTATTCCAAACCGCGGACCGGTGCGAGAGATAATGCGGATGTCCTGACGGTCACAAAAGAGCTTCTGGAAGACATTCACGGACTTTCAGAAAAAAGTTGCGTGATTGAGAAAAAAGGGATATACTAATCAATAGCATATTTTACAAATTATGAAGGAGAACAGACATGAATAAATTTGGAAAAAAAGTACTTGCGGCGGGAATCTGTGCGGGGATGTCCATACTGGCTCTGACAGGATGTTCATCAACCGATAAAGATAAAGTGGTGGCAACGGTGGATGGAACGGATATCACACTCGGAGAGCTTAATTTTTCGCTGCGTTATCAGCAGGCAGCGATGGAAAATGCGTTGGGAGCCCTGTTCGGAGGCGCTAATATGTGGGAACAGGACCTGACGGGACAGGGCGTTGCCTACGGCACGCAGATGAAAGAATCCGTGCTGGAAGACTATGAAGAGATGGTTGTTCTGGAAAAGCACATGGCAGATTACAGTGTAGAACTGACAGAAGAGGATAAAACCGCGGTCAGTGAAGCTGCCGAAAAGTTTTTGGCTGAAAATGACAAGAAAACGCTTGAGGTAATGACTGCTGATGAAGAAACAGTCAGCAGGGTTCTCACGCTGAATGCGATACGCAGCAAAATGACAACGGCAATTCAGGCGGATGTAGATACGGAAGTATCAGATGAAGAAGCGGCTCAGAAGACGATTGAGTATACAACTTTCAGTACGGCGGCTACACAGGACGAAGACGGAAATACCGTGGAGCGCACGGATGAGGAGATCGAAGAGATCAAACAGCAGGCGCAGAGCGTGATCGATGCGGTAAAAGGCGGCAAGACGCTTGAGGAAGCCGCTAAGGAGATCGATGAGAATAAAATTGTCACAACCTACTCTTACGGCGCAGATGAGGAGACTTTGAACGAGAAGCTCAAAGAAGCCGCAGACAAGCTGCAGGATGGAGAAATTGCAGCAGAGCCGGTAGAGGGCGAGAACATATTCTATGTTGTTCGCATGAAGAGCACCTTTGACGAGGAGGCGACTGAGGAGCGCAAAGAGGAAATCGTCGAAGAACGCAAAAATGACCTGTATCAGGAAGTTGTTGACGGCTGGATGCCGGAAGACATCAAAGTAAATGAGAAGGCGTGGGAGAAGGTTACGTTTGATGTGACGTTTACAGCGCCGGAGACAGAAAGCGAGAGCGCTGCCGGGACAGAGACAGGAACTGAGGCGGAGAGCGAGAGCGCTGCCGGGACAGAGACAGAAGCGGTGTCGGAAAATGAGAGCGCTGCCGGAACGGAGACAGAAGCAGTGACAGAAAGCGAGAGCGCTGCAGAAACAGAGACAGTTGCTGAAACAGAGGCAGCTTCCGAAACAGAAAGCGAAACGAAATAAAATAAGACGTATATTTCTCCATTTTTTACAGACACTAGCAGCATGGTAAAGCATATGTGAAGTATTATACGAAATGGAGGAAGATAAATTGAAAGCGACAGGAATTGTCAGAAGGATTGATGATCTTGGCCGTGTTGTCATCCCGAAGGAAATCAGAAAAACGCTCCGGATCAGGGAGTCTGACCCACTGGAAATATTTACTGACAGAGAAGGCGAGATTATTTTGAAAAAATATTCTCCGATCGGAGAACTGGGAAGTTTTGCCAAAGAATATGCGGAATCACTTGCACAGACTACCGGGCATAATATCTGTATAACGGATAAGGACCAGATTATCGCGGCGGCCGGCGGTGTGAAGAGGGATTTTGTCGGAAAACCGATCAGCGGTTCTCTGGAAAGCCTGATCGGGGAGCGTGAAAACGTTCTTTACAATATGTCAGACAGGGAGTATATCCAGATATTTGAGAGCAATGAAGAAAAACGGCCGCAGGTGATCAGCCCGATCATCTGTGAGGGTGATGCGATCGGCGCCGTCGTTATGATGGGAAAGACAGACCGCGTAAGGATGGGCGAAACCGAGAAAATGGTTGCAAGATGTGCGGCCAACTTTATGGGAAAACAGATGGAAGCATGAAAAAATACCGGGAAGCGGAGAAATCCACTTCCCGGTACATGTTTTTATGCGTCTTTATTCATATCCTGAAGGATCTGCTTCTTCATATCATAGAGTTTGTCGGAAAGATCAACATACACTTCCTGAGGATTAACGAGACGTCTTGTTTCATCCCAGAGAGTGTCGAGCTCTTTTGCACAGATGTCACGGATTTCCATAACGCTCGGGGAGGTATATATGCATTCGCCGTTTTTGAACACGGGTACCAGCAGCTCGCGCATGGTATAGGTGCCGCCTTTGAGCTTGGTGCGTTTCCATGTCTCGATCGGATCGAAGATGACGATATCTTTGGATTCGTCAAAGGTTTCGTCTGCAAGGGAAATCAGGTCGGCCTTTACCTTGTGAGCCTCTTTTTCGTAGATGCGGTACACGGTCTTATTGCCCGGGTTTGTGATTTTTACGGTATTTTCAGACAGCTTGATCTTGGGGATAAAGTTGCCGTCCTCGTCCTGAATGGCAGCCAGTTTGTATACGCCTCCGAAAGCGGGGCAGTCTTTGGAGGTGATCAGGTTTGTCCCGACGCCCCATGAGGTAATCTTGCAGCCCTGGGCTTTAAGGCTGTCGATCAGATATTCGTCCAGATCGCTTGACGCGGAGATGAAGGCGTCTGTAAATCCTGCTTCATCCAGCATTTTGCGGGCGCGTTTGGACATATAGGCAAGGTCTCCGCTGTCGAGACGGATGCCGTAATTCTTCAGTTCGATACCGGATTCGCGCATCTCTTTGAATACGCGTATCGCATTGGGAACGCCCGATTTCAGTGTATCGTAAGTATCGACAAGCAGGCAGCAGGCATCCGGATACAGATCGGCATATGTTTTAAAAGCAGTATATTCATCCGGGAAACTCATGATCCAGCTATGTGCATGCGTACCTTTGACCGGAACGTCAAATAACTGGCCGGCAAGGACATTTGAGGTGCCGATACATCCGCCGATCATAGCGGCACGGGCGCCGTATACGCCGGCATCGGGTCCCTGCGCACGGCGAAGGCCGAATTCCATGATGCCGTCTCCCTGCGCGGCATATACCACACGGGAAGCCTTGGTGGCGATCAGACACTGGTGATTTAAAATGGTCAGCACGGCTGTCTCAACAAGCTGGGCTTCCATGATGGGGGCAACAACCTTAAGCAGCGGTTCTCTCGGGAAGATCACGGTTCCTTCCGGGATCGCATAGATATCGCCGCTGAAACGGAAGGCGCTCAGATAGTCGAGAAAATCCGGGCTGAAGATTCCAAGGCCGGAAAGGTAAGCAATATCATCCTCATCAAAGCGGAGATTTTTGATATAATCGATCACCTGTTCAAGCCCGGCGGAAATGGCATATCCGCCCTCACTCGGATTGGAACGGTAAAATACGTCGAACACAACTACTTCGTCATTGTGGCTTTGAAAATAGCCCTGCATCATGGTAAGTTCATAGAAATCGGTCAGTAAACTTATATTCATTGTACTCATATCTTTTCTCCTTTGGAAAATTGTTATCATTGATTATACACCTGTCAAGACAAAAGTGTTAGTCTTTTTTTTAAAAAAAAATTTGAAAAAGGGCTTGCATTTTTTTAAGACATGCTCTATAATACATTTTGTTGTGACTTAGGGCTATCGCCAAACGGTAAGGCAACGGACTCTGACTCCGTCATTTCAAGGTTCGAATCCTTGTAGCCCTGCTGAAAGCATCATCCGCAAGGATGGTGCTTTTTGTTCATGTTATAGGAAACTGTGTTTCCTGTCACACAAAAGTGCTTCGCATCTTTCTGAGCTGCAGGAAGTTCCCGGACAGGAATCCCGCGGAGCAGGACTCTATTTTGTAAAAGCAAGGAGGATAATCATGCCATATCAGTTTAAAGGACGCATACGCTACAGCGAGGTGGACGAAGAGCACCGGCTGACGCTGCCGGGGATTGTAGATTATTTTCAGGACTGCAGTACGTTCCAGTCTGAGGAACTGGGGGTCGGGCTGGACCTGATGGAAAAACGGAAAAGGGCGTGGATTCTTGCATACTGGCAGATTGAGATAAAGCGTTTTCCCGTATTGGGTGAGGAAGTTACAACGGAGACATGGCCGTATGCGTTCAGCGGCTTTATGGGAGAGAGAAACTTCCGTATGACGGATGCAAAAGGGGAAATGCTGGCCTGCGCAAATTCCATATGGGTTTTCATGGATGTGGAGAATGGCCGCATAGCAAAAGTGGATGAGGATATCTTAAATGCCTATACGCTGGAGAAGGCGCTTCCCATGGAAAAAGGAGGGAGAAAAGTCGCCCTGCCGGCGGATTGTGTGCAGAAGGATGCATTTACAGTAATGAGGTGCCATCTGGATACAAACCATCATGTAAACAACGGGCAGTATATATTGATGGCCGAGGAGTATCTCCCGGATCATTTCGAGGTGCACCGTGTCCGGGTGGAATACAGAAAATCGGCTGTCCTTCACGATACCGTTTTTCCGCTGACGGCAGAAGAAAACGGCGTGTACACAGTCGGGCTGTGTGATGAGAACCGGAAACCATATGCAGTGGTTTCGTTTTCATAGACAAGTATTTGGCCATGCAGGTCCCGGCATGCCGACAAACGGCATTCGCTGCCGACGCGGTTTCTGTCCGGGACTTATGGCTAAACAGTTACAATAATAAAAACAGAGAAGTGTAGTGGGGGAAAGTGATGCTTGAATTAGGAAAAAAACACACGTTGCAGGTTGTAAAAGAGACAGGTTTTGGCGTTTATCTGGCCGAAGGCGCCGATGAGCAGGAAAAGGTCCTGCTGCCGGGCAAGGAAGTGCCGGAGGGCACAGGTATCGGGACAAAACTGGATGTTTTCCTTTATAAGGACTCAAAAGACAGACTGATCGCAACGGTCAGAGAACCGCTTCTTACGATGGAAAGACCGGCGGTTTTACGAGTAAAGGATGTTACAAAGATAGGGGCGTTTTTGGACTGGGGACTGGAAAAAGATCTGTTCCTGCCGTTCAGACAGCAGACAAAAAGGGTGCGCGAGGGAGAAGAATGTCTTGTTTCTCTCTATATTGACAAGAGCAGCAGGCTCTGCGCGACAATGAATGTGTACGAAGATCTCCGGTGCGATTCTCCGTACAAAAAGGATGATCATGTAAAGGGAAGGATCTATCAGATCAGCGAGCAGTTTGGAGTTTTTGTGGCTGTCGATGATCTCTATTCAGCGCTTATTCCGAGAAAGGAGGCTGCGGGAACGTATGAGATCGGAGATACGGTCGAGGCGCGTGTGACGGCCGTCAAGGCGGATGGAAAACTGGACCTGTCGGTGCGGGAAAAAGCTTATCTGCAGATGGAAAAGGATGCGGAGACGGTCATGGGGGTGATCGAAGAGTTTTCAGGGGTGCTCCCCTTTAACGACAAGGCATCTCCCGAAGTGATAAAAAGAGAACTCGGAATGAGTAAAAACGCTTTTAAGCGTGCGGTGGGAAGGCTTTTAAAAGAAGGCCGGGTTGAAATAACGGAACATGCGGTACGCAAAATATAATAAGGAGGATAAGATCATGAAACATGTAATCAGCACAGACAAGGCGCCGGCGGCGATCGGGCCGTATTCACAGGCAATCGAGGTAAACGGAGTGGTATATACTTCAGGTGTGATCCCCGTGGTTCCATCAACGGGAGAGATACCGGAGGGCGTGGAGGCCCAGGCAAAGCAGGCTCTTTCAAATCTTTCCAATCTGCTTCAGGCAGCGGGTTCATCCATGAATGACGTCATCAAGACAACCGTATTTATTAAAGAAATGAACGACTTCGGGAAGATCAATGAAGTGTACGCCTCTTACTTTGAGGGAGCTTTCCCGGCAAGGTCCTGCGTGGAAGTTGCAAGACTGCCGAAAGATGTCCTGCTGGAGATTGAGGCGGTTGCCGAAAAGGCAGATTGATACGGCGCTCCCTCAGCCCTTCATCTGCCCGGCAGATTCATGCAAGCATGATCTTCCGGACAAATTCGGGCTGGCTGAACTGTTGCAAAAAAGTTCTTGCAAATATTGGAAGAATGTGCTATACAGGTGGGGTAAACAGTAAAGGATTTTAAAATGTTCATGCATGGAAGGCATGAGAAAGGAGCGAAAAAATGAAAGTACAGAATATTACAGATGTGCCTAAATTTTTCGAAGTCGTAGACAGTTGTAAAGGAAAAGTGGA
>Ga0129309_1001313_pt1 | contig 13026 bp, 9 predicted proteins | sample L1105metagenome_FD_94439 | JGI IMG/M metagenome (GOLD analysis project Ga0129309, IMG submission 94439) | Ring-tailed lemur group fecal microbial communities from Wisconsin, USA - L1105 metagenome | ecosystem: Host-associated > Mammals > Digestive system > Large intestine > Fecal | place: USA...
ATTCCTCGTCCTTCTTTAATTGAATGAATAATCGTTGTAAAATTATCGTCTGTTAAAATCATACTGGCAGCACCTTTAGCCACATCACTGCCGGTAATTCCCATTGCACAGCCAATATCTGCTGATTTTAACGCAGGTGAATCATTGACTCCATCACCTGTCATAGCCACAACTTTTCCTTTGGCTTTCCAAGCATTAACAATACGTACTTTATGTTCAGGTGCTACACGGGCATAAACTGAATAATCTTCAATATGTTCAAATAATTCTTTATCAGACATTTTTGATAAATCATCACCCATAATAGCTTTTTGCCCCTTATCCAAAATACCTAAACCTTTAGCTATTGCACTTGCTGTAACAATATGATCACCCGTGATCATTATTGTTCTTACTCCTGCTTTTTTTGCTTCACTAATAGCATCTTTAACTTCTTCACGTGGTGGATCTATCATTCCTACCATACCTACAAAAATCATATCTCTTTCATTTACTTCACTGTTTACATTTTCAGGTTTTGTATCATAATATCGAATAGCAAGGGCAAGAACACGTAAGGCCTCATTCGACATTGTTTCATTGACTTTTGATACCATTTGCATATCAATATTTTGGCAGCGTGCAAAAATAACATCTGGACCACCTTTTGTAATTTGTAAATAACGTCCATTTTCTTCTACAAAAACAGACATCATTTTTCTATCTGAATCAAAAGCAAGTTCATTAAAACGTGGATATTGCTTCATCAAATCTTGTTTTGAAAATCCTTTCATCAAACTTGCTTTAACAAGTGCAATTTCAGTTGGATCTCCAACAGCCAATTCTTGATCGTTGACCATAGAAATCGTTCCATCACTGCATAATGTCAAATAATTTAATAACTGATATGAATTTTCATTACAGGTTTCCAATGGTTCGATATGACTATTATTTCGATAAACCTTAACAACCGTCATTTTATTTTGTGTCAATGTTCCTGTTTTATCAGAACAGACAATTGAAGTTGAACCTAATGTTTCAACTGCCGGCAATGATTTAACAATCGCATTTTTCTTGACCATTTTTTGTACACTCAATGCCAAAACAACAGTAACCACAGTTGCCAGACCTTCAGGAATAGCTGCTACAGCTAAGGCAACAGCAGTTTTAAACGCATCTAAAAAATTCATTCCTGACAATATTTCCATACCAAATACAATTATACAAATGACGATGCACATCATACCAATAGATTTTCCGATTTGATCTAATTTATCCTGTAAAGGCGTATTTTCACGTTTTGCATTTTGTAACATAGCAGCGATTTTCCCGACTTCATTATCTTTTCCTATAGTTGTAACAACAGCAACACCTCGCCCATATGTGACGTAGCAAGATGCATATAACATATTACTTCTTTCTGCTAAAGCATATTCACCAACTAAAGTTTCACTTGTTTTTTCTACAGGTACACTTTCTCCTGTCAAAGCACTTTCATCAACTTTCAAATTAAACGCTTCAATGATCCTTGCATCACTGGCAATGCAATCTCCTGCTTCCAATACTAATAGATCACCTGGTACGACATCACTGGCATTTATTGTTATTGTATTTCCATTTCTAATGACTTTGGCCATAGGACTTGCCATTTTTTGTAATGCTTCTAATGACTTTTCAGCATTACTTTCTTGAATCAAACCAAGTATTGCATTAATTATGACAACAAAAATAATAATCGCACTATCTATCCATTCTTTTGGATCAACAACAATCGAAATGATAGCTGCTAAAATTAAAATAATTGTTAAGGCATCTTTAAATTGCAACAAAAAGCGAATAATCATTGGCTGTTTTTTTTCACTCTTTATCTCATTTAAACCATATCTCTTTTGTCTTTGCATAACATCAGTTTGATCCAAACCATTTTTTAAGTCAGTATCTAATTGCTTTCTTATTTCTTCAATTTCTTGATTATAATACATATTCATTTTCCTCTCTAAAAAAATAACAACGAAACTTTATTGTTTTCTACAATAAAAGTCTCGTTGTTTAATTACGACACGGATAATACTATCGGGTCTGTCGTCATCGTAAACACTATGTGCCAACTACTCCCTTTTATAGCCTTATTCTATCCTGAATAACCCAAATAGTCAATTTACTTTTGTTTTATTATATCCATTTCTTCATTATTCATTCATTATAAGCATTCAAGAAATTTTACTAAACGTTTATAACAGCGATGATATGAAGCAATATCTAGATGTTCATCGGGTGAATGAATATCAAACATATCTGGACCTAGAGTAATAATATCTAAATCAGGCAATAATCCTTTAATAATACCTGTTTCTAAGCCACCATGTGTACCTTCTTCCTTAATGACTTTTCCCTCGGTTTCTTGAATAAACTTAACATATTGTTTTCTAAGAGGTGAATCTTCTACATATGCCCAGCCGGGATAATCATTATCTTGAATATATTGACCATTATATAGATTAGCAATCAATGCTAATTGATGAGTAAGTTCATTCTTAGCAGATTCCATAGGTGAACGAATAGAAAGATGTATATCAAATACATTATCCTTCATTTCCACAACTCCCATATTTAATGAAATAGTTGTCAAATTCATTTTTAATGATTTATGTTGAAAACCATTAGGCATTAGATACATCATAGACATAATATCTTGACTATCTTTTAAAGACAGTGTTTTTTCTAAGATATTTATTGTTTTAATAGTAATTTGAATACCTTCATCACTTTCCAGCAATTCCTGATAAATATCACGATATACATCATTTATGATCTTATCCAATTGTTCTTTTTTGGCATTTGTAGAAAATGAACTTATACATTCTCTTGGAATTGCATTGTCCTTTAAACCACCATGAAACGAACCAATATGAAAATCAATCTTATTCAATAATAAATGATAATAAATTCTTGCCATGATTTTATTGGCATTACCTTTTTCTTTATCGATAAGTGCTCCTGAATGTCCACCTTGTAAACCATTGACAATGATTTGATAAGAAGGTAAATGATTATTTATATAGGAAATATCTTTTCTAACAGTCACTCTCCTTCCACCTGAACAGCTAACAGTAACAACATTTTCTTCTCCGCTATCCAAACCAATCATCTTTTTTGCTTGAAAATAATCTTTCTTTAAAGCCATTGCTCCATTTAACCCTATTTCCTCTTGAACAGTAAAAACACATTCTAAAGCAGGGTGTTTTAAAGTGTCATCTGCTAAGATAGCTAACATATAACAAACACCAACACCATCGTCAGCACCCAATGTTGTTTTATTTGCCCACAAAAAACCATCTTTTTCAATTAATTCAATAGGATCTTTTTCAAAATCATGTAAACTGTCATTATTTTTTTCACATACCATATCCATATGTCCTTCTAACATAACAGTATCATGATTTTCATATCCAACTGTTGCATCTTTATAAACAATAATATTATTCATTTCATCTCTTATATATTTTAACTGACGTTGACAAGCAAAATCTTCTACATAATCACATATTGCTTTTTCATTACATGAACCTCTTGGGATTTTTGAAATTTCTTGAAAAAAATAATCTACTTTTATATTACTATCCATTTTTCTCACTCCTTTATACTAATTCTCTATTCATCCATTTATTTGACTTATATCTTATTATAAAGAATAATGCTCTAATAATCCAATCTACAAACATAGCGATCCACACACCTAATAAACCTAAATTCATAAACTGACCTAAAACATAACTTAAACAAAAACGAAATGTCCACATTGAAGCTGCTGAAACTATCATAGTATATTTTGCATCATTGGCTGCTCTTAATGCATTAGGAAAAGTGAAAGAAGCAGGCCAAAAAAGTGCCGCTAAAATACCATGTAAGAAAATACATTGATAAGCCAAATCAGTCGTTTCTTTTGATAAAGAATAAAAAGTCAATATAGTTGGTGTTGCAATCAATAAAACAACAATCAAAACAGCCATAGAAACATATGTAATCAACATTAATTTTTTTATGTAATATTTTGCCTGTTGATAATCTTTAGCACCAACACATTGTCCTACAACAGTTACCATAGCAAGCGATGTTGCCATACCGGGAATAATTTGCATTTGACATAAATTATTCGATACAGCATTAGCAGCAATTGCATATGTTCCAAATGTTGCGACTAAACTTTGTACTAAGATTTTTCCCAGTTGAAACATACCATTTTCTAATCCTGATGGTATTCCTATCGTTAATATTTTTTTGATATAGGCAAAATTAAAATGCCAGTGAAGATAATCATTTACACAAATTGGATTATCATTATGACTTAATGATTTTAAAACAATCAAACAGGCAACCATTCTGGCAATCAATGTTGCAAGTACTGCACCAAATACACCCCATTTACAGCCATAAATAAAAACTGCATTTAAGACAATGTTAATAGCGTTCATAATTGCACTATTAACCATCGAAATCTTAGAATTTCCAATCGCTCTAAATAATGCTGCTCCAGCATTGTATAAAGCAATAAAGGGATAAGATACAGCTGAAAAAAGAAAATAAATTTCAGCGTTGCTCATAACTGCATTTTCAACATTTCCAAATATAAAATGAAGTATCGAAGCATTAAAAACAATAACAAGAATCATAATTAAAAAAGACAATATCGCTGTAATCAAAATCAACTGTTTAGCAGCGTATTTTGCTTTCTCCATTGATTTTTGACCGATAAATTGTGCAGCCACAACAGCTCCACCTGTTCCCAGTGCAGCAAATATATTGATCAATAAGATGTTGATTCCATCAACTAATGATACTGCTGATACCGCTGCCTCACCAACACTTGAAACCATGACAGTATCAGCAAATCCAACCATGATGACAAGCAACTGTTCGATAACTAAAGGGATAATTAATTTCTTCAAATCTTTATTACTAAACAACATAAAATCTCTCCCATCTTTTATAATGTCTGGCAATTATTATCTTAACTCTAATTTTTAAATAATGCTATATGAGATTGTCATACATTTCAATTTTTTTCTATATAGCATATTTTTATAAATTATTTTTCTTAAATAATTTTTATTAATATTATAAAAATTTGTTATATTAAACAAATGTTAAGAAACAAAAAACAAATATTAAGTTTACGTAATGTTATTGTTAAGTATGTTTACTTGCTATTAAGAACGTGTTAACCTCGGTTTTAGGAGGGATACCATGGAATTATCAAATATTTTTTCAATGCTGGGAGGTCTAGCATTATTTCTATATGGAATGAATATGATGTCAAATGGTTTAGAATTAGCTGCCGGAAATAAAATGAAAGACATCTTAGAAAAATTAACTTCCAATCGTTTATTAGGTGTGATCGTGGGTGCTTTGGTTACTGCGATTATTCAAAGTTCTTCAGCTACTACAGTTATGGTTGTCGGTTTTGTTAACTCAGGATTGATGTCTCTTGGAAGTGCAGTATGGGTTATTATGGGAGCAAATATAGGAACAACTATCACTGGTCAGCTTATTGCTATTGATATATCAACAGTTGCCCCAATCATTGCTTTTGTTGGTGTTGCTTTTATTGTTTTTTTTAAAAATAAAAAATTAGCTGCCATTGGAGATGTTATTGGAGGTCTGGGAATTTTGTTTATTGGTATGAATATGATGTCAAATGCAATGATACCATTAAGAACAATGCCAGAATTTATAAATATAATTACAAAATTCCAAAATCCATTGATTGGTGTTTTAGTCGGAGCAATCTTTACTGCAGTGATTCAAAGTTCATCTGCTTCAGTTGGTATTCTACAGGCACTTGCTAAAAGTGGTGTTATTACTTTACCATCTGCAATTTATGTTTTATATGGACAAAATATAGGAACGTGCATTACTGCTATACTGGCATCTATTGGTGCTTCTAGAAACGCTAAAAGAACAACTTGTATTCATCTATTATTTAATATTTTTGGTACTGTTATTTTTATCGTTATTAGTTTATTATTCCCATTTGCTGATTTTATTCAATCAATAACACCAGCAAATGTAGCAGCACAAATCGCAAATACTCATACGATTTTCAATATTATAACAACTTTACTTTTACTTCCTGTAGGTAATAAGCTTGTTGATGTGGCTTGTTATATTTTACCAGAACATAGTGATGAAAAAGAAAAGAGAACTATTGAATATTTAGATTTTGATATTTTTAAAAATGATTATCATATTGGTACAAGTGCTATCGCTAATACGCAATTATACAATGAAACACAGAATATGCTAAATGTTGTTACTCATAATGTCAAACGCTCATTTCATCTTATGGTTAATTTTAATGAACAAGAATATGAAAATTTACATAAAGATGAGAATTATATCAATGACTTGAATCATCAAATAATTGATTTTACAACATATGTTATATCTAATGAATTTCCTATTGAGGGTTCTCAAACAATTGTTTTATTTATTAAATCTGCTGCTGATTTGGAAAGAATAGGTGATCATGCCATCAATATTGCAAGAGAAGCTAAAAAACTTCATGATCAAGGTATCCATTTTTCAAATGAAGCGATGAATGAAATTCAAATTATGGAAAGTTTATGTATAAATATTCTTGAAGAATTAAAGATTTTCAATTATGAAGAATTTAAAGATGTTGTTAATAAAATTGATATAATGGAAAATAATATAGATAAAACTCAACAGCAATTTACAAAAAATCAGCTTATTCGTTTAAAAAATAAACAATGTACAACAGAAAACAGTGTCATTTATACAAAATTATTAACTGATTTTGAACGTATCGGCGATCATGGATTAAATATTGCTGAAAATTTTTATCATATAAGAAAAGTACTTGCTGCAATGAAAATGGCACAAAATGAGCTAAGTGAATAAAAAGTTTCGAATCATCGAAACTTTTTATCTGTTTAATCATTATAAAGAAAAGCTTTCATATAATGGTTTCATTTTTTAAATAAAAAAGAAATTTTAAATACAAATGAAAGCAAATATAACTCCATATTATCCAAAATCTCTTTTTATTAATCTTCTAAACACTTTTAATGTGTATTTCGGCTTCTCCAGCAATCATTAGACCTTGAACTGCCATCATTATAAACAATAAATGGAATATATCTTCTTTTTTCATATCCCTGCTCATTTTTTATTAAATCACGAATCGCCGATAATCTTTTATGTCCATCAATACAATAATATTTTCCATTTACTATATTCACTTTAATAGGAAAAGACAATCCTATTCTTTTAATAGAATCATACATCGAAGCTGTATACTGCTTAGAGTCAAATTCAATATTTTCAAAATCTATCTTTTTAATTCTCATAATTATATCCCAAACAATTTAGAAAAAGCCTCAGCTATACCATCATCATCTACAGATAAAGTCACCATATCAGCATATTCTTTAACAGTATCACTGGCATTATTCATAGCGATACCTGTACCTGCTAATTCTAACATTTCAATATCATTTTCACCATCACCAAAGGCAAAACTATCTTCTTTATTTATGTTCAATCTTTGACATAAAAACTGACAAGCCTGTCCTTTAGAAAAACCTTTTGGATGTACATCCATTCTAATATGCCCTGTATCATAAGCATTGATTACCCAATCACTTGGCAACATCTCTATGGCATCATGTAAATCTTTTGCATGATAAAATAATGCTGTCACTGTATTGGCTTTGACAGTTTGAAAACACCATTTATCATTATAATCATCTGGTAATTTATCTGTTCCCCGATATAATCTAAGATGCTTTTTTATAAGTTCTCCATCTTTATCACTATAAAAACTATCTTTGTGTTCACATACAATGTATTGACCATGCGTTGTTTTATAAACACTATTTTGTAAATTCAAATCTTCAACAGTAAACAGATTATCTAACAAAACTTCATCTTTAAAAACAATATAGCCACCATCACAGCCAATAAAACCATCAAATGGAATTTCCGTCACACTTGCAGGTATATATCCTCTAGCTGTTGCCACAACAATATAATTACCCTGTTTTTGAAATTCTATTAAAGCACGCTTTGTTTTTTCCGTAGGCTTCAACATATGATGAGGAACATTGATCATTGTACCATCAATATCAAAGAAAGCAATTTTAGTCATGACTGTGCTCCCTAATATACTTTTCTACTTCCTCTTGATCAGAAAAATGCACTTTTGTTGTACCTAAAATCTGATAATCTTCATGTCCTTTGCCTAATATCATTAAAATATCATTTTCCTTTAATTCCTTCATACCATAAGCAATAGCATCTTTTCTATCAGGAATGACAACATAATTATCACTTTGTATACCTTTTAAAATATCATCAATAATTTTTTGTGGGTTTTCTGTTCTTGGATTATCACTCGTTACAATAACTAAATCACTTTTTGAACAGGCTTTTTTACCCATAATTGGTCGTTTTGTTGTATCACGATCTCCACCACAACCAACTATAGTTATAATTCTTCCCTTTTTAAATTCTAAAGCACTATTTAAAACATTTTCAACAGCATCAGGTGTATGAGCATAATCAACAAATATACCATTTGTCTTATAAACAATCAATTCCATTCTGCCTTTTGGTGCTTTTAATCTATCATTTAACAGCAATATATCTTCAATAGAATATCCTAAATGATAAATCAATAACATCGCTGTTAAATAATTATAAACATTATATCTTCCTACCATATGAATATGGGTATGATATTCTTTCCCTTTATAATCAAACATAAAAGATGTACCCAAATGAGAAAATTCAATATTTTTCACAATTACATCACCTTGCGTATCAGAAATTTTTACATTATGATTATGATCTAAACTAAAATAATCAGCATAAGGATCATCACCATTAATAATAGCTATTCTATCATTTCTTGTCTTTTTAAATAATTTTTGTTTAGCTTTAGCATAATTTTCAATAGTCTTATGATAGTCTAAATGATCCTGTGTTAAATTTGTAAAAGCAACTTCATCAAACTCTAAGCCATAAATTCTCTCTTTATCTAAAGCGTGTGAAGAAACCTCCATAACTAAAGTTTGACAGCCTGCTTCTTTAGCTTTTAAAAATAAATCATATAAAACATCAACATCTGGTGTAGTATTGACCATTGGAATATACTGTTGACAATAATAAAAACCAATAGTTCCCATATAAGCACAAGGATGATTCAACATAGTTAACATCTGATAAATCATATATCCTATCGTTGTTTTCCCATTCGTTCCCGTAACACCTATTAATGTCATATCTTTAAAAATCGAATAATAGTTTTTATATAAATACTCTTTTAAATATTGTCGTGTGTCCTTCACTTTTACAGTTTCAACTTCATAATCTCCCTTTTCAACAATAACTTTAGCTGCTCCATTAGCAATAGCCATAGGTATATAATCATGCCCATCTCTTGTCACATTCTTAATAGCAATAAAAGTATCCCCTTGTTTTACTTTTCTAGAATCTGTTTTTAAATCAATTTCCATATTTATCCCTCTTTCTTAACATACAAGCTGTAACATATTATGTAAGCATTTTAAATGATATGTTCCCGGATCATACATTTCTCCATCAATATTGACATATTGACTCGTTTTAACAGTGACATATCTTTCACAGAAATGCTGATATTTTTTTGTTTTATTTAATTTATTGGTGAAAAGAGCCTTGACATATCTTGGTAATTCTTTTTTAGAAATATCGCCAATAACACTTATATCTATAAAACCATCATCATTTTTAGATTGATACCCGATTAAATAACCGCCACCAAAATATTGTCCATTACAAAAAGCACAAATAACAACATCACCATTAAATAAACAAGTATCATCTTTATAAATTTGTGTAGAATAAAATTTCAAATGAAATATTTTATCTAAAATTGCATAACTGTAATGCAATGGTCTAGGTAAAAATTGAATATCTCTTTTACTTACATTAACAATATTACCTACTTCCGCATCTAATCCACAACAAAATACATTAATACAATATAAATCATCTCGACATTGAATAATATCAACAGGATGTGCTTTTAATTCTAAGGAATTTTTAAGAATTTGAAATGGATCAAGACTCGAATAAATACTTCTTGCAAAATCATTTCCTGTTCCCTGTGGAATAACGACTAATTCATTATGCCCTCCTATCATACCATTAGCTACTTTATGAACAAAACCATCACCACCAATGGCATATATGCGACATAATTCAAAACAGTCATTATATCTGCTTGCAATCGTTTTAGCATCATCTATATCTTTAGTATAACAAAGCTCATATTGTCTTCCCTGCATTAAAGTTACGATTTGACTAACTAATTCACGATGAGTATCTGGTCTTAAAATAAAAATATGTTTCATGCATATCACCATCATTATTATAACAAAAGTCAAAATCATCGACAATGATAACATAGTGAGCAAATGAAAAAGGATATGTCTATCCTTTAAAATCATTTTCTATTTTCTTTATTTCATCATATCGTATAATTCCATAGCCCGCTACAAGAAGTGAACCGCCTAAATCTAAAGCCAAATCTTTAATTGTATCGGTCAATGCCTCATGCCCTTGCAAAGGAACATCTTCTTGAGAAATCAAAGTGCCATATGTGCTTTTCATATATTGTTGTGTATTTGTTTTAAAAATATCATCATAAGTATATTCACAAATTTCCCATGCTGCACCTAAAGCTAATGAAAAAGCAACAACAAAAACAGCAGTAAAATATTTATTTAAATAAATATATTTACTTCTTTCAGCCATTAATAAATGAATAACCCATAATGCTACAAATGATAAAATAATGCCTGAATTAAAATGCAAGACAGAATCCCACCAAGGAAAACGATTATAGAAATTAAACGCATCACCTAAAACAAGAGCCAGAAAAGCAAAAATAGCCACTGCAAAATGCAATTCTGTTGGTACATTAACCTTTAATTGCTTTTTAATAATTTTTGGCGAAATCAAAATAATCAACATAGCCAAATATTGTGCTAATTGAAAAACCATCGTTGATCGTCTTTTAGGATCATCAACAAAAAATAATCTTAACATTGTACCAACAGTTAAAATCACAATAAAAATAAATAATCCCTTTCTTATTCTTTTCATTTTTTCCTTATTCATTTTCTTTTTCCCCCTAACTTATTTTTCTCTAACAAAAATGAAATTTTGTTCATCTGATAAATCTTCATCAAAATGATAACCTAACAAATCAAATAATTTCACATCTGCAAAAGAAGTCGCTTTCTTTTGAATCAGATAGCGTAACATTTCCCCTCGTGCTATCTTTACATAAACACCTATTTCTTTCAATTCATGATTGATTCTTTCTTTAAAATAACATCTTACATATTGAATATCATCCGTTAAATATTTTTGAATCATAGAACTATATTGCCTAGCTCCTAAATCCAAAATACAGCACTCATCTTTAACGATTTGTCTATAAATTCGTTGATCCCAAAACTGATACAAATTCTTATTATGTCCTATCCGTAAAGGACTATTCAATTCCAGACGATATGGAACAACACCATCAAACGGTCTTAAAATTCCATAAAATCCACTTAATATAACAAGAGAATGTCTTATATAATCATATTCATCATATGTAAAAAGATCTGCTGATAGATGATCATATTGTATTCCCTGATAAGCAAATAATGCTGGCACATTATTCGTAAACAAACGCATCTGCTGATAATTGTCATAAGCCTCTTTAGCTATTGATGGACTACATTTTAAAACCTTCCTTATTTCCTCTTGATTTAATGTTTGCAAACACTTTAATATTTCTTGAGTTTGATCAATAAATATAGGTATACCCTCTACCTCAAATACATCAACTTCCTTTTTCATTCTTTTAGCTGGCGTAATAATTATTTTCATTTTTATGTATAATTTGATTTTTCCTTTCCCTTTGAATCATTATCATCATTTTAACTATTCGACATATTTCTATTTTATCTTACAATTATGAATAGAATATGATTTTTTTCTCAAAAAGTAAAACAATATACAATTATTTGATAAAAAACATGATTTTTCTATCTTGTAAACAAAAAAGACAGTAACATTAAATAATGACTGCCTTTAAATAAAATATAAAATTTTCAATCAATAAAACCGTTTCCTAATTATCGGTTAATAGAAGAAGCAATTCTATGATAAGTATGACGTTTACCTCTAATAGCAAGTGATAAAGTCATAATATTTTCTGGTAAAGCAATTCCACAGAAACCAGCATCACCAATATGTTGAATATCAATTCCACAACGTTTATTTAATAAAGCGATTTCTCTAATTGTACCTTCATCAGCACCTTCTTGACTTGTTCCTATAGCACTTAATGATAATGCCCCATGTGATTTAATATATCTGCAAGCTTCCGTTACTTCTTGTTCAGATAATCCGGGAACAGTATTAACTGCTGGCATCAAGATAACATCAGCACCTGCTTCAATAAATTCTGCAATACTTTTCATATCAACAATTGGTTCATCAATACCTGCAGCGTGCATTTTTCCAGCAATAATCATTCCTTTAAAATATTTTTTTGCTTCTTTGATTGCTGCACAAATTGACTTATTAGAAACACCAACACCCGGATTTCCAGTTAAACAAATAAAATTAAATCCTAATTCTTGAGCTTTGATATAAGTTTCTTTTGTAGCTTGTCTACCTGAAGCAATATTATGTCTTTCTTCCATCATATCAGCATCTAAATCAACTGGTTCTAAATTACAACCAATTGGTCTTCCTACTAATTCTTGTAACTTTTTCACTGGATTGTCACATTCTGGTAATCCATTAATATGTGGATTTTGGCAATCAAAACAATTTAAAAGTATCATGTCACTACCAAATGATACAGCCAATTCAGCATTTGTAAGATCCCCTAATAAAGGTTCACAGGCAACAACTGTTTCTGTCATCACAGTTCTTCCTTCGCTGGCAAGAATTGCTTGTTTTAATTCCTGACCA
>Ga0129309_1001317_pt1 | contig 12949 bp, 10 predicted proteins | sample L1105metagenome_FD_94439 | JGI IMG/M metagenome (GOLD analysis project Ga0129309, IMG submission 94439) | Ring-tailed lemur group fecal microbial communities from Wisconsin, USA - L1105 metagenome | ecosystem: Host-associated > Mammals > Digestive system > Large intestine > Fecal | place: USA...
TGAAGACGGACAATTTTCTTTTTGAATTCTGGTTCATACATATGTGGCATAATAGATCGCTCCTTTATATAAGTAGTATATCTTATCGGCCACTCCTGTTACAACTTTATTATAGCACTTCAAGAGGTGGTCTTTGCAGAGACAACCTTTACCAATGACCGCCAGAAAGCAAAAGTGACCGTCACAAAACAGGACGGGGACACGAAAAATCCTCTGGATGGCGGTATTTTCGGCCTGTATGCGGGCAGTGACATTGCCGCATGGGACGGCACGGTTGTTGTGAAAAAAGGCACACGGATTGAAAAGGCAGTGACCGGGGAAGATGGCACAGCCGCCTTTCACGCTGACCTTCCGGTTGGATTTGGATATGATGTGAAAGAGGAACAGGCACCGGAGGGATATCTGAGGAATACCCATGAAGTATATTCCTTCCAGTTTGCCTATACCAACGACCAGGAAGCGGAGGTAGCTTTCACGCATACCTTTACCAACGAGCGTGTCAATGCGAAGATTTCCCTGCAGAAAAAAGACAAAGAGACAAATACGAACCAGCCGCAGGGCGACGCCGCACTGGAGAAGGCCGTTTACGGATTGTATGCCCGCAAGGATATCATACATCCGGATGGGGCAACAGGCGTGATTTATAAAGCCGGGGAAAAGGTGGCAACGCTGACAACGGATAAAAACGGGGAGGCGTCCGTCGGGAACCTCTATCTCGGAGAATATTATGTGAAAGAAATCACTCCGCCCGTGGGTTATCTGGCGGACGAAGCGGAACATGACCTTACCTGCAGCTATGAGGGTGACCTTGTGGCAACCGTGGAAAGAAACGTGGTTTCTCTGGAGCAGGTGATGAAACAGCCGTTCCAGATCATCAAGGCAGCCGATAACGGAAAGACCGATGCAGACCTGCTCTCCGGTGCCGGGTTCACGGCTTATCTGGCATCTTCCCTCAAAACAAAGGAAGATGGCAGTTACGATTTTGATTCCGCAGTTCCGGCAGTAATCGGGGAGAATGGCGCAACAGAGATTTTTACGGATGAAAAAGGCTATGCCTGCAGCATTGCAATCCCCTTTGGGACATACATCGTCCGTGAGACGACCACGCCGCATAATTACACTCCGGTAGACGATTTTACCGTGCGTATCACAGAGCATAAGCCGGATACGCCGCAGGTATGGCGTGTGCTTCTGGATGATGAATTTGAGGCAAAGCTGAAAATCGTGAAGCAGGACGATGAGACAAAGAAGCCGGTTCTGGCAAAGAATACGGAGTTTAAGGTGTATGACCTGGATCATGAAAAATACGTGGAACAGGTAACGACTTACCCGACTACGGTAATCCACAAGTCTTACTTTACGGATGAACAGGGGTATCTCATCCTGCCGCAGAATTTAAAGATCGGGCATTACCGCATTGAGGAAGTCCATGCGCCCTATGGCTATACCCTGAATAAGAATTATTATGAAGTGACGGTGGATTCCAACACCGCCTACCATCAGGATCAGGTCAGCAAGGATGTGATCATTGAGGTGGTCTATGAGAACCATCCGGTCAAGGGTGAACTGAAGGTGGTGAAAAAAGGCGAAGTGCTTCATGGCTTCGAGGATGATTTTACCTATGGAAAAGAGACGCTTGCCGGGGCGGTCTTTGAGGTTTATGCCGCAGAGGACATTTATACCGCCGACTTCCAGAAGGACAGTGACGGGAAACGGATTCTGGAGTATGCCGCCGGTACGCTGGTGGCATCATTAACGACGGATGAGAAGGGAGAAGCGGTGTTAAGCGACCTGCCGCTTGGCTGTTACAAAGTTGTGGAGACAAAAGCGCCGGAAGGGTTTGTGCTGAATGAAGCCCCACAGACGGTCACATTTTCCTATGCAGATCAGGAAACGCCGGTGGTGAAACAGACAGCGGAATTTGAAAATGACCGCCAGAAGGTGGAAGTGTCCGTTGTGAAAAAGGATGCGGAAACGGGAGCCGTAATAGCAGGCGCAGAGTTTGGGCTGTATGCAAAGGCTGACATTTTTGCAAAAGATAAGGTGATTGTAAAAACGGGCACTCTGCTTGGAAAGGCCGTGACCGGGGAAGATGGGAAAGCGGTCTTTGACCTTGACCTGCCTTTTGGGGAATATGCCATCAAGGAGTTAAAAGCCCCGGCTGGCTATGTTTCTTCTGATGAAGTGGTGGAGGTAACTGCTTCTTATCAGGGGCAGGATGTGAAGGTAGTGAAGCTGGCATCGGAGTTTCTGAATGCGCCGACCGTGGTCTCCATAAAGAAAACAGACCTGACTACAGGTGTGGAGCTTTCCGGCGCAACGCTGACCGTGCTTGATAAGGATGGAAATGTGGTAGACACATGGAAATCCGTGAAGGGAGAGGAACATATCATCAAGCGCCTGGTAGTGGGCGAGCGTTATACGCTGCGTGAGGAACTGGCCCCGTATGGTTACCTGCAGGCGGAGGAGATCACGTTTACCGTGGAGGACACGGCAGAAATCCAGAAGGTGGAGATGAAGGATGCTGTTCCGAAAGGGCTTCTCTTAATTAACAAAGAAGGGGAATTTCTGGAGGATGTATCCGCACTGGATTCTATCGGCGGGTGGATCGCCCACCTGTTTGAATATGTGTCCGGTTCCCTGAAGGACGTTACCTTTGAAGTGTACGCTTTGGAGGATATCAAAGCCGCTGACGGGGAAAGTGCAGACCATTATAAAAAAGACGAGCTGATCGCAGAGATCACCACGGATGATACCGGAGTTGCAAGCCTGGGGAACCTGCCGCTTGGAAAATACTATGTGAAGGAAAAGGAGACTGCCAATGGCTATGTATTGGACGGGGAAATCCGGGAGATTGACCTGACCTACCGTGACCAGCATACGGCGGAGGTGACCTATTCCTCTGACTGGCAGAACAACCGCCAGAAGGTGGAAGTGTCCGTGCTGAAAAAGGAGAAGGATTCTGACCGTGTACTGAAGGGGGCGGTCTTTGCCCTGAGTGCAAAGGAGGACATCACTAACAAAGACGGCAAAGTGATTATGGAAGCTGGAACCGTCATTGAGGAAAAGGCAACCGGCAAAGACGGGAAGCTGACCTTTGCGGCAGACCTGCCGATTGGATTTTCTTATTCTGTAAAAGAGACTGTTCCGGCACCGGGATTTGCCACAGCATCCGGGGAGCAGGAGTTTACCTTTACCTATGAAGATTCCCAAAAGGAAACCGTAACCTATGAGCTTACCTTTGAGGATGAGCCTACAGTATTTGAATTTACCAAAACATCCCTGACCGATGGCAAAGAGGTTGAGGGTGCAAAGCTGCAGGTTACAGACGAAAACGGTAAGGTAGTGGATGAATGGGTGTCCGGCAAAGAGCCGCATATCATCAAGGAGCTGACTGTTGGCAAGAAATACACTATGACAGAAGTGCTGCCTGCGGATGGGTATGCCACTGCTGAAAGCATTACCTTTACCGTAGAGGATACCGCCGAAGTGCAGAAGATCGAAATGAAGGACGATGTGACAAAGGTGGAGATCACAAAAACAGACCTGACAGACGGAAAGGAGCTGCCGGGGGCGAAGCTGAAAGTGACAGACAGCGAAGGCAAGGCGATAGACGAATGGACTTCCGGCAAGGAGCCGCACCGGATTGAGAAGCTGGTTGTGGGTAAGGAATATGTCCTGACGGAGACGCTGCCTGCGGATGGCTATGTGACTGCTGAGAGCATTCCCTTTACGGTAGAAGATACCGCCGAGGTGCAGAAGATCGAAATGAAGGACGATGTGACAAAGGTGGAGATTTCCAAAACGGATATTTCCGGGAAGGAGCTGCCGGGGGCAAAGCTGGCGATCCTTGATAAAGACGGCAAAGTGGTGGAAAGCTGGACTTCCACGGACAAGCCATATTATATCGAGAAACTTCCTGTCGGAAAATATACGCTCCGTGAGGAATCTGCTCCGGAGGGGTATCTGGTGGCCGAGGATGTGAAATTCGAGGTAAAGGATACCGGGGAAATCCAGAAGGTTGTTATGAAGGATGAAGCGAAGCCGGAGGAAACGCCGGAGACACCGCAGCCTTCCAATGAGACACCGAAAACCGGGGATGACACCCATGCGGGATTGTGGCTGCTCCTGTGCGGCCTGGCACTTGCAGGGCTGGCCGGTTCTGTGGTGATGTTTCGCAGGAAGAAAAAATAAGTATCAGAAAGAGTAACTGATGGCAAGGGCGTTCGTGGTCTGCATTTGGATTCCATGAACGTCCTTTTTTAATCTGTAAGAAAGGGGCGATAAAAATGAAAGGGATCGTGATCGGGGCAGGTGTAATCTCCGTGCTGCTGTGCTTTGTCCTGTACTGCTGTCTCCGTGTCGGGGCGGAGGAGGACAGATGGATGGAGAAAATGGAATGGAAGGACAGAAAGGATGCAGGAAGGAAAAGCGGCTAAGGAACGGTATGCACAGGATAAGCCAAAGGACTGCGCCTATTGTTATTTCTGGAGTGTGGGGAAGAAAGCCTGCACGAAAAAAAACTGCTATTATCTGCTCCCGGAGCAGGAGGCAGAAGAAAAGGAGGGGGACTGCGAAAGCTGCCCGTATGGAAAGCATTCCCCGTGCATTGGGTACTGTCTGGCGAAAATCCTTTGGGAAATGAAGGAAAGCCATGGGAAGTGAAGCATATCCATCTTTTCCGTTCCACTATGGGCAGGAAGCGGAGCAATATACGTTTTACCGTGTGCCGAAGCTGCTCTTTACGGAACCGGTGTTTGCGAAGCTGTCAACGGATGCAAAGCTTTTGTACGGGCTTTTGCTGGACCGGATGCAGCTGTCTATCCGGAACCACTGGATTGATGAAACAGGGAAGGTGTACATCTACTTTACGGTGGAGAGCATCATGGAGGCACTGGCCTGTGGCAATAAAAAAGCGGGACAGCTGCTGTCCGAGCTGGATGATAAGCGGGGCATTGGCCTGATTACCAGGGTGCGCCAGGGACAGGGAAAGCCAGACAAGATATTCGTCCACAAATGCATATTGCCAGAAATGTTAAAAGGACATTTCCAGAAGTGTCAAAACGACATGTCTGGAAATGTAGAAATGACAGGTCTAGACATGTCAAAAGGACACGCTAATAAGACTGATAGAAATAATACTGAGTATAGTGAGACTCAATCAATCTATCAGGCGGAACAGATGTGGATGGAGGATGGGACGAAAGAATATGAGGAGTACCGGGAATATTTTATGGAACAGCTGTATATGGATTCCCTTCTGGCAGATTATCCGTTTGAAAAAGAGACGCTTTATGAGATTTTGGAGCTTTTGGTAGAAACGGTATGTTCCAGGAGAAGAACCATCCGTATCGCCGGGGATGATAAACCGGCGCAGATCGTAAAGAGCAGGCTGATGAAGCTGAACGGGGAACACATCCGGTATGTGCTGGCCTGCATGAAGGAGAACACGACAAAAGTCCGGAATATCCGGCAGTACCTGCTGGCGGCACTGTATAACGCCCCGGCAACCATAAGCAATTATTATGCCGCCCTTGTAAACCATGATTTATATGGTGGCGGTGGATAGCGAGAAGCAGTGGTGAAAGAAGGTGAAAAATGATTGCAGGAAGAAATTAACCAAAAGACCATATCCCTTTGTGTAAAGGGAGGCAGGATCAGCGCCAGCCTTTTGAAAACCGCCATGAAAAAATTTCTGGCGGATATGGAAAGACGGAAACAGAGATCGGCACAGGGCCGGCAGGCAGAGGGGAGGCAAAAGGAGGTGACCGCCCATGGAAAACAGAGCTTAAAAAAGCTGATGCGCCAGGGCAGCCAGCTGACCAATATTGAGATTACGGATAAAAATATCAAATCCTTTGACCGGGTTGCCCGGAAATACAGTATTGATTACAGCCTGAAAAAAGATTCCTCTACGGACCCGCCCCGCTACCTGGTGTTTTTCAAGGCGAAGGATGTGGATGTCATGACAAAGGCTTTTCAGGAATATGCCGGAGTTTCCATGAAGAAGGAGAAGAAGGTGTCTATCCGGAAGAAGCTGCAGATCGCCAAGGAACGGGTGGCAAAGCAGCGTGAACGGGATAAGACGAAGCAGAAAGACAGGGGCAGTCCTTATGATAAAGAAAACGAAGCCGGGACATTCCAGAAAGAAGATCAGGGGAAAGGCCCCGCCGGAAAAGAGGGGAGGAAGCGCATGGAGGCAGAAGCTGTCCGCCATGCTCCGTGAAAAGCTCCAGACGGTCAATCTGAAAAAAGTGATCGCCATGAACATTCCCTACATCATTTTCTTTTATGTGGTGGAGAAGGAGGCATGGCTGTACCGGCACTGTGTCGGTGACAGCGTGGTGAAGAAACTGGGGATTTTGTTTTTGAATTTCAATCTGGCGTTTCAGAACCCATTGCCGAGCTTTCATTTGTTTGACCTTGCTGTGGGGATAGCGGGAGCCGCCGCATTCCGGCTCTTTGTATATTACAAGGGGAAGAATGCGAAGAAATACCGGCAGGGTGTGGAGTACGGTTCTGCCAGATGGGGGACACCCAAAGATATTGAGCCATTCATTGATCCGGTGTATGAAAATAATATCCTTCTGACACAGACGGAGAGGCTGACAATGAACAGCCGCCCAAAGCAGCCAAAGTATGCGAGAAATAAGAACGTGCTTGTCATCGGCGGCTCCGGTTCCGGTAAGACGAGATTTTTTGTGAAGCCGAATTTAATGCAGATGCCGGAAAAAGTCAGCTATGTTGTCACGGACCCAAAGGGCACGATCATCATTGAGTGTGGGAAAATGCTGGTGAACGCCGGATATACGGTGAAGGTTCTCAATACCATTAACTTTAAGAAATCCATGCGGTATAACCCGTTCCACTACATACACAGCGAGAAGGACATCCTGAAACTGGTGAATACCATTATCGCCAATACCAAGGGGGAGGGAGAAAAATCCTCCGAAGATTTCTGGGTGAAAGCAGAGCGTCTGCTCTACTGTGCGTTGATCGGGTATATCTGGTATGAGGCACCGGAGGAGGAACAGAATTTTTCCACACTGTTGGAATTTATCAATGCCAGTGAAGCCAGGGAGGATGATGAGGAATTTAAGAACGCCGTGGACGAACTGTTTGAGGAACTGGAAGCGGACAATCCGGAGCATTTTGCGGTAAGGCAGTATAAGAAATACAAGCTGGCGGCGGGTAAAACAGCGAAGTCAATTTTAATTAGCTGCGGCGCAAGGCTGGCCCCGTTTGACATTGCGGAGCTTCGTGACCTGATGAGCTACGATGAGATGGAGCTGGATCAGCTGGGGGAGAGACGAACGGCAATGTTCGTGATTATCTCGGATACGGATGATACCTTTAACTTTGTCGTCTCGGTCATGTACACCCAGCTGTTTAATATCCTCTGCGATAAAGCGGATGATGAGCATCAGGGAAGGCTGCCATACCATGTGCGTGTGCTGGCTGACGAGTTCGCCAATATCGGCCAGATTCCAAAATTTGATAAGCTGATCGCCACCATCCGGAGCCGTGAGATATCGGCTTCTATTATTTTGCAGTCACAGTCCCAGTTAAAAACGATTTACCGGGATGCCGCTGAGACGATCATCGGAAACTGTGATACCGTGCTTTTTCTGGGAGGCAAGGAAAGCTCTACCTTAAAGGAGATTTCTGAGACTCTGGGAAAGGAGACCATTGACCTTTACAATACTTCCGACACCCGTGGCCAGAGCCGTTCCTACGGACTGAATTATCAAAAAACAGGAAAGGAACTCATGAGCCGTGACGAACTGGCCGTGATGGACGGGAATAAATGTATTTTGCAGCTTAGGGGTGTGCGGCCTTTCTACAGCGACAAGGTGGATATCGTAAAGCACAAACGGTACAGGGAGCTTGCGGACTATGACAAGAAAAACAGTTTCGATGTGGAGAAATACATGAAGCATGAGCTGGTTATGACGGTGGAAGATGAGTTCGAGATGTATGAGATAGATGTGGGGGAGGAAGATGAAGATCGTGGGCAGTGACCGCAGGCATTTCCGGCCTCCCATAAGGGCGGAGCCGGACAAAGTTTTATGGAAGGCCCAAAGCACAGGCACAACAAAAAATAAAAAAGAAAGGGAAAATCCAGATGGGAAATGGGCTGGCCGTTGTAGCGATACAGCGGTTTTTTTATACCCTGTGCATGAAAATATGGTTCCCATACTGGACTTAGGTATTTATATGGCATTTTTTAGTTCCGCAGTTTCTATCCTGCAGACCCTCGTGGTGGCAATCGGAGCCGGCCTTGGCGTTTGGGGTGTTATCAATCTGATGGAGGGGTACGGCAATGACAACCCTGGTGCTAAATCACAGGGAATCAAGCAGCTGATGAGTGGAGGGGGCGTCATTCTGATCGGCACACAGCTGATTCCCCTGCTTGGCGGTCTGTTCGGATAATCTGATGGGAAAGGAGAACATCCATGTTCGATAGTATATTTGAGGCAATCGAGGAATGGATGCGGGAACTCCTGACAGGGATGATAAACTCCAACCTGGCCACAATGTTTACCGATGTCAATGAAAAGACCGGGCAGATTGCGGCACAGGTTGGGCAGACTCCGCAAGGGTGGAACGGCAGTATTTTCAGTATGATACAGAGCTTATCCAATTCGGTCATTGTGCCGATTGCGGGAATGATCATCACATTCGTCCTCTGTTATGAGCTGATTACCATGCTGACCGAGCGTAACAATATGCACGAGATTGATACATGGATGTTCTTTAAGTATTTTGTAAAGATGTGGATCGCCGTGTATCTGGTAAGCAATACCTTTACAATCACGATGGCTGTATTCGATGTGGGGCAGTCGGTAGTCAACAGTGCTGCCGGTGTCATAAGCGGGAATACAGCCATCAGCATTGATTCCGCCATTGCCAATATCAATCAAACCATGGAGGCAATGGAGGTAGGGGAGCTGGTCGTGCTGGCATTGGAAACCCTGATCGTCAGTTTCTGTATGAAGGTCATGTCCGTGCTGATTACTGTGATTTTGTATGGCCGCATGATTGAGATTTACTTATATACTTCGGTTGCGCCGATACCGTTCGCCACAATGTCAAACAGGGAGTGGGGACAGATCGGGATGAATTATTTCCGGGGCCTGTTTGCCCTGGCTTTTCAGGCATTTCTGATGATGGTATGTGTCGGCATCTATGCCATCCTGGTATCTACCATCCAGATTGCAGACAATTTAAGCTCCGCACTGTTCGGAGTGGCGGCTTATACAGTGCTTTTGTGTTTTGCGCTTATGAAAACAGGAAGCCTGTCGAAGTCGATCTTCAACGCACATTAAGGGAATTTAGGAAAGGAAAAGTGACCGGGACGGCTTACCCTGGCTGAATGGTTTCCGGTTACAGGTTTTGCAATGGCATATGTCAGTGTGCCAAAGGACTTGACGAAGGTAAAGAACAAGGTGGCTTTTAACCTGACAAAACGGCAGATGATCTGTATTCTTATTGGTGGGGCAATCGGGATTCCGTTCTATTTCCTTACAAGGGATGTGATCGGGACGAGCAATGCGGCCACCGGTATGGTGCTGCTCATGCTGCCGGCATTTTTATTTGCCATGTATGAGAAGGACGGGATGCACCTGGAACAGATTTTAATGAATATCATCCGGGTGCGGTTCCTGCGTCCGGCCATCCGCAGATATGAGACAGAAAACCTGTATGAAATGGAGCCAAAAAGAGAGGCTCCCCAAAAGAATACGAAAGGGGGCAGGGGACGTGTCAAGAAGAAATAGGAGATACCGCAAAAGGGAGAAACGGCGCAGAAAACTGGAGAAGCAGCGGTTAAAGGCCGAGCTGAAATGGCAGAAAATTGAGGCGAAGGAACAGAAAAAACGGCAGAAGCGTCTGGAGAAGGAGGAAAAGAAGCGAAGGAAACTGGAGGAGAAGGCAAGAAAAAAGGCAAAGCGGAAGGCTCCCAAAGCCATGCAGCCGCAAAAGAAGCCATCCGGAAGCGCCCGGACAAAAAGTGATTCAAAAAAGCAGAAGGAAAAACGCCTGTCGGTGCAGAAAACCATCGCATACCGTGAGATGGGAAAGGATGGCATCTGCCGGGTAAAGGATAAGACTTATTCCAAATGTATCCGCTTTTATGATATTAACTATCAGCTGGCACAGAATGAGGACAAGAACGCAATCTTTGAGAACTGGTGTGACTTCCTCAATTACTTTGACAGCACCATCCAGTTCCAGCTGTCCTTCATTAACCATAAGAGCAATATGAAGGAATTTGAGAAGGTGATCCGTATCCGGCCACAGAATGACGCTTTTGACGATGTGCGTATGGAATATGCCCAGATGTTAAAGAGCCAGCTGGCAAAAGGGAATAACGGGCTGGTAAAGTCAAAGTATATCACCTTTTCCATTGAGGCGGACAGTATCCGGGAGGCAAAGCCGAAGCTGGAGCGTATTGAAGCGGATATTTTGAATAACTTCAAGGTACTGGGCGTGATGGCCTATCCGTTAAATGGCGTGGAGCGTCTGGAAATCCTCTATGAAACATTCAATCCGGATAATACCACTCCGTTTAAGTTCGATTACAGCCAGGTGGTAAAGACCGGGCTTGGGACAAAGGACTTTGTGGCCCCTACCAGCTTTGTATTTAAGAGCGGAAAGGAGTTTTGCATGGGAGATACCATAGGTGCGGTGTCCTATCTGCAGATACTGGCACCGGAGCTGACCGATAAGATGCTTGCGGAATTTCTGGATATTGATAAGAACCTGATCGTCAATCTCCATGTGCAGTCGGTAGACCAGATGAAGGCCATTAAGATGGTCAAGAGCAAAGTGACGGATATCAACCGTATGAAAATTGAAGAACAGAAAAAAGCAGTCCGGAGCGGATACGATATGGATATCATCCCTTCCGACTTAAACACCTACGGAGGGGAGGCAAAGCGGCTGCTGGAGGATTTACAATCCCGGAATGAGCGTATGTTCCTTGTGACTGCGCTCTTTTTAAATACGGCGAAAGGGAAACAGGAACTGGATAATGCGATTTTTCAGACCGCCGGCATTGCACAGAAATATAACTGCGTACTCCGAAGGCTGGACTATATGCAGGAGGAGGGGCTTATGAGCAGCGTACCGCTCGGCGTGAATTATGTGCCGATCAAGCGGGCGCTGACAACCACATCCACTGCGATCTTTGTCCCGTTTACCACCCAGGAGCTGTTCATGCCGGGTGAGTCGCTCTATTACGGCCTGAACGCCATTTCCAACAACATGATTATGGTAGACCGTAAGAAGCTCAAAAACCCGAATTGCCTGATCCTTGGTACGCCGGGTTCCGGTAAGTCTTTCTCTGCGAAGCGTGAGATTACCAATGCGTATTTTGTAACGCAGGACGACATTATCATTGGCGATCCGGAGGGTGAATACTATCCGCTGGTACACGCACTGGGAGGGCAGGTCATCCATATCTCCCCCACCAGCAGGGACTATATCAATCCCATGGATATCAACATGGACTATTCCGATGATGATAATCCGCTCGGTGTGAAAAGTGATTTTATCTTATCGCTGTGTGAGCTGATCATGGGTTCCAGAAACGGGATTGAAGCGGAAGAAAAATCCGTGATTGACCGCTGCCTTCCGATTGTGTACCAGAAATATTTTGAGAATCCGGTGCCGGAGAATATGCCGGTGCTTGGAGACCTGTACCAGTGCCTGAGAAGCCAGAAGGAGCCGCAGGCCCAGAGGATTGCCACAGCCCTGGAGATCTATGTGAATGGTTCGCTGAAGGTATTTAATCATCAGACGAATGTGCAGCTGGATAACCGGATTGTATGCTTTGATATCAAGGATTTAGGCAAACAGCTGAAAAAGCTGGGGATGCTGATTGTGCAGGATCAGGTCTGGAACCGTGTGACCATCAACCGTTCCGCCCATAAATCCACCAGATACTATATTGATGAGTTCCATCTGCTTTTAAAAGAAGAACAGACGGCAGCCTATTCCGTGGAAATCTGGAAGCGGTTCCGGAAATGGGGAGGCATCCCGACGGGTATTACCCAGAATGTGAAGGACCTGCTTGCCAGCCGTGAAATCGAAAACATTTTTGAAAACTCGGATTTTATCTACATGCTGAATCAGGCAGCCGGTGACCGGCAGATTCTGGCGAAACAGTTGAACATTTCTCCGTATCAGCTGTCTTATGTGACAAACAGTGGAGAAGGGGAAGGGCTTTTGTTCTATGGAAGTACCATTATTCCATTTAAGGATAAATTTGATAAGAGCCTGAAGCTGTACACGCTGATGACGACGAAGCCGGAGGAGGTAGAAGCACGGCAGGAGGAGATGCAGAAACAGTGAGAAAATGGTTGGCGGGACTTTTGCTGGTCTGCTCCATTGTGCTGCTTTCCATCAGCATTTATTTCCTGATGGGAATGTACAGGGAAGAAAAGCAGGACAACCAGACCTATGACTGGATACTGGAGATTTATGAAAATCCGAAGGAGAAGGAGGATGAACCGGCAAAACCGGAGGAAAACGGGGAGGTGGAAGTAAATGCGGGGCTTGTGGCATTGCATGAGGAAAACCCGGATTGTATCGGGTGGATCACGATTGAGGGAACCATGGTTGATTACCCGGTGATGTACCACCCACAGGAGAAAAATTATTACCTGAAACGGGATTTTTATGGCGAGTATTCAGCGAATGGCTGCCTGTTTATCGCAGAGGGATGTGAGCCGGATACCTGCGACAATCTGATCATTTACGGCCACCACATGAACAGCGGGAAAATGTTTGCCGCCCTGGATGGCTATAAGTCGGAGGAATTTTATGAGGGGCATCCCCGGATTTTATACAGCACTCTGCATGGCGATGAAACGTATCAGGTGATTGCCGCATTTGTTACACCGGTTTATACGGGAAAGGACTTTGCCTATTACGATTTTACCAA
>Ga0129309_1001318_pt1 | contig 12945 bp, 11 predicted proteins | sample L1105metagenome_FD_94439 | JGI IMG/M metagenome (GOLD analysis project Ga0129309, IMG submission 94439) | Ring-tailed lemur group fecal microbial communities from Wisconsin, USA - L1105 metagenome | ecosystem: Host-associated > Mammals > Digestive system > Large intestine > Fecal | place: USA...
TATCTATCATATAAAGTATTTAAAGCATTTCTTAAACCTGTTGGATCTATTTGCCATCCCCAATCAGATGCTTTTAAATATGGATTTTTTATACCCATTGATAAATTACCACCATCTGCTGCTTCAAACTGACTAGGATCTCCTGCTGCCACTTGTGACATATAATAAGAAAATGATAAGAAGTCAACTGTACCTTTTCTTAATAATTCATCATCACCATCTTCTTTGACAATTTCTATTCCTTCACGTTCAAATTCTTTTAAACGATATGATGGATAATATCCTCGACATTGTACATCTGTATAGAAAACATTATTTAAAGTTTTTTTCCAAGATGCTAGTACATCCTCTGGATTACATGACCAAGGATATGTAAGGGTATATGCTAACATACAGCCAATTTTAAAATCAGGATTAATTTCATGTCCTAATATAACAGCCTTTGCACTGGCAACAAATTGATGATGAGCTGCTTGTAATTTCACTTGTTTAGAAGTTGTCATAATTCCCGCAGCCATCCATGGTGATAATTCAATACAGTTGATTTCGTTAAACGTCAACCAATATTTTACTTTATCTTTATAACGATTAAAAACAGTTTCAGCATATTTGATATAACAATCTACTGTTCTTCTATCAGCCCATGAATTCCATGCTTCAGTTAAAGCAAGTGGTGTTTCATAATGTGATAAAGTAACTAATGGTTCAATGCCATATTTTTTACATTCATCAAAAACATTATCATAAAATTTTAAACCATCTTCACTTGGTTGTTCATCAACCATACCACCTTTAGGATAAATACGAGACCAAGCAATCGATAAACGGAAACATTTGAATCCCATTTCTCCCATTAAAGCAATATCTTCTTTGTAATGATGATAAAAGTCAGTTGCTTCATGATTTGGATATAAGCAATCATCAAAACATTCAAAATGTGCTCCTTCTGGAAGTTCGCCACCAACAAACATAGGAACTTTAACTTTTTCACCCTCTTTTGTTACATAAGTAATACAGCGAGGGTCTCTATGTGTTCCATTTGTGACTACATCATCACTAGATAGACCTCTACCGCCTTCATTGAAGCCACCTTCATATTGGTTAGCAGCAGTAGCTCCACCCCATAAAAAATCTTTAGAAAACACTATATTTTTCCTCCTTCATTTTTGTTATTAATATTATTATACAATGAAAAAAAGAAGTTTTAAAACTTCTTTTCTGTAATTTCTCCATTATTTTGAATGATTTCTTCTAACTTAATTAAAACTCCCTGTTCAATATTTGATGGCACTATATCATAAGCAATTTCCTTAATAGCATCAACTGCATTTTCCATAGCAAAACTGTATTTAACACTCTGTAATAATTCATAATCATTCATTTGATCACCAAAAGCAACAGATTCATAATCATGAATACCAAGATATTCTTGTAAAAATGTCATTGATAATCCTTTATTGGCTTCTTTATTAGTAATATCCATCCACTCATTACCACTAGTAACTATTTTCAATTCTTTTGGTAATTGTTTTAAAACATCATCTAATAATTCACTAATATTATAATTGGGATCATAAATCGCTAACTTAATAATTTCATCATCAACATCATCAAAACTATCTACAAATTCATACATACAATAATATTTTTTCACTTCATATTCATAATCTTTATATTTCTTTTCTATATATGCACCTTTCGCTCCACACATAATCATAAAAATACGAGGTGTTTTTTCAATGATGTCTACAGCCTGATTTACTAATTCTCTTTTCATTTCATTAGCAAATAACTTTTGACTCCCCATCGCTACAAAAGTTCCATTTTCAGCAATAAAACACATATTTTCACTCATTGGTATAAATCGCTGATATAAACGATAATATTGCTGTCCACTGGCAACTACAAATTTTATACCTAATTTATTTAACTCATGAAAAACATGAATAAAACGTGGATCAAATTCTTTATCAGAATTTAAAAATGTTCCATCCATATCTGTTGCTACTAATTTTATCATTTTTAACCTCCCAAATACATTTTATTATAAATACAGTTTAACACAAAATACATCTATATTCACTTTTCATATAAAAAACACCAACATTTTTGCTGGTGCTTTTATTCATAAACATAATAATCCTGACTATCATTAACAACAATATCTATTGGCAACTGTTTTAATAATTTAGGTAATTCTTTTTCAATAATCACTTCTAAATGATGTCCTGCATCAATTAATAAACAATCATTATCAATAGCATATTTAGCGTGTCGATATTTACTGTCACCAGTAATAAAACAATCCACCAAATGAGCAACTGTTTCTAAATCATCAGCTCCACTGCCACCACATATAGCCACTTTTTGAATGATTCTATCTGTATTTTTTGAAAATTTAATATTTTTCAACCCATAAACTTTTTTAACATAAGCAATAAATTCCTGCCCTTTCATTGGTTTATGGAGAGTTGCCATTTTACCAATTTCATAGTGGTCATAACATTGAACATTTTCAACTGATAATTTATGAATAAGCCAATCATTCATAGAAATTCCATTTTGTCCTCTATCTAAGCACGTATGTAAACTATAAACAACAATGTTATTTTCAACTGCTTTTTTTATAAAATATCCTTGATGCTTATCAAAATCAATCATGTTGATTTTTTCTAATAAAAACGGATGATGAGTAATCAACATTTGACAATCATGAGTAATACATTGCTGTAAAGTATCATTATCAGCATTTAAAGCAATCAATACTTTATTGACCTCTTTGTTTCTATCACCAATTTGTAAACCACATTTATCAAAATCCATCTGTAAATGTAAAGGAAAATAGTTTTCAAGATAATTCATTATTTCATAAGCTTTCATTTAATATCACCTCTATCATTTCTATTTTATGTTTTAATTCTTTATATCGAGGATGTGATTGATTTAAATCCCTGATGATATTTTGAAATACATTTTTTTGTTTACACCATTTTTCAATAAATAAAGATGTTTTCTTTTTTCTTAATATTGGTCCAAATTCAATATCATATTCATCATAGTCTCTTTTTTCTATTCCATTTTTAACAGCCATCATATCATAAATATGATAACCATCTTTTACCAAATATTCATCTAAAATAATAAAATTATGCTCAAATAAATATTTTCTTAAATGATCTGTATTAGCATTGGGCTGTAAAAACAAAACTTGAACATTTTTTAGATAATTCAAATTTTTTTCTAAAATTTCAGTTATTAAATATGATCCCATTCCTGCAATAGCAATCATATCTACCTTTTTATCTAAAATTGGATTGATTCCATCACCTAATAATGCTTCTATATCATTTTCTAAATGATGTTGTTTAATAGTAGAAAGAGATGACTCAAACGGACCTCTAGCTACATCACAGGCATAAGCTTTATCAACCACCTTATTTTCTATCAAATAACAAGGTAAATATGCATGATCCGTACCAATATCCGCTAAGACATCTCCCTGTTTATATTTTTCTATTAAATCAGCTAAAACTTGTAATCTTTTTGAAAGTTTCATTTTAACGATTTAAAAAGTCTTTTAATCTTTTTGAACGAGATGGGTGTTTTAATTTTCTTAAAGCTTTTGCTTCAATTTGTCGAATACGTTCACGAGTAACATTAAATTCTTTACCAACTTCTTCTAATGTACGTGTTCTACCATCATCTAATCCAAATCTTAATCTTAAAACTTTTTCTTCTCTATCTGTTAATTCTAATAAAACATCATTAAGTTCATCTTTTAATAATTCATTTGCTGCATAATCATCTGGTGACATTGCTCCTTCATCTTCAATAAAGTCACCTAAATGAGAATCATCTTCTTCACCGATTGGTGTTTCAAGAGAAACTGGTTCTAAAGAAATCTTTTGAATTTCTCTTACTTTTTCTGGTGTCATACCATCCATTTTTTCAGCAATTTCTTCTGCAGAGGGTTCTCTACCTAATTCTTGTACTAATTGTCTTTGGATTCTTGTTAATTTATTGATCGTTTCTACCATATGCACAGGAATACGAATTGTTCTTGCCTGATCAGCAATAGCACGGGTAATTGCTTGTCTTATCCACCATGTTGCATATGTAGAGAATTTGAAACCTTTTGTATAATCAAATTTTTCAACTGCCTTAATTAATCCCATATTTCCTTCTTGAATTAAATCCAAGAATAGCATTCCTCTACCAACATATCTTTTAGCAATCGATACAACTAATCTTAAATTGGCGGCAGCTAATTCTTTTTTCGCAGTTTCATCACCATCTAAAATACGTTTTGCTAAATCGATTTCTTGTTCATGAGTAAGTAATTCAACACGTCCAATTTCTTTTAAATACATTTTAACTGGATCATTGATTTTTACATTGCTACCTAGTTGATTATTTTCTAATTCTTTATCTTCTTCATGTTCTTGATACATATGAATTGTATCACCTGTCATCATGTCGAAGTCACCATCAAAGTCAAGATCAGGAGTATCGTCATCATCGATGACTTCATCAACATCTAAATCAACATCTAAATCCGAAACACCAGATAATAACATATCATCATCAACATCTAAAGAATCCAATCCATCATCTGAAATAGTAACATTATTTTGTTGAATAAACTCTAATAGTTCTTCTGCCAATTCATCACTTAAATCATAGTTTGTTAAATATTCATCAATTTGATCTTGCGATAATATATTATCATTCTTTTTTGCTTCATTAATTACTAAAGCCTTTAAATCTTCAAATGAAACTGCCTGTATTTTTTTCTTTGCCATATCTTACTCCTTTTCTTTTAAAGCGTTGATTTCTCTTTTCAATTCAATAATTTCTAAAGCAATTTTTGATTTTTGAATATCATCTAAAGTATGCGATAAATCTTCTTCTAATTGTTTGACTCTTTCTATCTTCATTTTTTCTTGAATAATATTAATATAATCATCTATAGCCTGATTACTTTTTAATTTTGGAAGATTTAAAGAAGAAATATCCAAAATTCTTTTCACAATTTCCTCGTCATGAATATGACTAATCAAATCCGCTACTTCTAAAACTACATATTGACGATAATAATCAACGATATATGAAGCAATAATACGATTAATGTGATCAAACATATAACCAGCTTTTGCTTCATAAAGCATAGCATATTTCTTGTCATGCATCATAAAATATAATAGTTCTCTTTCTGCTTTTTGATATTTATCAATCATTTTTTGATGACTATTATATGTTATTGGTTTATTTATTCTAATTGGATTCACAGTTTCTTTTTTTCTTAATAAACTTTGAATCACTTCTTTTGAAAAACCTGATTTTTTTTCTAATTGTTCACTATAATATGCTCTATCAACCTCATCATTTAATTGATTGATAATTTGAACCATTGTTTCTAAATACTGTTTTCTATCTTCATAATTGTCAGTATTGACTCTTTCATAATAATAGTTCATCTTAAATTCAACTGAACTGATGGGATTATTAAATAAAGCCAGTAATTCTTCTTTTCCCTTTGCTTCTAGAAACTCATCTGGGTCCATACCGTGAGGAATTAAAACAACCGAAACATAGAATCCCTGTGAAACCAAAGCATCAATACATTTAATCATAGCATTTTTTCCAGCTTGATCTCCATCTAAACATAAAATGATATTTTTTGTTAAACGTTTTAACATAATCAAATGTCCAGAAGTTAATGCTGTACCCATAATTGCGACAGTATTTTCAATTCCCGCTTTGTATAATGCTATTACATCCATGAAACCTTCGAGAATAATGATCTTTCCTTTTTCTCTAACGGCTTCTTTGATGCGATGATAGTTGTAAAGAGTTTCTCCCTTAATAAATATTTTCGATTCTGGAGAATTCATATATTTTGCTTCTTGCTGACTTTTTTTATAGATTCTTCCAGAAAATCCAACAACTCTGCCATCACTATTATGCAATGGAAACATGATCCTATCTTTATAACGATCATAACCAACTTGTGATTCTATAACTAAACCGGAAGCAAAAGACTGCATTTTAGAATAGCCAGATTTTTCAAAAGCATTTAATAAAATGTTTTGATCAGGTGCATAACCTATCTCAAATCTGTCTATAATATCTTGTGTAATCCCTCTGTCGGTTAAATAGTCTTTTGCTAAAATCGCAAGTTTTGTACCTAAATAATGTTTATAAATACGATTTGCTTCTTCATGCATTAAATAAAGTGGCTCTGTTTCTTGATTGATTTTTGGCTGATTTTCATAAAAAGTAAAATCACCTAAATCAACATGACCCAATTGAGCAACCATTTTTACAGCTTCCATAAAAGAAATTTTTAAATAGTCCTGTAAAAATTGAAATACGTTTCCACCATGATTACATACAAAACACTTATAAATCTGTTTTTCAGATGATATTGTAAGTGATGGATCTTTATCATCATGGAAAGGACAGAGAGTTACATAATTTCTCCCTTTTTTTTCTAGCGGTAGATAATTGCCAATAACATCAACAATATCAACGCTTTGTCTAATTTCATTGATTTTTTCTGATGACAATCTTGGCATTTTATCCTCCTATATTAGAATGTGATTTTTTCTTGAATATATGCAACTAATTCATTAATTGGCAAACGAATTTGTTTCATTGTATCTCTGTCTCTGACAGTAACAGCATTATCTTCATAAGAATCAAAGTCAATAGTCACACAATATGGTGTACCAACAGCATCTTGACGACGATACCTTTTTCCAATTTGTCCTGCTACATCATAGTCAACAGAGAAATGTTTTGAAAGCATTGCATAAACTTCTTCTGCTTTTTCACTTTGTTTTTTAGTTAATGGTAAAACAGCAACTTTATATGGTGCTAAAGCTGGATGTAATTTCATTACTATTCTTGTATCACCATTTTCTAGTTTTTCTTCTTCATAGCTATCACATAATACCGATAAGAACAATCTATCTGCTCCAACAGAAGGTTCAATAACATATGGAATATATTTTTCGTTTGTTTGTGGATCTAAATATTCTAATGATTTTTTAGAATATTCCATATGACGTGATAAGTCATAATCTGTTCTATCAGCAATTCCCCACAATTCACCCCAGCCAAATGGGAAATTAAACTCAACATCACAAGTTGCTTTTGAATAGAATGATAATTCTTCTTTTTCATGATCTCTAAATTTTAGATTTTCTTCTTTTAAACCTAAATCTAATAAGAATTTTTTGCAATAAGATTTCCAGTATTCAAACCATTCTAAATCTGTATTAGGTTTACAGAAAAATTCTAATTCCATTTGTTCAAACTCTCTTGTTCTAAAAATAAAGTTACCCGGAGTAATTTCATTTCTAAATGATTTACCAATTTGTCCAATTCCAAAAGGAATTTTTTTACGAGATGTTCTTTGAATATTTTTAAAATTCACAAATATACCTTGTGCTGTTTCAGGACGCAAATAAACAACTGATTTATCATCTTCTACAACACCCATATGTGTTTCAAACATTAATTTAAACTCTCTAACATCAGTAAAATTACTTTTTCCACAGTTAGGACAAACAATATTGTTTTCTTTGATATATGTCATAGTTTGTTCATTAGACCAACCTTCACTATGAACTGAAGGATCATGTGCTTCAATTAATTTATCAGCACGATGTCTTGTTTTACATTCTTTACAATCAATTAATGGATCAGAAAATCCCCCAACGTGTCCAGAAGCTTCCCATACTCTTGGATTCATAAAAATTGCTGAATCTAATCCAACATTATAAGGTGATTCTTGAATAAATCTTTTCCACCATAATTGTTTAATATTATTTTTCATTTCAACACCCAGAGGACCATAATCCCAAGTGTTTGCTAAACCATCATAAATTTCAGATCCTTGATATACAAAACCTGAAGATTTTGCATGATTGACAATTTTATCCATATCTTTTGTTTTCATATGCTCTCCTTTATTACCACCTTGAAATGAATAAAGACTTGGTTTTCCAAGTCTTCATATTCTTTTCGCATACGTATAAAATACCCTCATAGTGGATATTTGTCAACCAACTATAAGGGTACTAAACATATGTTCTTTCCATTAACCATGACAAAATATCTTTAAACACTTCACGCTTATTAACTTCATGTAAAATATCTTGTTTTTTATCATATATTTTATAATTAATATCATAAAATGATAAAGATTTTAAAATATCATATAATTTTTCTGTATCTTTTCCCTGATGAGAAAAATTATCTTTTTTCCCTGATAACAAATAAATTGGTGTATAGTTAGGAATCTTTTTTATATTTTCTCTTTGTGATGTGTAATCAATATATTCTAAAATATCCCGATAAGCCTGATTTGTATAAATAAAATCAGTCATTGGATCATCAACATAAAGATCCCATTCATCTTCATCATCTGTTTTATAATTTCCTTTTATTCCTCTTTGAATATAAGCATCAAATGATTTTTTTAATACTGGTGAACGATGCATTTCTCCATATAATAAAGTACTTATCTTAATCAATGAAAGAGCATGATAATATGATTTACTTTTCATACAAGTTCCTATCAATATAGCACCATCAACATATTGACCATATGTAGAGAGATATTTTCTAACAACCAAAGAGCCAAATTCAACACCTATGACAAAAAAAGAAAGCTCTGGAAAACGATCTAGCATAATTTTACGTAAATAATGCATATCTTCTACTAAAGTATCTATTGCCTGACCATGTCCAAAATATCCCTGCTCAAAATCATTCAAAGAAGTTCCATGTCCCGGAAAATCAGTAACAACTACGATATATCCTTCATGACATAAAAATTCAGCAAATTTTTGATAACGATCACTATATTCACATAATCCATGATGTATTTGAATAATACCTTTATATCTTAAAATAACATTAGGAGTATAAAGATCAAATTTAACATGAGTCGCCGTTATTGACGTATACGTTTCACTTAACTTCACTATCCTTTCCTCCTTTTGTTATAAAAATGATTATTCCTGTTTGTTCTTGGTTTAATTAAACATTTTTTACCAAAACCAATCAAATCTTTTCTATTGGCTTTGATTAAAGCCTCATAAACCAAATCATAGTTTTTAGGATTTCTAAATTGCATCAATGCCCTTTGCATTGCCTTTTCTTTTGGCGATTTTGGTACATATACAGGCATCATATCTCTTGGATCTAATCCCGTATAATACATCGTTGTTGATAAAGTTCCCGGTGTTGGATAAAAATCTTGCACCTGTTCAGGCTGATGATGAATATCTCTTAAATATTCTGCTAATTCAATAGCATCTTCTAATCGGCAGCCGGGGTGAGAAGACATTAAATAAGGAACTAAAAATTGTTTTTTGTTGTATTTTTCATTTAATCGATAATATTTATCAACAAATTTTTCATATAGTCCTCTACGTGGTTTACCCATTTTGTCTAAAGCATGATCACTAATATGTTCAGGAGCAACTTTCAACTGTCCTGATATGTGATGTTGAATTAATTCTTCAAAAAAATGATCGTTTTTATCATACATTAAATAATCATAACGTATGCCTGAACGAACAAAAACCTTTTTAACATTAGGTAGCTGTCTTAATTTTGTAAGTAATGATAAATAATCTTCATGATCAACTTTTAAATTTTTACATGGTGCAGGCCATAAACACTGCTTTGTTGGACAAGCTCCATGTGTTTTTTGTTTATCACAGGCTGTATCTCTAAAATTCGCAGTTGGTCCACCAACATCATGTATATATCCTTTAAATTCAGGATCCCATATCATTTTATTAGCTTCTGCTAAAATTGACTCATGACTTCTTGATTGAATAATTCTGCCTTGATGAAAGGCAAGAGCACAGAAATTACATGATCCAAAACAACCTCTGTTAGAAATTAAAGAAAATTTCACTTCTTCAATTGCTGGAACATATTGATAACTAGGATGATAAGTACGGTTATAATCATAACCGTATGCCCTATCAAATTCTCTTTGTGTTAAAGGTCGGTTTGGTCTGTTTTGAACAACATACCAACCCTGATAAGGCTCTACTAAAGTTTTGGCATTATAATGATCAGTATTTAAATACTGTATTTGAAAAGATTTTGCATACATTTTTTTGGAAGCACATATTTCTTTGTAACTAGGTAACATGATATAATCATGGGCATCTTCAAGATTCTTTGTTTTAAAAACTGTTCCATCTAAATAAGTTAAATATTGAATTTCCAAACCACTGTCAAGTGCTTCAGCAATTTCTACAATACTATTTTCGCCCATGCCATACATCAATAAATCAGCATTAGCATCAATAATAATTGATTTTCGCACTTTATCGCTCCAATAATCATAATGTGCCAATCGTCTTAAAGAAGCTTCAATTCCACCTATAATAATATTAGCATCATGATAAGCCTGTCTTGCCATTTGACTATAAACGATAACTGCTCTATCTGGTCTTTTAAAACCTTCTCCATTTGGAGTATATAAATCTTTATGTCTTCGTTTTTTAGAAACAGTATAATGATTAACCATTGAATCAATATTTCCTGAAGAAATTAAAAAGCCTAATCTTGGTTTACCGAATTGCTTAAATTCTTCAAGATTATGCCAATCAGGTTGTGATAAAAATGCCACTTTAAAACCATGTGCTTCTAAAGTACGACAGATAATAGCCGCACCAAAAGAAGGATGATCTACATAGGCATCCCCACATATATAAACAAAGTCAACCTCTTGCCAACCTCTTGCTTCCATGTCAGTTTTATTGATTGGTAAAAATTGACTCATATTTATTCCCCCATTTCCCTCGTTACTATTATAATCAAAATATGTTTACAAAAAAAGACAAAAGTTTCTCTTTTGTCATAATTTTGATAATTGTTTTATAAATTTTCGACTTTTTAACAATAATCCTGTAAATTCATCTACATAATAATCCATAATATCGATCAGCTCATCCATGACATTTTCATCTAAACTGATTTTATCAATATCTAAAATAGAATATTTATTAATATGCCTAAATGCTTTCAAGACATTTTTATCTAATCTTTTATCATTGAAAGAGGCACAATGAGAACAAACAAAGCCACCATCTTGTAAACTAATAGCAATAATATGATTTTTACGAAAGCATCTTACACATTCATCAACCTGTAAAGGAGCACCACATATTTTCAACATAAAAGCTAAATATAATAAATAAACCAATTTATATGAATAACCATTATTCAAAGCATCTAAAGAGCGTTTTAAATTATCATATATCTCTTGATTTGGTTGGTTATCTTCTTCATTTTTTAAAACAAACTCCATAAAATATGTAGCATAAGCTTCCAAAAAAATATCTTCTTTAATATGCCGATAATAATCTAATGACGTCGCTTTTATCAAAAGTGATAATCCATTCCGTGCAATAAAAGTAAACTCTGAATAGGTCAGTGATTGTACAGCAGAAGCATTTTTACTTTTTAACTTCTTTACACCTCGAGCAATCAAAGTCATTTTTCCATAATCTTTAAAATAAACTGTTATCAAGGCATCATTTTCTTTATATGGTTGACTATTTAAAACAATCCCCTGACTTATCACTTCTTCTTTTTTAATAGTCATCTTCGTTATATCCAAATTCTTTTAAATATTTCTGTTTATTACGCCAATTATTTTCAACTTTAACAAACAGTTCCAAATGTACTGTTGTCTGTAAGAATCTTTTCATTTCTCTTTGTGCGTTTTGACGGATTTTTTTAATCATACTTCCCTGTTTACCAATCAAAATTCCTTTTTGACTCTTTCTATCCACAACAATAGTCGCAATAACATCTACACTGCCATCTTCCAATTCCTGCATTCTTTCAACAACTATCGCTACACTATGAGGAACTTCATCTTTTGTAAAATATAAAATTTTTTCTCTGATAAACTCTGCCATGACGAATCTTTCAGGATGATCTGTCATTTGATCTTTAGGATAATACATCATTCCCTCGTCTAAATACGTTTTAATTGTCGATATTAAAACATCAATATTATCATCATTCAAAGCAGAGATAGGAATCATTTCTTTAAAATCAAATAATTCTTTCCAATCATTTAATTTTTTAACAATTTCCTCTTTTGAAACAAGATCGCATTTATTTAAAAGCAGAAAAACTGGTCCATCAGCTTCTTTTAATCTTCCAACAATATATCTATCGCCTTTACCAATTGTTTCATTTGCTGGAGCAATAAACAATACCATATCAACTCCATAAATACTATTCAATGCTGTCGTATTCATGAAAGTACCCAAACCATCTTGTGGTTTATGGATTCCCGGTGTATCCATAAAAATGATTTGTGCTTCATCATCAGTATAAATACCCTGAATAGTATTTCTTGTCGTTTGTGCAACATTAGACATAATAGCCAGTTTCGTTTTTAAAATTTGATTTAATAATGTCGATTTCCCAACATTTGGTCGACCTACAATACTTACAAAACCTGATTTAAACATTATAAACTTTCTCCTATAAATACCATTGGTAATAATTCTCTTATTGTATGTGTTTCAATTATTTCTTTATTAGCTAAATAAATCGGTGTATCTAAATCTAATAATTCAGATAAAACCTGTCTGCACGCTCCACAGGGTGATGCAATCGGTGTGCAATCAGCCACAATGGCTAAAGCAGCAATATCTTCTTTTCGATAGCCCTGACAATATGCACCAAATACAGCATTTCTTTCTGCACACATCGTTGAACCATAAGCAGCATTTTCTATATTGCATCCTTTAATATACTGACCGTTTTTCAACTCAACACAAGCTCCCACTTGAAAGTGACTATAGGGTGCATAAGCATTTTCTCTTGCTTCAAAAGCCAGTTCAACTAATTTTTCTTTTGTCATTTTATTTCCTTCCTATCTTTAAA
>Ga0129309_1001321_pt1 | contig 12932 bp, 13 predicted proteins | sample L1105metagenome_FD_94439 | JGI IMG/M metagenome (GOLD analysis project Ga0129309, IMG submission 94439) | Ring-tailed lemur group fecal microbial communities from Wisconsin, USA - L1105 metagenome | ecosystem: Host-associated > Mammals > Digestive system > Large intestine > Fecal | place: USA...
GATATAGGTCGCAAGGTCAAACGCGGAATCGTTCAGAAGTTCATTGGAAACCTTGATCATGGTGCCCAGCTTATAAGCCGACAGCATGGTCTGTCCAAAGGTGGTGTCGCTCTCCGGGATTTCCTCCCCTTCATCGATCCAGCTGGCCTCCCCGGTATCCTCCGCAATCGGAATCTTACGGGTGCCGGAACTGGTGCGGATCACATTCGCCATGCTTCGGAAGATGTTATTCTCCTCCAGTGCCTCCACCAGTTTCTTTTCAAACTCATCCGGCACGGTGTATCCGCCTTCCGTATCCACACCAACAGACAGCGCGTTTCTGACCTCGCCGTAGTTACCACGGTTGCGGATCATGTCCCAGAATGCATTCTTATACTCCTCCGTCCCGGTCGGGCTGGTGTCCTTATCCTTCGGGCTGCCGTTCTTCGGATCGCCATGCACCGGATTGGAGGTCGGGGCCGACAGCTTGGCGTCAAACTCCGCCTGCTGCTCCAGACGCTCGATCTCCGCACCCAGGTCCTTGACCTCCTGGGCCATCTTGTTGTACTGCTCCACCGCATCGGCGGCTACAAGGCCGTTCTCCCCGCGGTGCTGCTCCAGGAATGCCTTGGTCTGCTCCCAGAGGGTATTGCGCTTGCTTCTCAGTTCAAGAATCTTACTCATCGTCATTTCCTCCATAAAAAATGTGATTTTGGGTATAAAAAGAGCCGGATCTGTCTGTTTCAGGCGTTTGCCTTACTTCAAACACTCCAGCTGTTTTTCTAAGATCAGATATGGCACACTGCCATCTTCTGTTGTGCCGTCCATGCCGATTGCAGGATGCGGCGGCTTTTCTTCCATGGATTTGGAAGGTTCTGTGTGTGTATCCGCAGGCGGCTTCTCAGGAGGCTTCCCGCTGTCCACACCGAGCCGGTTCAGGATCGTCAGTCCCATCTGTCTGGTGGAATAAATCTGTGCCTCCAGATGGATACCCGGCTTTTCCTCTTCCTCCTCTGTTTCTTCCTCCCCGCCTTCTTCCTCTTCTTCCACGTCAAAGAGGATTTCATCCGCGAACCCCAGTTCCACTGCCTTTTTCGCATTCATCCACGTCTCATTGGACATCAGGTTGGAAATGCGGCTGTGGGACAATCCGCTCTTGGCAGCATAGGCGTTAATGATACTCTCCTTCACTTCATTGAGCGTATGGATTGCCCGCTCCATGTCTTTGGTATTGCCATAAGCGATGGTGCTGGGATCATGGAGCATCAGCATTGCCACAGGGGACATCAGCACTCTACTTCCAGCCATCGCTACCACAGAGGCAGCAGAAGCGGCAATGGCGTCAATCTTGACGGTAACCGCGCCTTTATAGTCCCGGAGCATCGTATAAATCTCCGCTGCCGCGAACACATTTCCGCCGGGGCTGTTGATCCAGACCGTAATATCTCCCTCTCCTGATTCCAGTTCCTCCCGGAATGCCTTTGGTGTTGCCTCATCCCCCCAGAAGGATTCCTCATCAATCGGACCTTCCAGACGGAGCACCCTGCCGCCGGCTTCATTGTGAATCCAGTTCCAGAATTTCTTCATCGTTTCCGTTTCCTTTCTTTCGGTTTTTGCGGCGTACTCTCACTCCGCCTGTTCTCACTGTCAGGTGTCTCTTCCTCCGGCTGTTCCTTTGGCTCGGCCTTCGGCCGGTTCTGCTCCACAGCCGCCAGCTTCACCTGGGCGTATTTTCCAGCGTCCCGTAGTTTCACATAACCGCCGTTCAGGTAATAGTCGTCTCCTCCCTCTTCTGCCGGGATCAGGTCCATATTCTCTAGGCGATGGATGTCATTAGGGCTTAAGAAACCGTTACTGATGCCGGTGGCGTAACCGTTCATCCTGCTCTGGTAATCGCCACGCAGCAATCCATCCACGTTAAACTTAGGAAACAGCACATCCTGTTCCTCGGTAAGTAGAAGGTCTTTGATGATTGCCTGCTCGAACCGCACCAGCCACGGAGTCAGTGTGTGTACCACAAAATTCAGTGACTGGTTCTCAATATTAGAGAAAGTCGCTCTCTGTAAGTCCTGGACCATATGCGGCGGCACCCGGAAGATACGGCAGATTTCTTCCACGCCAAACTGCCGGGTGGAAAGGAACTGGCTATCCTCTGGCGGTAATGAAATAGACTTATACTGCATCCCCTCTTCGAGCACAGCGACCTTATGGGCGTTATTTGCACCGCCATATACCGATGTCCAGTTATCCCGGATCTTCTGCGGGTCTTTTAAGACACCCGGATGCTCCAGCACGCCGCTTGGCTGTGCCCCGTTTTTGAAAAAGGAAGAACCATACTTCTCCACAGCCAGTGTGGTTCCGAGACTGTTCTTCATCATGGCAATCGGGGAAAATCCTACGAGTCCATTAAAGCCCAGGCCGGGAATATGCAGGATTTCATCTTTTCTAAAATAGATATCCTGGTTCTTTTTTCCCGGCACTTCATCCGTGTAAGCATGGTAGATATAATAGAGCTGCCCCTGTTCGTCACGGTCTACCTCCACATTCTCCGGGAGCAGCGGATACAGGCCGAGGACGTTATTCCTTCCATCCCGGATGATCTGGCAGTAGGCATTCCCCCACAAAAGCAGATGTGTCATCAGCGTTTCCCGCCAGGTAAAGCTGCTCATCTCATCGTTGGGCTGCCGGTATAAAATCCGGTAAAGCGGATGGTCTGCAGCCCTTTCCTTGCCTTTCCCATCATCGGTGTACCGGTACAGATGCAGCGGCAATGCTGCTACTGTTTCTGCCAGAACTCTCACACAGGCATATACCGTGGAAATCTGCATGGCAGATTGTTCATCCACCTTTTCCCCGCTGCTTGCAGTCCCAAAAGCAAAAATCTGCCCGGAATCACGGACGCTGTCCGTCACCTCCGGCAGCTTTTCCTCCGCTCTGTCTTCCTCTGGCGCATCCCTGGGTTTTGAAAAACCCATCCATTCTAAAAATCCCATTGGATTATTCCTCCTTCATCAAAATACAAGCAGCCCTCGGTCAGGATCATCATAGATGCTGCCCTGCTGTTCTCCGGCGTTACGGATACAGCGGTCAAGGGCCATAATGGATGCAACAACGCCATCAATCTTCTCCGGTGATTTTGCCTTTGTCGGCTTGATATTCTCTGCCGGGTCTGTTTCCACCACTACATTGCCAGCCATCCACCTCAGGACCGGGTTGCCGCCATGGATGATCTTCCCTTCCATCAGCAGCTTATAAAATTCCTTGGTAGGGGGAGACATGTCTTTGAACCCCTGGCCGAATGGAACAACTGTAAATCCCATCCCTTCAAGGTTCTGTACCATCTGCACCGCTCCCCAACGGTCAAAGGCAATCTCTAAAATGTGGTAGGTTTCCCCCAGTTTCTCGATGAATTTCTCAATGAACCCATAATGGATGACATTCCCCTCCGTTACCAGAAGATATCCCTGTTTCTGCCAGACATCATAGGGAACATTGCCGCGCCGCACACGCAGGGGGATGGTTTCCTCCGGTATCCAAAAAAACGGGAGCAGAATGTATTTCTCGTCCTCATTTCTCGGTGGGAATATCAGGACAAATGCTGTGATGTCACCGGTGCTGGATAAATCCAGCCCGCCGTAACAATCACGTCCTTTCAATGCCTCCATATCGATTGGGATGTTCCCCAGGTCAAAAATCTGTTCGGGAATAAAACGAGTCAGGCTGGACACCCACATGTTCAAACGCAGCTGTTTGAACACATTTTCCTCTGCCGGGTTCTGCAGTGCCTCCCGGTATGCTTCCCGGACACGGTCAATCTGGATTGTCTGTCCAAGGGATGGATTCGCCTTATACCAGTTTTTCTCATCATGCCAGTCATCCTCATCTGTCAAGCCGAACACCACGGGGTAGAAAGTAGGATCGATCTTCCGGCCGGCAAGGATATCTACAGCCTTCGTGTGCAGTTCATAACAGATGGATTCTTTTTCCGTCCCGGCCGTGGTGATCAGAAAGAACAAAGGCTGTTCCCTGGCATCGCCGGAGCCTTTTGTCAGGACATCATATAATTTCCGGTTCGGTTGGGCATGCACTTCATCCAGCACCAGCCCGCTCACATTCAAGCCATGCTTGGTGCCGACCTCTGCGGAAAGCACCTGATAGAACCCGGCATTCGAATAATTCACAATCCGCTTGGTGGCTCCCATGATCTTACTCCGCTTCATCAGTGCGGGTGTCATCCGCACCATCTGGTTTGCCACATCAAAGACAATGGATGCCTGCTGGCGGTCTGCCGCTGCACCGTAAACCTCCGCTGACGGCTCATTATCCGCATACAGGAGATAGAGGGCTACCGCCGCCGCAAGCTCGCTGTTGTGGGTAGGTACCATGCTCCGTCCCGCAAGATACTGATGGCTTGGACTGTCTACCTGGATACACTGCATCTTCACCGGACGGCTGACTGGCTGTATATCTTCCAGATAATGAAAACAGGAACGCGTTAGTTTGATGCGCTCCCTGCTTCTTTCACTCTTCCGGCTTAATCTGGATGTTGGCTGGTCATCAAATGTGGTAAAGCGGATCTGATACAAAGTTTCCCCTGTCGGAACCCCTCTTCTGGTCGAAGGCGTGGTCGTCATGGCATTTTTAATACCAAGACTCCATAATAGTTCCCGGACTGATTCCGCAAGCTGCAGGATCGTACTGACGTATACACTCTGTGCTTTCCTATCTCCGATGCACCCATCGGAATCCATAAGCCCCTGCAGCAATTCCCACCGCTGTGTTTCCGACGCACGAAGGTATTCCGGCCGGATGACTTTATCCCGGAAGTTCGGAACAAGTATCTTCTTAAGCTCAAAATACACCAGTCTCTCACTTCCCCCACAAACTTGGGGATACCTGTTGTGCAGCTGGTATGGAATGAATGCGATCAAGTCATCCACATCACAATTCCGTACCGTTATTTCCGGCCTGTTCGCACTGCCATTCCCAAGCCAGTATCCATATAGATACGGATCAACCGGAACTTCTGCCTCCTGCGTTTGAAGCGCACCACACACCGGAATGCGTATCAGCGATTCCCGCTGTGCCTCCGGCCGGTCAGAAAACCTCTGTCGGTATCGCATCGTCCTTTTGTAAATTTCACCCGTTGTCCACTGCACGGCTTTCCGCTTCCCATAAATATATTCTGCATTCCACAGATGCCTTTCCCCCGCAACAATCGAACTTCCATCCTTAAATGTGATCCGGTATGCCTGTTCCTTGTCATCTACCTCGCTTTTTGCGACCACATGGCACGGCTTTCCCATCTCGTCAAAGACAATATCCCCCACCTGCAGATCCCCCATCGAAGTGAATCCATCTGGTGTTGGAATTGGGGTATCAAGCGCCAGCTCTTTTCCATTCTTCTTTCCGATTTCAACAAAAGCAGTCAGAAACTGCCGGTTCCCATCCTCTTTTACCACACCAAAAATGTCACGGATGATCTGTTCCTGCCAAGGTAGCAGCCAGAAGCGTTTCCCTGCCCATTTTCCTTTGGTGTGTCTTAAGTTTTCTATGAACTTCACTGCCCGGTCTGCTTTCACTTTCTCATAATGGGAATCCGGCAGCATAAATTTTGTCGGCTGATAGTTTTTGAGTTTTGGGTAATCCTTTGGTCTTGTCTCTGCCATCAGCTTCCACCTCCCAACAGTTCCTCCATTTCATCCACAGCACCACCCCGGCTGTCTGTATCCGCAATGATCCGGCTCCGGGAGGAAGGCGTCAGACCAAACTGCTCGGCAAAGCGGTTCATGATTTTCAGATAGGTCTGGGCAATGCTTACCTGCGGCACCTGCTGCCAGTAACCAGATGGAGTCTTTACGATAGAGCCATGCTGCGTGATGAATTCCTCCGCCTCTTTCCACCGGGCATACGCCTGACAATATCCGGCAAAAGCGGCCATATCTACTTCTGTCAGGATGCCGATCTGCTCCATCTGCTTTGCCAGACGCCGCCACTCCTTCTTTGCCTCCGGCTCCAGCCACTTCGGGCAGGACGGAGCCTTCTTGGCTGGTTTCGGTTCTTTCGCATTCAATGGACGCTTGCCCGGATTCCCCTCCAGCTCTTTCACTGCTGTAGGTGTCGGTTTTCTTCCCCTTGTCGCCATCCGGCATCCCTCCTTTCCTCTAAAATGGGCAAACAAAAAGGACCTCCTAAGAAGTCCTCAAGTAAAATCAGTCTATATAAAAACGGGGATAACAAGACACAGCCCCTTTCCGGGGTTATGCCTGTAGCTTCGTTGTAATTTTAAAGTTCAGTTTTTTCTCCGGTCAGGATGTTGACCACCGTGGTTCCTTTTCCAAAAGCGGCTTGCATCTCCATGCGCTCCTCTTCGGAAACCGGCCTTGCGTTTTTCCGGTATTCTGCAAGGGATTCAGAAACCTCTTTGTCCCTGGCCGCTGTGGTTGCCTCCACACTGACCTTGTCAGTGACCATCGCCAGCTTCTCCAGCATGTCGCTCATCAGCACCCTGCCGATGCAGTTGCGGGCAACCCCGTTTTCATCAATGGTAATCTTGCCGGCCTGCAGGTCTGCTTTCACCCTCTCCAGTTCTTTCTGTGCTTCCTTTTCCCAATATGCTCCAAGTTCCCCGCTCAGTTCCTTTTGAAATCTTGTCATCGCTGTTTCCTCCGCTTTCTCTGTTTTCCCTTTCGGTAGTAGCATATTACCTCTGGTTTTGCACATTATCCAGTCAATTCTGGGCCATAAATGTACCAAAGATACGGTGGGGAAATTGTTCATTTTATTCCTTCGCCCCTCTTATATCTGCCCGTGGAGCGCTCTGCCAATGCTGCACTTTTCTGTTTGACTAATACGCCTACAGTGCCGCCACAGCCGGCCATGTCCGCCTTTTTCCCGGAAGGCCGGACAAAACCCGGCGAACGGCTTTTGAGGGGCTTACCGCCCCTCTCCCGGCCGATTACATTTTCTTTATTTCTCTTCCGCATCCCCGATGGAAAAAAGGTAGCCATGGGCTTTCTCGTATTCCTCACTCATAAATGCTTTGTGCCGGCTGTTAATCTCCACCAGTCCCTCCAGCCCGCATCCGTTCTGTGTGAAAAGCCATGCGGTTTCCACTGCGGAAGACCAGGTGGAGGAAAAGGTGAATTTTTCAATGCCGTATTCCCGGAGGCTGCCGATCAGCGGCTTTACCTGTTCATCCCAAATGGTATCGTTTAAATCAATATACTCATTGCCCCGATTCTGTGCCTCGCTGTATAGCCGGTAGATTCTTGCGTAGGAATTTCCCTTTGCCGCGATCTGCTCCTCCAGTTCATGGTAAGCATCCCGCGCAGCTTCCTGCCCTTCCTTGCTGCCTGCCTTTTCAGCCTCATGGTACTGTGCTTTGATTGCCGCCTCCCGTGCGTATTCTTCTGCAAAATTATTTTTCTTCATGTTCTGTGTCCTCCTTGACTTTTGGGTGTTCCCCTTTGGTGTGACACATATTACCGTCAGGTACGGATAATAGCAACTTATATCTGAACCATAATGTACACAATCATTTCAAAGAAAAACTGTGCATTTTATCCCATTCTCACACCTCCGAATCATCACAGTCTGTCATTCCCATCATCAGTTTCATGTAAATATTTGTGTAGCGTTCTTTCTCACTGCCCTCACAGGCTGCCATTGCCCGCAGGAAGAACTGCTTTGCCTGATAACGGCTTTTCCAGATATCCTCTGTATCGTAGCAAACGGTTCGAATCGTCTCTGTACCACGTTCGGTGTCTGTCAGAAGCCGCCATACCCCATCCCGGAAATGCGCCGACAGGACGCTCTGCGGTAGCAGTTCCTCCGAAGGGATGTCTCTGAAATCCTGTCATCCATGTGCCTGCCAAGGAACTCCCGCACGGAAATCTGGTATGGCTGATCCGGCTTTACATTTCCTTCCTGAAACAATCCCTCCAGGAATTTTTCTGCCGCCGTAACGTATTTTTCTACTGCCTCTTCGATCAGGCTGTTTCTGGAAACCCTGCGCCCTTCCTGCTGGCTCCGCTCCCTGCGGATGGTTTCCAGTTCATCCAGCATGGCATCCGGCAGCTTAATATTCAAATTCTTTTTCCCCATCTGCTACCCCCTGCAATCGTCCTGATATCCGTTCAAAAATACTCCGGCTGTACGTTTTCCAACGCTGTCCACAAGTGCCTGCTCCAGGATTGCTTTATCAAACCCGAAGTCCTCATAACCGTCTGCCAGCACCTTGTAGTAATAGCCCGTTGGACTGGCGAGGCGGCAGCGTTCATCCATGACATATACCATTGCGGTCAGTTCCTGGCTGGCATCCGTACCGGTCATTTGGACTGTTAATGTCAAATCCTTTTTGTAGTAAAAGTTGGGATAGCCCTCATAGCGGTCAAGGCTTTTCTCGTCACTGGGGGAAATCTCCCAGATGAGTACTGGCACCTTTTTTCCTTTTCTCTGCTCAATGGTAGCACAGCCCTTAAAAAGCAGCGCGTAATCCTCAATGACCGCAGTTCCGATGACCTTTGCGTCCGGGCAGCGGTAGGCCATCTGGCCCACTGATAAGTTGCTTCCGTATGCTATGTAGTATTTTTTCTTACTCATTTGCTTTCTCTCCTTTCTTCCGCACTTCTCTGGTGGTATGGTATTAATCACTCTTTTGGCCGGTAATAGCAAGCGAATCCTGATCCATAAATCCACCAAATGTACCGGCCGCAGATTGTGTACTTTACCTTCGCTGGTAACGTTCTATGTATTCTCTCGCAGCCCTGATCCCGATACTGTCCGCCAGCCCCCTATCCAGAATATCGGTATCAAAATTCCACTCGCCATACCCTTCATCCAAAATCCGGAAATACTCCATGTCCGGTTCCCCAAGAATACGCTCCTCGTGCATCACATAGGCCATGCACCATTTCCTTTCTTTCATCCGCCTGCCGGAATCCAGCCTCGTGACAGAAAGCCGGAAATTCCGCTTATAATAATACCGGGGATAACCCTCACAGCGGTCAAGCAGCGCTTCATCCAGTTCTGAAATCTTATAGACCAGTGCGGGGACACAGCAGTTGGCATCCTGCTCGATGGTTGCGTAGCTTCCGGTCTTGCTCTTTTTGAACAGGAGACGGTAGCCGGGAATGACAGCAGTGCCAAGCACCACGGCATCTGGGCAGCGGCTTTTCATCCGTTCCAGGGACAGGTTGGAACCGTAGGCCAGATAGAACCGTTTGGGTTTTCTCGCATCTGCTGATGCGAAATCAAGGGAAAACAATCCAGCCACCGTCACTCACCGCCTTCCGTCTCTTCCGGGGCTTCCTCTACTCCGGTCAGGGAATATTCCACACCCTGGAAATCTGCTTCGTTTAAGTCGATCTGACTGTCCTGCCACCAGTTCTCCACCATACGGAGGGCTTCCTCCGGTGTTGCTTCCTTCATTTCCGATTCATACACGGTGATCTCCCTCTGGTAAAGTTCCGACACCGTCACTTTAAATGCCCTGCCTCTTGGGGCAGCATCCATATGTTTCATCCTGTTTTCGTTTTTCATGATATCTTCGCCTCCTTCTAACACCCCAAGGGCGGCTGCCCGCCCGGAAGTGCCTGTGTATGCCATGCCTGATCTTTACGGTCTCCCATGCCTCCATGCGCAGTTCCCTTCTGCGTTCCGCATGAAATAATCCCTTGCGGTTTTGAACTCGTCCCCGATGAATCCCAACCGGAGCATCCAGCACCGTAATGCGTAAGCCACGTTTTCATCCTGCTGCTTTTTCGGGCTTGCGTACCGCAGTTCTTTTGCAAGTTCGCTCATCGCAAGGCAAAGCTGGATCATGGATTTTAGCTGGCCCGCATGGAGACCTCCCTGCCTGCCGTCTCCCGGTTCATCAAACTGGAAAAGCCGGAATTCGATGGTATGATAGCGGTTAAAAAAGCTATGGAGGTTGAGCATCCGATAACGTGTCGGTGAGTAATGGGAACTGTCCCTCGACCCGTTGTACCAGCACCGACTGAGTGCCTCCATGGTCTTCGGCTTATTCCGGTTCAGCCGTTCCAGGAAAGCCGGGTCTACCGTCCGGCAGTACCGGCTCTGCCTCCAGCGGTCGATCCAGACCGCCTGTGTCAGCTGTTCCTCATGGGCTGCCATGATGTTGACCAGGTTCCGGATGGTCTGCGGCGTGTGGCCTTCTCCTGAAATGTGGATGTGGACTCCGCAGCCCCGGCTTGCCGAACTGCGACCCCCTGCTTTACGGAGAGCCCGGATAAGCTGCTGGAGCGTTTCGATGTCGCCGTAGGTAAGGACCGGGGTGACCATCTCGCATTTTTCGCTGTCCGGCCCCTCGATGCTGACATCCCTCTGAAACTTCCATTCCCTTCCCTGTGCGTCCCATGCCGACCAGGTGCAGTATCCGTTCCGCCCTGCTGTGTATTCATACCTTCCGGTTTCAAAGAATTCTGCCGCTTTCTTCGCTGCCTTTTCCCTGGTGATGTTGTTCATCTCTACCTCAACCCCGATGGTCTGATTTTTCATTGCCTCAATCTGTGCCCTTGTCTTTTCGTTCATGTTCGCTGTCTCCTTTGCTAAAGCCGCCTGTCTGCGGTGTTTTCTGCTCTTTTGTTGTGTCTATATATCACTCTGAACGCAGATAATAGCAAGTTGATAACGGGCATAAATGTACCAAAGATCAAAGGAAAAATGTGTGTATTTTATGACGGGGAAAATGCTTGATAATGCGCACTTTCAGAGGTAATATCACTTACAATGGAGAAGGTGCTTCATTATTTCCCGGCCCCGGTTACTGGCCGGGAGTAAAGGCTTATTCCTCAAAGCTGGCGTTGACTGCGGCAATGTAGGCGGCATCCGCCACAGCCTCCTCCGTCTGTGCCTCATCCAGACCATTCAATTCCGCATTCGGGCGGGTATCTGCTTCCAGCTCCGCCAGTTCTATTTTCTTTGCCTCACGCTTCGCTTTATTTTTCGCTTTTGCCTTTTCCGCTTCCTCCGGTGTCCTGAATGCGGCGTGGCCGCCAAGGTTCTCCATCAGCACCTTTCTGGTAGATTTGTAGGCGTCCCCGTTCATCCCAAGCCGGAGGAGCCAGATGCGGAATGCGTATTTTTCATTATCCGTGTTGACCTCTTTTGCCTGAATGCGTTTTTGGGAAAGAGCCATGGCATTCATCATGGCAGCCAGCTGGCTAAACGCATCGGCGTGTGCCTGGTCTGCTGGTACCGGAAAACCTGTGAAGGAAATCTGTTCTCCCGTAATCTGAAGCCCCTCCATACCGCCGTGCACTTCCGTATAATCTGCCAGTGCTGTCAAAAAGCTCTGGACTGTGGCGGTGCAGGCGTCATCCCGCAGGGCCTCTGCCAGTTCTTTTTCCACATGAAAGTTCCCACCGGATGCTTTGCTAAGGAGCGGGCCCCTGCTGTAGATCATGTTCACAAGGTTTCTTAAGGAAACTCCCGTATGCTCCCCGACCGGAAGGCTGATTGCCAAACCCAATGGTTCCTCTCCTTCCTGACCGGCTGTCTCTTCCTCAACCTCTGACGCGTATTCGCTGTCCGGGATGGAATCTGTCTCTGCTGTTTCCTCTGTCTGCCCTGATTCTTCCGCTGCCGCTTCGAGGATTCCCTCTGCATCCTTGATCAATCCCTCATTTTTCAGGGCTGCAAGGATTCCAAGTTCTGCCGCATCCTCTTCCACTGTCAGGCTTCCATCCCGTTCTACCGTGTAATCCCCAATCTCATAGGCACATCTCGGAACCTTTGTGTAGTAAGGGGAAATCCCCGTAAGTTCTCCCAGTCTATTAACCAGTACCTTTCTTTCCTCTATGTTCTTTTCAAATTTCATCATGTCATGCCGCTCCTTTCTTCGTTCTTTCCGGCTTTTCTGCCGGTGTTCTTTGGCGTATGGTATTAATCACTCTAAAGCCGGGATAAGTCAACGAATATCTCCGCAAATGTGCGGAATTGGCCTAATGCACAAATCCATGGGCGGGAATTGTGCATTAGTGTAGGTTACTGTCATCATTCCGTTTTCTGCGCTTTTCCTCAATGTCCTGTATCCATTTCATCTGTTCCGCATCATCATCCTCATCCCCGGCTGCCATACAGAGGGAAAGGCCAACGATGAACGCAAGAATTACAAAAACGGCAGCCGCGGCAATCAGCCATCCCATAAGCATCCCTCCTCGTATAATATCTTTTAGATACATAAATGTACCTTGAAAACTCAATAAATATTTGTTCAATAGGCTTAGTAAAGCCCATGATATAATTGTCCCAGTGTCAATCAGGTAATAGTTCTGTTCCCTCCTGTTGAACCGGTAATGGTTGCTTCATGGATAGTCTGTTCCCCTGACATGGAAGTTAGCTTCAAACCGGCTGGCTGTTTGCTTAAGTGCATGGACGACCTTCTTGCAGTGTGGTTTCGCATCTGTCCATCTTAAGCTGGATTCTTATATGCGAGGGTGTCGATGCTCCATGATCATGGGTTTTACCAAGCCGATTGAACACTCAAATCTTATTACGAAAGAAGGTGATTTTCATGAACCCGCTTTACGTCGGAATTGATGTAAGTAGCAAATCCAATGTCGTTTATCTTATGCTTCCAAACGGAGATAAGCACAGCAACTTTGAATTAAAAAACTCACATGATGGTTCTACTCAGCTTGTGAAAAGGATTCTTTCTGCCATGACTTCTCGTTCCCTTGACACTGTTCTGATTGGTCTCGAAGCAACCTCTGTTTATGGAGACAATCTCGTGTACTTTCTAAGGGAAGATGCCACTCTGGCACCATTTAACAGAAAGATTCATGTCCTCAATCCCAAGCAGGTAAATAAGTTCAAGGAATCTTATAATGACCTGCCTAAAAATGATTACGTGGACTCTTTTGTCATTGCTGACTGCCTGCGTTTCGGTAGAATCAACAAAGAGGTATACATCGGAGACTATCGTTACA
>Ga0129309_1001323_pt1 | contig 12911 bp, 12 predicted proteins | sample L1105metagenome_FD_94439 | JGI IMG/M metagenome (GOLD analysis project Ga0129309, IMG submission 94439) | Ring-tailed lemur group fecal microbial communities from Wisconsin, USA - L1105 metagenome | ecosystem: Host-associated > Mammals > Digestive system > Large intestine > Fecal | place: USA...
CCTGCTCGGAAAGTAGAGCAAGCACGCCCCGAAAATGGAAATGTCACAGGTTCGTGACATTTGGGGCCTAATTTAGCGGAAATTTTTTGTGGCTCGTGACATTTCTGTGAGGTTTAGCCGTTTCAATGGGTTTATCAAAAAGAAAGGATAGTGTTCTCTATGAGCATTTTAGAAACAAAAGACTTGAAAAAATACTATGGCACCGGGCCCAATATCACAAAAGCTCTGGATGGTGTAACTCTCACTGTCGAACAGGGAGAATTTGTTGCCATTGTGGGGACTTCCGGCAGTGGAAAATCTACATTGCTCAATATGATGGGGGGCTTGGATGTTCCCACTTCCGGTAATGTAAATGTCAAAGGAAAGGATTTGTCAGGACTGAACGATGAACAGCTTACAATTTTCCGCAGACGCAATATCGGTTTTATTTTCCAGAACTATAACCTTGTTCCCGTTCTCAATGTATATGAAAATATCGTTTTGCCCGTAGAACTGGATGGTGATACGGTAGATAAAAAATTCATGGATGAAGTAGTTCGTATGCTTGCACTAAACGATAAGCTTCAAAATATGCCGAATAGCCTTTCCGGCGGTCAACAGCAGCGTGTAGCGATTGCTCGTGCCCTCGTGTCAAAACCTGCCATTATTTTAGCTGATGAACCAACAGGAAATCTTGACAGTCGAACAAGCAGCGATGTGTTAGGGCTGTTGAAAATGACAAGCCAGAAATTTCATCAAACGATTGTGATGATTACCCACAATAGCGAAATCGCCCAGCTTGCAGACCGTATTGTCCGCATTGAAGATGGAAGAATTTCCAAATAAAGGGGGGCGAGAAAATGAATGATATTCTGTTTGGAAACAATAACAAAGCCATAATCAAGAAACTTGCAAAACGTACTTTTCACGTCAATCGTTCACAAAATTTCCTGATTGCAATAACAGCAGTTATTGTTACGATTTTGTTTACTGCAAGCTGCAGTGTCTTATATAATCTTCAGAGTTTTTTGGTTTTGCAGGACTTAAAAGAAAAGGGAGCGACAACCGATGTTTTGTTATCCGCTCCAAGCATGGAACAAATGACGGTGTTAGAACAAAGCGATTTAGTATCCGGACCACTGTATATTTCCTACAAATTAGGAAGGCTTATCGGCAATTCAGGTCAGGCTGGACTGGATGTTTCTATGAATGTGATTGAAAACTGGGAAGTATGGAGCCGCTCTCTGTATTCTGATGTTATTGGAAATTATCCAAAAGCTGAAAATGAAATCATGATGTCTACATGGATGCTAAAACGACTTGGAATAGAGCCTGTAATTGGAAATACTGTATCATTATCTGTTGCATGGGAGAATACAGATGCGGCGCAGACAGAAGATTTTGTCCTTTCTGGATATTATACAGATACTTCTATTACGAATATCTCATCTAAACAGAAAATTTTCCTGTCAGCAGAAAAATTAGCACAACACCCAACATTGGCAGAGGTCGTAGGTTTTTCTTTTTCGTCTGGAAATTTCCACAATAATTTGGTGGCTATTACAGAGGAATTAGGCGTGGATGCCAAACAGGATGTCACTGTTTCTGGCGGGGTTGCAGGAAATTTCTCCATGAAAAACGCCACAATCATGCTGGGTGTTATCCTATTTTTTATGATTGATGGCTTTTTGATTATTTATAATATCAATATTGTATCCGTAGCAAAGGACATTCAGTTTTACGGAATGTTAAAAACAATCGGAACAACACCGATGCAGTTAAAACGGGTGATTTACTATCGCATGTGGAGAATACTGTTAATGGCTGTTCCGGCAGGTCTCGTATTAGGTTGTCTTGTGTCCGAACTGATAGTGCCTCTCTTACTTGGAAATATACTAGAAGGGTTTTCACAAACAAAATTCAGTGTGCTGATTCCGATTGCGTCCGCCGTATTTTCCTGCATTATGATCTGGCTGAGTTTTTATATGCCTGGCAGAAAATTGAAAACGATTTCCGCTATGGACGCGTTAAGGTACACGGAAAAGGCTGGAACACTCAAAAAAAGCCGATTCAATCATCACGCTAAACTGCCGTGGATGGGGTTGAGAAATATTTTCCGGCAACGTCAAAGAGCTTGCATAGTGATAGGAACTTTCTTTTTGAGCAGCATTGCTTTCCTGCTTTGCCTGACAATATTAAATGGAATGTCGGTAGATGAATATATTGATTATAATACCTCCGCTGATATTTCCTTGTATAACCAAATGAGCAGAGCTTCTTTCTCACCACAGGAAGAACAGATTTTTACCCCAGGTTTACTGGAAAAATTGCAGACGATGGATGGCGTAACATCTTTATGTATTACTAAAGTCGTACCAATATATGAGCATTTTTCAGAGGAAACTTATGGCGAATGGTTGGAAATAAAAAATGCGTTTACTCAGGAAATGGGAGCAGAACCGGCAGATACACAAGCATGGAAAGATAGTCCTAAGACAATGTTCTGGGGCTTGCTGATCGGGATAGATAGTTCGGTATTAGAGGACTATAATCAAACGGCAACAGAAAAAATTGACATTGCCAAATTTGAAAGCGGAGAATTTCTGCTTACCACTGACATCAACGGTAATGGTCTTAGGGTTGGGGATACGATTACATTTTCAGTATTAGACACAGACAAACAGTTCTCCTTACCGATAGGCGGACAAATTACTTTTGACCGGGATAGCATGAACGGTGGCGCTGCTCCTTGGCTGCTTGTCTCCAATAATGTTATAGATTGGTACAGAAATGACGCTATTATTTATTCGATTAAAATAGATGGGGATGCGGAGCATGCGGAAAGCATTTTGCATCAAGTAATAGAATTGACAGAGGAAAACCCAGCTATTTCACGGACGTCTAAGATTGAACTTGCCGAATCACTGAGGAATATTAAAAACGCCCTAACAGGTCTTTCTGCTTTTCTTTCCGTTGTACTGTTTACGGTAGGTATATTGAATTTTATAAATACCATCAGTGTCGGCATTATCAGCCGTCAAAAAGAATTTGCTGTCATGGAGGCAATCGGTGCAACAAAACGTCAAGTACAGAAACTCATTATATGGGAAGGACTTTGGTATTTCATTTTTACATTGATATTTTTATCTACCTTGGGTTCTGTGTCTGACTACTTGTTATTTAGCATTGTACGAGAAAACTTGGGATTTGGAACTTTTCATTACCCATTTGTGCCGATTTTCCTATATATGATAATATTACTCATCCTTTGCTGTGTAATTCCTGTGGTTTTATATCGGAGATTGAGAACTGGCAGTGTTGTTAAAAGGCTACGCCAGAATTAAACATAGCCCATTTCAAAAAAAGACGCTCGGTGTTGCGGCTAATGTCGCTTCATCGGGCGTCTTATCTTTTGTAGTTCTGTATTAGCGTAGGTTCCTGGATGATTTAAAAAGAGTCCAGAAATATTTCACTCATTTCACCGTATCCTGCTTTTTCTGCCAACGCTTTAATTCCATCCAGCGCTTCTTCTTTGGAGTAATTATGTGCAGCCAAAAAAGCATTATCTTTCTCGCTCACATATTGATAAAATAGTAGCGCAGCAAGAATTTCTTCTTTTTTCGTATAATCAATGTTTTCCAATAGCATATTTTCTGCTTCATTTACAAAGCCCCGATCTACCATTTTTTCAAATTCCTCCAATGCTTTTCCAGAAACCTCATACTTATTTTCCTCTGGTAACTCTACAGACTTGTACTGTTTTCCAAGCATTAAAGAAAAAAGAACCCTCACCATTTCTTTAATGATACGCATAATATAATCTTTCTCATCATTAAAATCCATCTATTTTCCTCCCTACAAATTTTCTGATTTCATACTTTTCGTAATCGACACTTGTTCCAAAATTCCATACACGGCCAATATCGCAAGAAAAATGATGAAATGTGTAATAATCAAGCTGTGATTTTCAGTACCAAACAAATCCGGCACTAAGAAATATAAGGGAATGATGATTGCAAATGAAACCACATACGATACTACCATCATAAGTTCTAGCTTTTCCATCGCATAATATCAACATTTACCCTATACAGCGTTTCGCTAATCTTTTAACTCGTCAGATTTCTTTTTAGAAAGATAGGAAATCCCTCTTAGCAAAGCATATGATACTGTTAAAAGAACAATAAAAAAGCAAATAGACGTTCCAATAGCGCGAGATAAGACCATAGTTTTGGATATTATCAAACAGAGCAGAATACTAAATATTCCTACGCATATTACGCTGACAATAAAATCTTTCTTAGGTGTACTTTTTATCCGGGTTCCATTCCAGGCTCCATTGTTTACGGAAGAAAAAATATATACCCCCGCACCGAAAATCAATATTACCGTTTCCCCAATAATCAGGGACAGATCTCCTGTCATAAACATTTGTACAACAATAGCTGCTGCACATACCAGGAACATAATACCGAACGAAATATTTCCGCTTCTTGCAGCTCTTTGCTTCTCCAGCTCATTATAATCAGCTACTTTTAATAATGTTTCCTTTAACTCTTTATCCATATCCTCGCTTTTCCTTTCTCCATTCAAAATTTCTTTAATTTCTACATCGTAGTATTCAGAAATTTGTACCAAAATGCTCAGGTCAGGTAAATTGTTTCCTGTTTCCCATCTTGAAACAGTTCTCCCTGAAACCCCCAAAATTTCTGCTAATTGTTCCTGTGTGATTCCCTTTTCATTACGAAGCTGTTTTAAAAATGCTCCTATTTCTTTTGGATTCACAATCGTTCCTCCTTTCAAAAACAGACTACCTTTTCTTTTGGTAAAAGAACACGACATAAAGCGAGAAATGCGCTATTTCTTTCACCCGACACAGATGTCTATTGATATTTTTTATAATTTTCTACGTATTACTGTTGAATCGTGCCTACCATTATATCGCAAATTTGCATCTTTCTCAACTAAGTGCCAAAAGCAGCAGAGGTGGCTCAACAATAAAACTACCTCTGCTGCTTCTTTTATAAATCAAACTTGTATCCACTGCCTATCACAGTCCGTATATACGCACCGCCTAGTTTTTTCCTAATCTGGCTTATCATGATTGTCACTATTGCTCCACACCTGTCACCAGACTCTTTCCGCACAGCCCCATATATTTGTTCTTGTTCTTTCGAGAATACCCACTCATTGTTGGCCCATTTTCTACTGCTGCAAGGACTTTATTCATAATGTGTTCCTCTGAATCAGAAAAAGCCATTACCATTATTCTTCCTATAAATACCACCTCCCCTGCATAATTATGCGGTTACCTGATGTCTTTTAAATGTCTTTTTTATTAATACATAGAATACCACACCAATCCCTAAATTAAATACAATCATAATAATCGGCTGTATAATTCCCGCATAGGTTTTCATTACTGCAAATACACCATTGATATGAAGCATAAAAATCGGGCAAATCTCCTGCATTTTTTGCAGAATCGGTATACTATCTGTAAAATCAAACAGTACAGGCAGGAAAGCTGCAATACATGAAATGATCAATGCCGAAACCGGGCTTCCCATCTTTGCAGACAGGAATAACGTAATCACTGTCAGGGCTATAATCCCTAAAATATTTAATGCTACAGAAATTAAAAACATCTGTAAGAATGTAATTGCATAGGTCGATGAAGCGTAATGCAAAGATGACTGAATGCTTACATTCCACCCACTAAATCCATAAAATCCACCATAAAGAACAGCATAAAGGAAAAGATAAACAATATACATCCCGGCTACTGTTTCCAGTGAGGCAATTACTTTTGCAGTTACTAACTTTGTTTTCCCATAACGTGCTGCACAGATCACACTATCTGTATGGTAAGAATACTCTTCTGCAAAAACCGGAGATAAAGCAATCACTATTAACAGACTCATGATCAGGCTTAAAACCCCGCCCATTCCTGACAGCATAAAATCCCATCCGTCACAATAGCCTAAAATAACAGATTTACTGTTTGGATATGCAGCCTGAAGTTCTTTCAGACTTCCATCCGGATTCGTTACATATTCTAAAACAGCCGCCTGATCGCGATAAACATGTGTGGCAGAAAATACAGAATTTTCATCCCTGCCCTTTGTGGCATTTTGAGACTCATTCAGTTTCTGTTGCATTCTCTCCAAAGTATCTTGTGTCAGTTCTCCTTCAAACTGACCAGCAATCTCTTTTCTCTGTTCCACGGCTGCAAAACCGCTTACTGTGCCCATCTTACCTGTATCATAATCATAATATACGGAAGCATAATTAAACTGGAAAAAGAAAAAGTAGGCCAATGAAAAGATAACCCCTGCAACAAACAGAATCTTTACCGGTTTCCTTAGCATAATTTTAGTTCGTTCTGCTTTTATCATATCCTTCATGTTCTGATTCCTCCGCAAAATAATACAAATATAAATCTTCCAATGTTGGTTCTGTATTCCATGCACTTTCACAAGGTTTTTTCTCTGAAATAATCCGTAGTCTCTCTGCACCATTACTATGCCTGAGATTTGCTGTAATATATTCCATTTCCAATCTTCCTGCTTCCTTATGTGAAACATCACACTCCCATACATAGTTTTCGATCGGCTTTAATATCTCCTCCGGTGATCCCTGATGAACCAGTTTCCCTTTTTTCATAATCAGGATTTCTTTCGCAATATATTCAACATCCGATACGATATGAGTTGATAAAATCACAATCCGGTCTTCTGCTAATGCACTGATCAGGTTTCTAAACCGCACACGTTCTTTAGGATCAAGCCCTGCTGTAGGCTCGTCCAGGATCAGAATTTTAGGATTATTCAGGAGAGCCTGTGCAATCCCTAATCGCTGTTTCATTCCACCGGAGAAGTTCTTAATTTTTTCATTTTTTTGTTCCAGCAGACTCACTTCTTTTAACAATTCCAACGCACGGTTATGTGCCTTTTTATGCGGCAGACCTTTGACCGCCGCGATATACATAAGAAATTTATATGCGGTAAAATTAGGGTAATATCCAAAATGCTGCGGTAAATATCCTAAAACATTACGGTACTGTTCACCCAAATCATGAATATTTTTCCCATTCATTAGAATAGCGCCTCTGGTCTCTGTCTGGACATCGCATATCATACGCATTAATGTTGTTTTGCCTGCTCCATTTGCTCCTAACAGGCCATATACACCATTGGTTAGTGTAATATTGAAATTGCAAACAGCTTTTTTGCTTCCATATTCTTTTGTGAGATCTTTTATTGTAAGCTCCATGTCAACTCTCCAATCATTTTTTCATACTTCAAATATTTCTGAATTGCTTTTCCTAAAAAGATAATGGATGATACATAAAACACAGCCCACATCCAGATCATTGAAGTTTCAAACAAAACCTGCTGTCTTAAAATAAATGAAAACGTAATCATAAGACATACCATACAGGCAATCAAATGATAGGACGCTTCCGATTTTTCTCCTTTTGTAACCGTGACCAGATAACTGGCACAGGATATATTAAGGGGAACTATTCCGTACAAAATCATTCCGATGATGGGTTTCTGATAATAATAACTCATTAAAACCAATACACCTATTACGAAGAACAAGTCAAACAACCCAACAATCATCATCCGGCAAGCCACCAATTTTACTAATTGACACCGGCTTGACTGTTCAATCTCCCACATATCATAAGTATTACTTTTGGAAATCTGCTTCACCCCTAATAGCACAATAAAAGGAATTGTAATTGCTAAAACAGTGAGCGGATAATAAAGCTGAACCTTAAAATGTCCTAGTAAGCCAACTGCTGCTATCACTGCTATAAGGAATCCTACCTGGACAATCCAAAAAGAAACTGGAAGATATTGCAACTGGCTCAAGAAAACATTTCGCAGAGAGTTCTTATTAAACTCAGGTCCTTCCATGTAGCTTTTCCCCATGGAAATTAACTCTTCCATTCTGTTTTCAGGTGCTTCCGGAACTTCATAATCCTGTACCCATTGCTGCAAACCGTCTATTTTTTTGCTCATATATTATCGCCTCCTCTAAAATCATCCAAATATCGCTGCAGCTTCTTCAGACCCTGCTGTAACCGGGACTTAACGGTAGGAACACCCGCATTTGTAATAGTTGCAATTTCTTTTATTTTAAGGTCATAATAAAAACGCAGTATAATGACCTCTTTCTGATAATCCGGCAATTCCGTGATTGCTCTTCTAACAGCATTTCGACTTTCCTTCTGTATTACTTTTTCTAAAGAACTATCCGTCTCATCAGCAATTTCCAAAGTTTCTAAATCTACATATGCAGGCTTTTCTTTTTTGAAATAATTGTTACAGGTGTTAACCGCAATCGTAAGAAGGTAATTTTGAAACTTTCCCAACATACGAACCGCCTGGATATTCTCCAATAATTTCAAAAAAACATCCTGCGTAATGTCGGCTGCAGCATCTGCATCTCCATTTAAACGGCGATAACAAAACTGATAGATAGATCGGTAATATTTACGGACTAATGTATCAAAAGCTTCCGTATCACCCGCTTGTATCTTTTTAATCAAAATAAAGTCTTCGATGTTATGTCACCACCTCTCTGTAAAACGTCTTACACTTTATATACAACTGAACCCCCGAAAAGGATTTAAGTTTTTTAAAAAATTTTTCAATCCTATTTTACCCAAAGAGTATCAGTCAGTAAATTCCCTTTTTCACACTTTTGTTTTTATAAAAAATATAAAATATAACATCTTTCTTTTTCCAAAAAGTCAAAATAAAACCTTTCTTATTCCTACTATCACTTGTAAAAGATGTTCTTAAAAGGAAAGTTTGGCATCTCCTCCAGCAGTTTCAGATCTATTTCCTGTTTTAAGTCCTCATCCACATAAACTCTCACGCTTCCATCCGGCTGCCACTCCTTCACTGTGGCAAGTTCAGTCATATAATCATCGTAATATGCAATAATCTTTTCCGTTGCCCATTTCTCCCCGGCAACAGCCGACTTGACTTAATTACATACAAAAGAGCTGATAGCCACACAGGTTTCCAGATGCCCGCTACCAGCTCTTATTCATCACACAAACCGATACCCACTCCATTGACCTCAAATACATAGGCCATTTGAAAATCACTCCTCTGGGATCATAAATTTATACCCAACGCCTCTCACTGTCTGGATATACTCATTTTTCAGCTTTTTCCGGATGCTTCTGACCAGGCAGTAGACAGCGTTATCAATATCTACGATTTTCTCATCATCATACACGGCATTGTAAATCTGTTCTTTTGTACATACCCATCCAGGATGTTCTGTCAAAAAGCAAAGAACAAGAAATTCCTGATGGCTCAAAGGAATCCGTTCTCCCTCCCGGTAGACTTCCTGCTCTTTTGTGTGAATTTCCATTTCATGAAAACGCAATACTGACCTGGGCATAATTTCCTCATACTCTATGTTCTTTTCATCCTCAAAAACAGCCTTCAATTTATCCAGGATAGGCTCCTCCGCATCTGAAAAACTAAGAATCATAATTTTACTTATAATCATCACCCTTTCTATATGTCAAAAAAGTCTTCATAAAATGACGCCCGCAGAAACGGAAATTCATGCTGAACACCGTAGACTGTATGTCCGAGCAGTTTCTTGCAGGGCATGACACGCCTAAAAAGCGATACTGTCAGTTGTTTTCATCCTATCTGGATACACCGGCTTGCCACATCAAACAAAATCGTATCATGCGTAATCAAAATCACTGTTTTCTTTGTTTCCTGCAGATATTTCTTCAAAACATGGACGCTCTCCTGATCCAGGTGATTGGAAGGTTCATCCAGAATCAGAACTTCGGAATCTTTCAGCAATGTGCGGACCAACGATATCTTTTGCTTTTCACCACCGGAAAAGCTGGTATCTTCTTCCATCCTCCGGTCTGCAAGATGCCGGATCCCAAACTCCCGCATCAGACGATCCAATTCTTCTTCCCCCGCCTTGTTATTGCCCATAAGGATATTTTCCCGCACTGTTTCGTGGAACAAAAATGGCGTCTGCGGCGCACAGGCAATCAGCTTTCTCCAATCCGTCTTATTAATGACGCGAAAATCATGGTCTGATATCCCGATCCTGCCCTCATAGCTTTCCAGTGAAGTGCAGAGAATTTTCATCCAGGTAGATTTTCCCCTGCCATTCTCCCCACAGATCCGGATCTTTTCTCCTGCCATGATTTCAAAATCCAGATTTTCAAAAACTTTTTTCCCAGGATAAGAAAAACCAGTCTTCTCTCCCGAAATGCCTGAAAAGTGCTTCACCGGTTCCCCTCCTGTGATTTCTTCATCCTGATAAAACCCGCATACCCGTTCTGCCGCGTTCTTCAGTAACGGATAATTCTGAATGATCTCCACAAGATCATTTAAAAACCCCTGGGCAACCGTAAGATAGATAAATAAAGAGGCAAATTCACCTGGAGTCACGCTTCCCCCAGCCACCATCACGGCACCTGCCAAAAGAAGCAGCACCATCGTCATCTGGTTCGTCAGTTCCTGCGCCTGCTCCGAAGACACCTTACAGGCAATCTGATGAACCGCACTTTTATGATAATATTCCCAAAACAGCTCCCCAACGCGGCTTCTGGCTCCCTGCCAGATTTCCCACATTTTTATTAAGTATGGCATGCTCACAATATCCGCCTCATAATCCCTGCGCCTTGCCTGATAAGTCTTTTCCTGTCTGTCATATTCAGCCAGTTTTTCTTTAAAGAAAAAAAGTACGATAAGTTTTGCTACCACTATGGCAAACATCAATCCTGCCATTCCCCAGCTGATTTTTCCGACATAATACAGAAAATATCCCAAGCAAAAAGGCAGGGAAATCGCTTTTCCCAAAAGCCTTACCCACTGAATGCGCAGAAGGTTCGGCGCATCTTCCAGTTCATACTGAAGCCTGCCGTTGCCTGATGACATCCCTTTCTCAATTTCTTTATTCAGATAATGTCCAAAAATAACCTGATCGTGGCGCAGTGATTCCTTAAACATCACGAAATCTGAAAGCATTCCTGTAAACGGTACAGCAAATACTACGAAAAACAGACACAGGAACAGAGCTGCCGCATGTTTTGTCCCCTTGGAAAAGTTTAACTCAAAAGCTGAATCTGCGAATTTTCCCAGCGTATCCGCAGTAACCACACCCAGGGTTCCAGTCAGAACCGCCGTAAATACATTCATCAGCAGGGGAATCCTCATTGCATATGCACATTCCCGAATCACTTCCCGCATGACCGTTCTCTTAATCCTGTAATTCTTTCTTCTCATCATATATCTGTCCATTCTCAATTCTGATCATACAGTCCACCGCATCACGAAACAAAGGATCATGACTGACCAGAACCGTTCCTTTTCTCTCTCTGATCAATTCAAAAAGTGTCTCCCTGCCTTTTTGGTCAAGGTTATTGGATGGTTCATCCAGCAGCAGCCAGACCGGCTCCATAGCAAAGCCGATTGACAGAAATACTTTTTTTCTCTCTCCGCCAGAAAGGTCACAAATCGCTTTGCCGCTCCTGATCTCTTCTGTCAGACCAAACCTTTCAGCAATCCGGACGATCTTTTCCTGTTTCTCTTTTCCAAACATCTGAAACAAAGAATCCGCATCATAATGGTACTGGGGATCATGCTGCAGAATGTAAAACAGAATATCCGGATTGGTCTCCGAAAAAGCTGTTTTTCCTTTCATACAGACTTCACCATCATCCGGAAGAATAAGCCCTGCCAAAAGGTTCAGCAAAGTGGTCTTTCCTGCACCATTGTTTCCTGTTAACAGATAATTTTTGTCAGGCTCAAACTGGTAACAGATACTGTTCAATATCTCTTTGTCCCCACAGCAACAGGATACACGCTCCATCCGTATTCCCTTTGTTTTATAATGGCTCACCCGGCTCTTCTGCTTCTCATCCTGACAGGTCCATTTTCTGATCCGTTTTTCTGCATTCTCTGATACAGCCATTTGGGGAAGTGTTGCAAATATACCCTGGACTGAACGGAAAAAACCTTTGGAGAGATAAACTGCCTGAACTGCAAGATCAGTCGAACAATAACCTGCTATAACGTAAAATCCAATCAGCGCATAAGTTCCAAATTGCAAAATATTATCCATCAGCCGGTACATGGATCTCTGCGCCGCTGCAGCAGCATCCGCCTTTCTCCCAATCAACACATATTTTCTATGATAATCGGACAGTTTCTGCTGCCACCATGCTTTTAAATCGTACAGTTTTATCGTTTCAAAACCTTCTGTTGCCTCAACCACATGATTTGTGATCTCAGCTTCTATTTCCTCGCATTTCTCATAGCTGATCTGCATATACTTCTTTACGATCATCGGAGGAAGCAGCTGGATCAAAGAAATAACAGCCAGGGATGCAGCCACGGCTGGACTTTGGACTAACAAAAATAAAAAGTATCCGGCTGCCTCCATCGTTCCGGAAACAATGCCGGGATACAATTCAATATATCTTCCAGTCACCTTATCCATATCGCTGGTAATGTTTTCGATTAACTCTCCATAATCTGTTCTGAACAACTGATCGGTCGTATTTTCCAGAAAGCTTTCCAGAAAATGAATTTTGGAGCAATGCACCGCGCGCGTCGCTTTTTTCTGCAGATCAATATTTGCTGCTAATTGGAAAAGGGCATATAACACCACCAAAATTATCAGGATAAATGAATACCGGACAACCCCTTCCACGTTTCCAGAAGTTGCCTGGCGGACTACCATTGCCAGTATCTGTGCATTAAGAAAAGCCGCAGGTATGGACAGGGTCTTTATCACAATATTTTCGTAACATACCCGCTTTGCATCCATCCAGAAAATACTTTTATTCTTCTGATTCATGATCTTCTTTCTCTTTAGCTATTAGTCCATCTTTTTCTGCGCTTCTCTGCGCCATGTCA
>Ga0129309_1001326_pt1 | contig 12841 bp, 16 predicted proteins | sample L1105metagenome_FD_94439 | JGI IMG/M metagenome (GOLD analysis project Ga0129309, IMG submission 94439) | Ring-tailed lemur group fecal microbial communities from Wisconsin, USA - L1105 metagenome | ecosystem: Host-associated > Mammals > Digestive system > Large intestine > Fecal | place: USA...
GACACCATCACGGCGGAAAAGCTGGCGGTCCTGAAAGCCCACGGGGTGGACCGGGTGTCCGTGAATCCCCAGACCATGGAGGACCACGTCCTCCGGGCCATCGGCCGCCGCCACACCGCCGCGGAGCTGTCCGCCGCCATGGAGCTGGTGACGAAATACGGCTTCCCCCATGTGAACATGGACCTTATCGCAGGCCTGCCGGAGGATGCACCCGCCGGCTTCCGCCGGTCTCTGGACACCTGCATCGCCTTTGGAACGGACAATGTCACCGTGCATACCCTGGCTCTGAAAAAGGGCAGCCGCATCCTGCTGGAGGGACTGCGCATCCCCGCTCCCGAGGCGGTGGCGGACATGCTGGATTACGCCGCTCCCACCCTCCGCGCCGCGGGCTTTGCCCCCTACTACCTGTACCGGCAGAAGTATATGTCCGGCAGCTTTGAGAACATCGGCTGGAGCCGCGGCGGCGCCCAGTGCCTGTATAACATCTATATCATGTCGGAGCTGTGCTCCATCTTGTCCTTCGGCGCCGGCGGGTCCACGAAAATGGTGGAGCCGGGCACCAACCACATCGAGCGGGTATTCAACCTGAAATATCCCAAGGAATACACGGAGCGGCCAGAAAAGGGCCTTGCCAACCAGGCGGCCTTCGCCGCGTTCTACAACAACCTGGATCTTTGAAAGGAGCATCTCTATGGCGTATTCTCTGAAGCAGCTGAATGAAGGCATCCGCAGCGACCCGCAGGCCTTTGTGGACGAGTGCGACGCCGCTTTCCACAAAAAAGTGGAGACCGCGGCCCAGAAGATCGCCGACCACCGGACCGAGTCCCGCATCATCCTGCTGTCCGGCCCCTCCGGCTCCGGCAAGACCACCACGGCCCTGAAGATTGAGGAGCAGCTGGAAAAAATGGGCATCGAGACCCACACGGTGTCCATGGACAACTATTTCAACACCATCGACCCGGAGACGGCTCCCCGGAACCGGGAGGGCGCCATTGACTACGAGTCCCCCTTCTGCCTGGATGTGGACCTTTTGAACCGCCACTTCGCCATGCTGGACCGGGGCGAGACCATTCATGTGCCCAAGTACGAGTTCTCCCGGCAGATGCGCTCGGACATTTTGTCCCAGCCCATGCGCCTGGGGCCTGACGAGCTGGCCATTTTCGAGGGCATCCACGCCCTGAACGACATCATCGTGGGCAAGAATCCCCGGGCCTTCAAGCTGTACATCGCCGCCCGCAGCAGCCTGCGGGACGAGGACGGCTCCGTGGTGTTTGACCACGCCTGGCTGCGGCTGTGCCGCCGCATCGTCCGGGACTACCAGTTCCGGGGCAGCGACGCCGCGTTCACCCTGAAGATGTGGTCCAATGTCCGCCGGGGCGAAAAGCTGTACATCTCTCCCTACAAGGAAAACGCCAATTTGATGTTCGACTCCTCCCTGGCCTTTGAGTTCGCCGTCCTCAAGCCCATGGTGGTGCCGCTGCTGGAGGCCATCCCCGCCGGGAAGTACAGCGTGGTGGACGACATGCTGCGGGGCTTTGAGAAGATCGAGCCCTTGGATTCCAAGTACGTGGCCCCCGATTCCCTGGCCCGGGAGTTCATCGGCGGCTCCATTTACGACAACCACTGAGCATCCCCCTTTGATTTTATGGGCTGTCCGCCCGCCATGTCAGGAGGTTTTTTCATGAATGAAACGTTGCAGGAGCTGCTGAGCACCATCCAGCGCACCGCCGGCCAGGTCAGTGACACCGCCGCCGACGCCGCCTACGGCGTGGGCAAAAAGGCGGAGGCCCTGCTGTCCACCGCCAAGCTGAACATCCGAGCGGCGGACCTGAAGGCCCAGATCAGCGCCCAGCTGAAAACGGTGGGCGAAATGATCTACGCCACCCACACCGGCACTCCCACGGATTCCGACATCCTGCTGGCCAAGCTCCAGGAGATCGACGGCCTCAACGCCCGTCTGGCGGAAATAAACGCCCTGCTGGGCCGCCGGGAAGAAGCCGCCCGGTGTCCCGCCTGCGGCGCCGTGAACCGGGAGGGCGACCAGTTCTGCCGGGAATGCGGCACGAAGCTGTAAAGGAGGCGGCGTATGGAGCAGTATACCTATGCCCAGTATGAGGCCAGTGCCCAGGCGCTGCGGCAGCGGTTGGGGGACTTTCGCCCCCGGGTGCTGCTGATTTTGGGCTCCGGCCTGGGCGCCTTGGGCGACGCTGTGGAGGATGCCATCGCGGTCCCCTACGCCGAAGTGCCCCATATGAAATTCTCCACCGCTCCCGGCCACAAGGGCCGCTTCCTGTTCGGCTATCTGGCCGGCCAGCGGGTGGCCGTCATGCAGGGCCGCCTCCACACCTATGAGGGCTGGTCCTTCGCGGACGTGGCCTATCCCGTGCGGGTGCTGCGGCTGCTGGGAGCGGAGGCCCTGGTGGTTACCAACGCCGCCGGCGCCGTGAACCGGGAGTTCTCCGTGGGAGACATCATGCTCATCACGGACCACATCAAGCTCTTCGGCGTCAGCCCCCTGTGCGGCGCCAATGTGGACGAGTTCGGCCCCCGTTTCCCGGACATGAGCCGGGTATACACCCCCGCTTTGCGGGATGTGGCCCGGCAGGCCGCCAAATCTCTGGACATCCCCCTGCGGGAGGGCGTCTATATGTATTTCCCCGGCCCCCAGTACGAGACCCCCGCCGAGGTCCGGGCCGCCCGGCTGCTGGGCGCCGACGCCGTGGGCATGTCCACGGTGCCGGAGGCCATCGTGGCCGGCCACTGCGGTATGCAGGTGCTGGGTTTCACCCTGTGCACCAACATGGCCGCCGGCGTGCTGGACCAGCCCCTCTCCGGCGAGGAGGTCATCGCCGCCGGACAGGCGGCGGGCCCCCGGTTCTCCGCATTGGTAAAGGCGTGCCTGGCCCGGTTATAAGACGAAGCGCCCATGAAAATCATCTGTGATTTTCACCGGCAAACCGTATAAGGCGCCGCCGTTTCCCATAGAGTAAAAAAGTCCCCCGCGCATCTTTCTGTGATTTCGAGGTAACGTCTCCATGTCCAATCAAAAAAAGCAGTCCTTTTTAGGCGGCGCCGCCATTCTGGCCTCCGCCGTGGTCATTGTGAAGATCATCGGCGCCTTTTACAAGCTGCCGCTGAACAACATCCTGGGCTCCCAGGGCAAGACCTATTTTCAGACAGCCTATAACATTTACAATGTGCTGCTGACCATCTCCACCGCCGGCCTGCCGCTTGCCATTTCCAAAATGACCAGCGAGGCCCACGCCCAGGGGCGGGACAATGAGAAGCGCAAGATCTTCCGCACGGCCATCTGGCTGTTTTTCGCCCTGGGTCTGGCGGGGTCCTTGCTCATGTTCTTCGGCGCGGCCCAGCTGGCGGGCTTCATGAACAACGACATGGCCCGCCTGCCCATTCAGGCGCTGGCCCCGGCGGTATTCTGCGTGTGCCTGCTGGCCTGTATGCGGGGCTATACCCAGGGCCAGGGCAACATGGCGCCCACCGCCGTCAGCCAGGTGCTGGAGGCCCTGTGCAAGCTGGGCATCGGCCTGCCTCTGGCCTGGTACGTGCTGAAAATCGGCATGAGCCTGGATACCGGCGCCGCCGGCGCCATTTTCGGCGTCACCATCGGCACGTTCATCTCCATGCTGTTTTTGATCGGCTATCTGCTGACCCACCGGGAACGCACAAATTCCCTGGATGTGCCTTCCGGCAGCGGAGCGTTGATGAAGCGCATCTTGGTCATCGGCATCCCCATCACCCTCAGCAACTCCGCCATGAGCATCATCAACATCCTGGACACCAAGATCGTCCTGGGCCAGCTGCAAAACGGGCTGCATCTGATGGAGGAGGAGGCCTCCACGCTGTACGGCCAGTACAGCATGGCCATGGATATGCCCAACATGGTGGCCTCCTTCGTCTATCCCGTCACCATGAGCCTCATCCCCTTCGCGGCGGCGGCCCTGGCCAGAAAGGACAACGCGGAGGCGGACCGCATCATTTCCTCCGCCTTCCGCCTCATCGCCATTCTGGCCCTGCCGGCGGGCGTGGGCCTTTCCGTGCTGTCCACCCCCATTGAGCTTCTGGTGCTGCCCATGCAGCGGGAGGATGCCCTGGCGGCGGGCCCCCATCTGCGCATCCTGGGCTTTGCCCTCATCTTTATCTGCATCATGATCCTGACCAACGCCATTTTGCAGACCTACGGCAAAGAGCGCATTCCCATTTTCACCGTGATCGCTGGCGGCATCACCAAGATCCTCATGAATTACATTCTGGTAGGCAACCCCGACATCAACATCAAGGGCGCGCCTGTCTCCACCCTGTGCTGCTACATGGTCATCGTGGGGCTGAATTTGTTCTTCGTGTGGAAATATTCCCCCAAGAAGCCCCACTATCTCCAGCTGTTTGCCAAGCCCGTGGTGGCCACCGCCCTCATGGGCGCCGCCGCCTGGGCGGTCCACGGCTTTGTGGACCGGGCTTTGAGCGGCCTCGGCGTCTACATGGCCAACGCCGCCGGCGTCCTGGCGGGCATCGCCGCCGGCGTGGTGGTATACGCCGTGTTGGTCATCGCCCTGCGCATTCTGCGGGCAGATGATGTGCGTTCCATCCCCAAGGGAGAGACGCTTATTAAACTTCTGCACTTAAAATAAGGAATTTCCTGGAAAACTTCATTCCTTCGATGAATTATCTTGCAAAGGCAGGCAATGTATGGTAGATTTTCAATGTAAGCGCCGCTATGACTGGGAGGATTTTCTCCGGATCATGCGGCTTCTCCGGTCTCCCGGGGGCTGCCCCTGGGACGCCGAGCAGACCCATCAGTCCATCCGCCGGAATTTCCTGGAGGAGACCTACGAGGCGCTGGACGCCCTGGACCGGGACGACCCGGTGGATATGTGCGAGGAGCTGGGAGACGTTTTGATGCAGGTGGTGTTTCACGCCACCATTGAGGAGGAGCGGGGCCGCTTCACCATGGCGGACGTGGTGGACGGCGTGGCCCAGAAAATGGTGTACCGCCATCCCCACGTATTCGGCACCGTCCACGTGGATAATTCCGATCAGGTGCTGGTAAACTGGGAAAAGCTGAAGCGCACGGAAAAGGGCCAGGCCTCCACGGCCGACGCCATCGAAGCCGTGCCCCACACCCTGCCCGCCCTGTGGCGGGCGGAAAAGGTCCAGAAAAAGGCCGCCAAGGCGGGCTTTGACTGGGATGACCCCCTCCGCGCTTTGGACAAGCTGGAGGAGGAGGTGCGGGAGCTCCGCGCCGCCATGGAGTCCGGCAAAGCGCCGGAGGACCCCCACGGTCTCCGGGAGGAGCTGGGGGATGTGCTGTTCATGGCCGCCAAGCTGGGCCAGATGACCGGCACGGACCCGGAGGATGCCCTCCACCGCTCCTGCGACAAATTTGACAGCCGCTTCCGCTTTGTGGAGGAATCGGCGGACAAGCCCCTTTCCGACTGCGGCGAAGCGGAACTGCTGGCGCTGTGGCGGGAGGCCAAAACAAAAGAGAAGTCTTAATCGCGCGTTCCGCGTTAAGAAATAAACAAGAAATTTTAAATTTCAGGAGGATATGTTCCATGAACAAAGCTGAACTCATCAATGCCGTTGCCGCTTCCGCGGATGTTTCCAAGAAGGAAGCCGAGGCTGTCGTCTCCGCCACTCTGGACGCCATCACCGCCGCTTTGAAGGAAGGCGAGAAGGTCCAGCTGGTGGGCTTTGGCTCTTTTGAGGTGAAGAAGCGCGCCGCCCGCATCGGCCGCAACCCCAAGACCAAGGAGTCCATCGAGATCCCCGCTTCCGTGGTGCCCGTGTTCAAGGCCGGCAAGGCTCTGAAGGACAGCATCTCCAAGTAATTCGGGAAAGATTTTGATCAAAAGAGCTGCCGGCACGGTGTGCCGGCAGTCCTTGTTTGGAGGTCATTTCATGCGTTTGGATAAATATTTGAAGGTCTCCCGCCTCATCAAGCGGCGGACTGTGGCCAACGAGGCCTGCGACAACGGTCTGGTCACCGTCAACGGCAAGCCCGCCCGGGCCAGCTACGATGTGAAGGTGGGGGACCAGATCTCCCTGCGCTTCGGCCAGAGGACGCTGACCGTGGAGGTGGTGTCCGTCCAGGAGACCGTGAAGCAGGCCGACGCGGTGACGCTGTACCGGGAGGTCGGCCGGTAATATTTCGCCTCTCCCGCCCATATCATGGGGACAGGGGAGGGACGATGAAATGAACGATTTTACTGGCGTACCCGCCGCCGGCCACCGTCTGGAGCTGGTGGGCCGGGAAAGGCTCACCGTCTCCGGGGTGGAGGACGTGGAGCGGTTCGACGAAAACGGCATCGTCATGTCCACCTCCGCCGGCGTTCTGGTGGTCACCGGAGAGGACCTGCATATCGGCAAGCTGTCCCTGGACGGGGGCGAGCTCCATGTGGACGGCCGCATCGACTCCGTCGCCTACGAGGAGGGCGGCCGGGAGCAGGGCGGCTTCCTCCGGCGCCTGTTTGGGTAAGGCCATGGAGATTCAGATCTCCAGGCAGCTGGCCCTGTTCGGCCAGTCGGTGCTGCTGGGCCTGGCAGCGGGGCTGCTGTACGATTTGCTGCGGGCCTTCCGGCTGCGGCTGCCCCGCTCCACCGCCCTGTGGGACGCCCTGTACTGTCTGGCCGTGGGCACTGGGCTGTTTTTCTTCACTCTCCGCCAGGCGGAGGGCCTGCTGCGGGGGTATGTGGTGTTGGGAGCCCTGGGCGGCGCGGTGCTGTTTTTTTGCCTGCTGTCTTCCCTGCTGCGGCCCCTGTGGGACTTTTGGGTGGACACCCTGGCATTTTTCCTGCACCTGTGCGCCCTACCGCTCCAGTGGCTGAAAAATTTTTGCAAAAAAGTGGCCCGCCGCGGAAAAAATCTCTTTTATTTTGCAGCGAAATGCTATACAATAATAAAAAATGGACGCAAAGTATTTCATGGCAGAGGAGGCGGACCGCGTGGCAAAGGCAGCAAAGCAAAAAAAGCAGCGGGCCCGCTCCAGTTTTCTGACAAAGCTGCTGGTGCTGCTCCTGGTGGGCGGCATCGGCTGGCAGCTGTTCCACCTGCAGGAGCAGGTCCGCGCCGCCGAGGCGGAAAAGGACGCTCTGGCCGCCCAGGTCCAGGCGAAGCAGCAGGAAAATGACGCCCTGGCCGCGGACATCGCCCAGGGCAGTACCCAGGAAAAGATGGAGGAAATGGCCCGGGAGGAGCTGGGTCTTGTCTATTCTGGGGAGCGTGTGTTTTACGATACGAGCAATTGACCGGTGCCGGGCGACGAGGGTGGCGTTCCGCTCCCCCGCTTGCGCCAGCACCGGCCCTTTATTTTCATTTCGCGTCCGGCTCGACGGCCGCGGAAAATCACCGGAAGGAGAAACAATATACCATATGGAGCTTCAGGTTGGGAGCATTGTAGAAGGCAAGGTGACCTCCATCACCAAATTCGGCGCGTTTGTCGCCCTGGACAGTGGGAAGTCCGGTTTGGTACATATTTCCGAGATCGCCAACAGTTTCGTCAACGATGTACATGATTTTCTGCAGGAGGGGCAGACCGTCAAGGTGCTGGTCCTGTCCACGGAAAACGGAAAGATCAATCTTTCCATCAAAAAAGCGCTGCCGCCTCAGGAGCGGCCTGTATCCCGGGGACCCCGGCCCGGCATGAATAGCGGCTCCCGGCCCGCCGGCGGTGCGCCCCGGCCTGCCCAGCAGCAGAGCCGCCCGGCTTTCGCCGCCCGGCAGCAGCCCCTGCCTCCCTCCGGCGACCAGTCCTTTGAGGACAAGCTCAAGCAGTTTTTGACCTCCTCTGAGGGGAAGATGGCCGACCTGAACCGCAGCATTGACGGCAAGCGGGGCGGCGGCCGCAGACGCAAATAACAGCGCAGCGCACCGGAAGTCCTCCGGTGCGCTGTTTTGCTTTTCAATTTCATCGCCCGCCCTCCCCGTTTCCGTGGAATTTTTCCGCTCCGGCCGCATATACTGGCAGGTAAGCAATTGCAAAGGAGGACACAGCGATGATTGACAAACGGGACGTGGACGACCTGATCTTTCAGGATATCTGGCAGATCAGTGAGCGATAGAACCTTTCAGGACGCCGCTTTCGCGGCGTCTTTTTTCCTTATTCGATGATGCCGCCGCCCACCACAGCCTCGCCGTCGTAAAATACCACGGCCTGTCCCGCGGTGACGGCCCGCTGGGGCTCCTCAAACACCGCCCGCACCCTTCCGCCGGGCAGCGGTTCAATGACGGCGGCGGCTTCCCGCTGGCTGTACCGGGTCTTGGCGGTGACCGCCATGGCTCCCTCCAGGGAGGGAATGGAGATCCAGTTGACCCGGTCTGCCGTCAGGGTCCGGGTATAGAGGGCGCTGTCCGGCCCCAGCACCACGGTGCCCCGCTCCAGGTCCTTCCGCAGTACATACACCGGCACCCCGGCGCTGACGCCCAGGCCCTTCCGCTGGCCGGTGGTGTACCGCTCCAGCCCCCGGTGGCGGCCCAGCACCCGGCCGCTCTCATCCACAAAGTCGCCGGGGGTCAGTTCCACCCCCTGGCTCTCCAGAAAGGCGGCATAATCCCCGTCAGGGACAAAGCAGATGTCCTGGCTGTCGGGCTTTTGGGCGTTGCGGAGGCCGTGGGCCTCCGCCAGGGCTCGGATGGCGGGCTTTTCATAGCCGCCCACCGGCAGCAGCAGGCGGCTCAGCTGGAACTGTGTCAGCTGAAAGAGAAAATAGCTCTGGTCCTTCCGCCGGTCCACCCCCCGCAGCAGCCGCCAGCGGCCGCTGGTCCCGTCGTAGTCCACCCGGGCATAGTGCCCGGTGGCCATGCCGTCGGCGCCGTGGTCCAGGGCCCAGTCCAGCAGGGCGCCGAACTTGATCTCCCGGTTGCAGTCCACGCAGGGATTGGGCGTCCGGCCGGCCACGTATTCGGAAACAAAATGGGCCATGACCGTGTCCCGGAACAGCCCGCACAGGTCCACCACCGTGTGGGGGATTCCCATGGACGCCGCCACGGACCGGGCCAAACCGATGTCATCGCCGGAGCCGCAGATGCCGGGGCGGTCCGTTTCCCGGTGGAGCCGCAGCGTGACAGCGGACACGTCATAGCCCGCCTGCCGCAGCAGCAGCGCCGCCGCGGCGCTGTCCACACCGCCGCTCATGGCCAGGGTGATGTGCTTCTGGGACATGGGGGTTCCTCCGTTCAGAAAATGGTTACGCTTATTGTAGCGCATTTTTCGCAAAAAGAAAACCATGGGCCGCGGCTTTCACCGCGGCCCGGGAGATTCAGTCTTCATTGCGCAGCAAAAACGCCTTGGCCGGCAGGGCATCCGCCAGAGCCAGCAGCGTTTTGTTGAAGCCGCCGCCGTATTCCATGGGAATGTCGGACACATCGCCGCTGTCCGCCCGCCGGTCCGGCAGGGAGACCGTGAACCGGCTGCCCTGTCCCGGCCGGGACTCCGCCAGGATGCTGCCGCCATGGCCCTCCGCGATGCGGCGGCACAGGGGCAGGCCCAGGCCTAAGCCGTGGGGCCGGGGGTCCATGAGCCCCTCGTGAAGATAGCGGTCAAACAGGGTCTCCAGCTTGTCCTCTGTCATGCCGCAGCCGGTATCCGCCACGGACAGCCGCAAAAAGCCGCCGCCCTTGCGCACCTCCACCGTGACCGTACCGCCGGCAGGCGTGAATTTGAACGCATTGGACAGCAGCTGGTAGACCAGCTGCTCCACATGGTGGGGGGATACGGCGCAGATGTGCCGCTCCATGGGACAGACGAAGCGCAGCGTCAATCCCAGCTCCTCCGCCAGAGGCTCCGCCCGGAGGCACAGCTCCTCCACCAGTGCCACCACATCCGCGTCCTTCAGGGGCAGGGGCTGACCGTCGGTCAGCAGGGAGGCGTCGGTGAGGTTGACTGCCAGCCGCAGCAGCCGGTAACAGCTCTGGTCCAGCAGAGCTGCCTTCGCGTCCAGCTCCGGGTCCTGCTCCCGCGCCGCCGCCGGCGCCAGTTGGGCCGCCGCCAGCTGCAAGGTACTGAGCGTATTGCGCAGCTGCGCCGCGATACTGGGAAACAGCTTCGCCTGGTCTTGGGACTCCTGTTCCATGGGGGACTTCCTTTCTGGTGCCCGGGGCACTGAATGTAGCATTTGCGTGCCCAGGGGCGGTCAACCGTGGAAAACCCTGGCTGCAACACCAATAGCATAGCAAAAGCCGCCATGAAAAACAAGAAGTTTGTCGAAGAACGTCGTTTTTTGTCGAATAGCCGTTTCCCCTCTGCGCCGCGGCAAAAAAAGAACAGCATGGAGCATCCACGCCGTTCTCAGGCTGTCGAAAAAACTTTTCGACAGCCTAAGCAAGTTTTTCAGAACTTAAAAAGTTCTGAAAAACTTAGATTTCAAACGAAAGACACCCCTCCTGGGTTTCTTTCGTAACTATCTTCCTTCCCGTTTTCCAGCAGTTCACCCTTTTTCGACAAGCTCAAGAACGGCATGGATGCTCCATGCCGTTCTTTTTCACATTACATTACGCTTCTTCCGTCTTTTCCGCCGCCTTTTTCCGGCGGCCGCCCCGGCGGACCCGGGAGGGCTTCGCAGGGCGCTCCGGCTCCGCTGCCGGCTCCGGCCCCTGGAAGATCTCCTTGAGGTGGTTGTACAGGGCGTTGCCCTGGACGGCGCCGTATTCCTTCACCAGGGCGTTGCACAGCTGTCCCCGGTCAGCGGCCCGCCGCACAAAGGGCAGGCACAGGCACTCCTCGATGGAGGGCCGCAGGGCCACCTCCCGGAAGGCGGTGCCGTACCGGGCCCGCAGGGCTTCGATGGAGGCCTCGTACCCCTTGTCCTGGCTGATGACGTAGGCGTAATCCGCCTCGCCCTTGCCCACCAGCACGCCCAGCTCCGTGATGATCTGGAAGTCAATGGAGTTTTTGCCGCCTCGGACGCTCTCGATATACTGCACTTCCGCCTTGGTATCGGCGCACAGCTTTTGCAGCCGGCTGAGAGCCAGGCCGGTCTTTTGGTAAAATACCAGGACGGCGTCCTGCTCGGAGAGCATGTCAATGCCCTTCAGCCCGGTGCCGATGTTGTTGTCGCCGTCCACCAAAAATATTGTCTTCATGAAAATAGTTCTTTCTTTTTTGAATTTTTGCCCGTTTCCACAGAAAAAGGCTCTTGTAGTATACCAGGTATTCTCCGTCTGCGCAAGGCAAAAAAGGGAGGACCGCGGCGCGGTCCTCCCGGAGTGGTGAAGTTATTCCTCCTCGTCGGTGACGATGAGGCCATAGCCGCCGTTTTTGCGCTGGTAGACGATGCACAGGCTGTCGTCCTCGCTGCTGCGGAACACGAAGAAGTCATGATCCAGCAGGTTCATCTGCAAAATGGCCTCCTCCGCGCTCATGGGCTTGACGGAGAAGCGCTTGGTGCGGACGATGTTGAACTCCTTCTCCTCGGCCACCTCAAAATCGTCCACAGGGGCGGGAGGCGGGAAGCCCTCGCTGCGCAGGCGCTTGGCCAGGCGGGTCTTGTTCTTCAGGATCTGGCGCTCGATATATCCCACCGCGGCGTCGATGGCACCGCGCATATCCCCATCCGGCGCCTCAGTCTGGGCGCGCAGCAGCGTGCCGCTGCCGCGGATGGTGATCTCCACCGTGCACAAGTGGTCCTTCTCCACGGAGAACGTCACAAAGGCGGTGGTGTCCTCCCGGAAATAGCGCTCCAGCTTGGAGATCTTCTTCTCGGCGTACTCCTTGATGGAATCGTTCAGGGAGACTTTCTTGCAGGCGTAGGTGTACTTCATCGAGATCGCTCCTTTCGTGTGGAAGAGAGAAGTTGTCCTCTCTTGTATGTAGTATAGCATAAACATTTGTCCTTGCAAAGAGGAAGCCTCAAGATTCACAAATTGTTTCCAACTGCGCCTTTCGGCAAAAGAAGTGCCTTTTCGGCAAAGGCTCCCATTTACAAGCGGGCAGAAAAGATGTATCATAATCATCGGAAGCTTTCCAATATCCCACCCGTTTGGGCCGCGCGGCACAGCGCCGGGCGGCTCTTTTTTACCCCGGCGGCTCTCAAAATTCGGCAAAATCCGCCGCTGTCGAATCCAGACGAAAGATTTTTGAAAGTTTTTGATGCAAAGCCTTGACACTATACAGGCAAATGTGGTATTCTAACTATTGCCGACAAGCTGCCGGTGTGGTGGAATGGTAGACACAGGAGACTTAAAATCTCCCGGTAGCGATACTGTACCGGTTCGAGTCCGGTCACCGGCACCACTTTTTCAATATCGCGGAGTAGAGCAGTTGGTAGCTCGTCGGGCTCATAACCCGGAGGTCGCAGGTTCAAGTCCTGTCTCCGCAACCATAAAAGTCCTGAAATCGCGAGATTTCAGGACTTTTTCTTTGTTTTCGGATCGAAAATGTACTGCGCCAACCTCCGGGTTCTATGCCTGACCCAAGCCGTGACCCATACGGGAATAGTTTCAGAAAGCACCAGCCGGACTATTTAGCATGTCCGGCTGTTTTTTGCTTTTTTCTGTTGTATGAGTCAATTTTTTTGTCCAGTTTTCAAGGTTCAGCCACCCTGCGCCGCACCGAACAGGACACTTCCTATGATATTCGCCGCTTCTTTCTGGGCTGCCGTGGTAACATGGGCGTAGGTGTCGAGAGTGAATCCCGCCGAGAAGTGGCCCAGCATTCCGGAGACGGTCTTGATATCTACGCCGTTCTGAAGGGCTAACGTGGCGAAGGTATGCCATTACGGTATAATAACGACAAACGGAAAAAGCCTTGATTTTCAAGGGGTTTCAGCGTTTGTCGCCGTTTATTCAATTCCTTTTCCCAGGTTGAAATATGGCGAGAAAATTGACGAA
>Ga0129309_1001327_pt1 | contig 12835 bp, 4 predicted proteins | sample L1105metagenome_FD_94439 | JGI IMG/M metagenome (GOLD analysis project Ga0129309, IMG submission 94439) | Ring-tailed lemur group fecal microbial communities from Wisconsin, USA - L1105 metagenome | ecosystem: Host-associated > Mammals > Digestive system > Large intestine > Fecal | place: USA...
CAAATATCCCCATGCGGGGCCCCTGCTTCATGCGGTATTAGTCCGACTTTCGCCGGGTTATCCCCCTCTGATAGGTAAGTTGCATACGCGTTACTCACCCGTGCGCCGGTCGCCGGCGGGTATCGCTACCCCCGCTGCCCCTCGACTTGCATGTGTTAAGCCTGTCGCTAGCGTTCATCCTGAGCCAGGATCAAACTCTTCGTTGTTTAAATTGTTTTCTTATATCCTCGCTCCGGAATCCGTTATTGTAGTCCAAAGTCATACTTCTATTGACGGTATTAATCCAGAGAATCTCTTCTCCAATACTTGTACTACTTGTTGAATTATGTAAATCTCTCAAAGAACTCTTGTCGCTATCGTTTCTCGATTGCGGCTGCAAAGGTAAGGACTTTTTTTTAATCTCCAAATTTTTCGGTGAAAAATTCTCGATTTATTTTCTCTCGTCGATCTCCGGGCGGTTGGAAATTATCGCTTGGCCCAGCCAACCTCATCCCCTACCCAAGGATACCTCCACGTTTCCATCATTTCTGAAGCGCCGTTCTCTCTCGAATGCAGGTGCAAAAGTAATGCTATAAAACATACAATCCAAATTTATCGGGCATTATTTTGCAAGTTTTTTACGGCAACGGATATCGGGTACATTATAATATAGCACACGCAAAAATACCGACTGCTCACGGAAACGATATAGCCGGTACCCTTGCCATCATAGCGGCAATACTGTGCCACTACGATGGCACGGCCCTGCCACACGGATGGCACAGCGTTGCCACTGTGATGGCACGACCGTGCCAAAGGCGATAAATAAACTGGCACTGCAAACAATTGATAAACAAACATATGCTAGCATGAAAATTTCCCCAGAGGAGACATCTAAAAGACAGGGGACTTTATCTTTTATCTAGATATCTAAAAACAGAATAAAAATCTGCCGTTTTTTTTCATATATTTGAGGTCTCATCTAAATATAAACAAATAATGAAGCACTTGAGTTCCTCTATTTTATTGGGGCTTGGCTTGTTTTCCTTCTTCTCCTGTAAAGAAGCGACAGCGCCCGCCCCTATCCTGCCCGTTCCCACGCCGGCACAAGTTGAATGGCATAAGATGGAAACATATGCCTTTGTCCATTTCGGATTAAATACGTTCAATGATCTGGAATGGGGTTACGGAAACACTCCCGCCTCCACATTCAATCCAACGGATCTGGATTGCGATCAATGGGCGCAAACAATCAAAGCCGCCGGATTGAAAGGCGTAATCTTAACTACCAAGCATCATGACGGTTTCTGTCTATGGCCTACCGCCACAACCGAATATAGCGTAAAGAATTCTCCTTGGAAAGATGGCAAAGGGGATATGGTAAAAGAACTATCCGACGCTTGTAAGAAACACGGGCTGAAATTCGGTGTCTATCTCTCCCCTTGGGACCGGAACAGTGAGAATTACGGACAACCGGGATATGTAGAGAAATTCCATGCCCAATTACATGAATTAGTCTCCAACTATGGCCCGTTGTTCGAATACTGGTTTGATGGGGCAAACGGTGGCAATGGCTGGTATGGCGGCACGAATGAAACCCGTGCTATAGACGCCAAGACCTATTATCAATATGAGCGGGCACGCGACACGATCAAGGCGCACCACCCGGACATCATGGTTTTCGGAGGGACAGTACCCGATATCCGCTGGATCGGTAACGAGGAAGGTTGGGCCGGTGATACCCAATGGAGCATCTTCGCCCCGGAACCCTCCATGCCTACTTTCCAACAGAGCGTATGGGGAGATGAGAACGGACCGATGTGGCTAGGTGGAGAATGCGATGTATCTATCCGTCCGGGATGGTTCTATCACTCCCGGGAAGATCACCAAGTCAAGTCGCTGGCAAAATTAGTCGATCTTTATTACCGAAGCGTCGGGCATAACGCCAATTTCCTATTGAACTTCCCCGTAGCGTTGAACGGAAAAATAAGTCCGGTAGACTCCGCCCGTGCCGTACAATGGTATCAAACCATCCAAAATGACTTTAAGGAGAATCTTTTGAAAGGATGTTACGTACAAGCGAGCAATAAAAGAGGACGTAATTTTAGTCCCAATAAGGCAGTAGATGGGGATTGGGATACCTATTGGGCTACGGACGATGGCGTAACCAGTGGTTCATTGACTTTCACGTTAACCCATCCTACCGATGTAAACCGCTTGGTCATACAAGAATATATCCCATTAGGACAACGAGTACGCTCGTTCAATATCGAACTCGAGCAAGAGGGTAAATGGATTCCGGCACAGACTGTGGATTCTACGACAACTGTCGGCTATAAACGAATTGTCCGTTTCCAGACCGAGAAAGCGGAGAAGATACGCATCAACTTCACGGACGCCCGCGGGCCGCTTTGTATCAATAACGTGGAGGTATACCTTGCCCCCGCCTTGGTGACCGAGCCAACGATTGCCCGTAATATCAATGACGAGGTAACCATACAGGCCGGGGATAAAGGCTCCGAGGTTCATTATACCACCGACGGCTCAGATCCGACCAAGGACTCACCGCTTTATCAGGCGCCATTCGCTTTCGCTCAAAAAGGAACTGTCAAGGCGATTGCCTATGATCCGACTTTCGATACAGTCAGTCCGGTTTCCGCACAAACGTTCGATATTCCTGCTTGTGATTACACGATCGTATCACCGAAAGATGAGAAAACCAGCCTGATCCTAGACGGAAACGGCTACACGACCTACTATTTGCCACAAGGGAAACAAGAGTTAGTCGTACAATTAGCGAAAGAAATGCCTATATCCGGATTCCGCTACACCCCGAACCAAGGACGTGACGCAAGCGGTCATATCTCCAACTATCAATTATATATTAATGGAAAGAAGGTGGCCGAAGGCGAATTCTCCAATATCAAGGCTAACCCGATCGAGCAAGTCGTACATTTCCCGATAACGAAAGGTAACCAAATCCGTTTGGTCGCAACCCGTATCGTAGATAATAAAAAGCAAGCGGGTATCGGTGAATTCTCGGTAATTACGGAAAAATAAAGAATATCTAATAAAAGCAGAAGGGACCGCCTCGAAAACCTAATTTCCCGAGGCGGTCCCTTTTTATTTATTCATCGATCCTTTATTTATCCTTGAAGGTATCGGTTCATTTGTTTATACACGGCACGTATATCCAACGGCTTAGATATATGAGCATTCATACCGGCTTCCCTACTTTTCTGCACATCCTCAGCGAATGCGTTGGCTGTCATAGCGAAGATAGGAACCTTTTGAGCATCAGAACGCCCCAATGCCCGGATACATCGGGTAGCCTCATAACCATCCATATGCGGCATCTGCACATCCATCAATATCAAATCATAATATCCTTCGGCAGATTCCTTAAACTTCTCTACGGCCTGCACCCCGTCCTCAGCGCTCTCCACCGAAGCACCGGTAGCTCCGATCAATTCCTCCGCAATCTCCCGGTTAAGCTCGTTGTCCTCAACTAATAAGATCCGTTTACCTTTGAAATCATAATCAATCACATAACAATCCCTCGCAAGGTCACTTCGCCCATCAATATCGGAAAAACGAGTGGGCTTACCCGACTCCTTTATTTTGCCGAAAGGCAGATCAACCGTGAATGTACTGCCACTCCCCTGCACGCTTGTCACATGTATGCCACCTCCCATCAACTGAGTGAAACGCTTAACGATAGAAAGCCCTAATCCTGTGCCTCCATATTTATAAGTGACATCCACATTTTCCTGTTCGAACGATTCGAAGATTTTATCATAATTCTCCTCGGCTATACCACATCCCGTATCGATTACCTCGAAACGAAGGTAAACATTCTCTTGATCCTCACTTGTTTTAGATACCCGAAGTTTAATCATTCCCTTGGCCGGCGTAAATTTCAGCGCATTCGATAACAGGTTGGAGAGAACTTGATTCAAGCGCAAGGAGTCTCCTATAATCTGTACTTCCAGATCACTAGCCAATATCGTCTCATAGCTGATCCCTTTACTCTTGGCCTGCTCGCCATACAGATTTTCAAAGTCCTGCAAGAATGCCCGGAAATTAAAGCTCTCATGTCGAAGTTCCACTTTTCCGCTTTCTATCTTCGACATATCCAGCACGTCGTTAATGAGAGCGAGAAGATGCTTGGAAGACATGATTACTTTCTCAAGACAGTCCTTTATCTTATCGGTATTATCTATGTTTTGCATGGCGATAGTACTCATACCTACAATTCCGTTCATCGGCGTACGGATCTCATGACTCATCCGGGAAAGAAACTCGCTCTTCGCCAAGTTAGCCGCCTCAGCCCGTTTCAGGTTGCCCTGTATCACGGTCGCTTTCATCCGGGCCCCTATAGCCAGCAGTAATGCCGTAAATAGCACCGACAGGACAAACATCACGATAAACATAAATTGTAAGGGATTCGCATATATAAAGTCCGTAAGAGAGAATTCACTCACGCCGATAGATTCCAGATTCCGATTGCGTATAACAGTCCTCTCGGACTCAGAAAGATTATTGATCGCCTTGTTGAGTACGGTTAATAAATCCGGGTCAACCGGGGTAGGTAACGCAAAACTTATCGCACTCTGATCATTGACCAATGTCACAGGAGCAAGATTGGTGAAATGATAACGCGAAATATCCTGTTCCATTTTAGAGGACAATCCATAGATAAAATCAGCCTCTCCGCTATTGACAGCGGCTAATGCCTCCTTAATGCCCGGATAGGACCGAATCTTCTCCGCAGATATGCCACTTGGAAATCGCTGACTTTCCACCAAAGCACCAACCAAACCCGGAGCGGGATAACTACAGGCTTTATTGCGTACTATGATATTGTTCGCACTCACATAAGAGGCTGAAAGCGCAAGCCCTAGCTGGGCCGCATCGTTCTCATCTCCCAAGAAAAAACCTAAGATATCGGCATCCCCTTGCTGTATCAAACGGATCGCATCAGCATAATTTTTCGCATATACATACGAGAATCGTAGCCCTGTGAAACTTTTGATCTCATCCAGTACATCCGCCATGATACCCGTATGGTTCTTCAGCGGCGTTTCTTTACAATACAAAGGATACCAATTCTCAGGTACGGCTACCGTGATCGTTTTCCTCTCATTGACATACTCCAGATCCCGGTCGCTCAGTTGGATGTTTACGAGCCGGTCTGGGAAATTAACGGCATAACGTTCCGCCGCAAAATTAGGATTGGCATCCAATATCCGTTCCAAAGCCATATTCAAACCATCCAAGACTTCTTTATTACCCGGATTGGTCACGATATAATAAGGCTGAGAGTCATATGCCACGACTACACGGACAGAATCGCTAATATGGGCAACATTATTTAGTAACAAATCGATCTCACCTTTAGCCAGATAGGGATATAACCCGATTTTCCCCACCATATCTTCCTGTTTGTAATATCGGATATTACAATACAATCCGTTGATAGCCATAAACTCTTTGAGACGGCGAATGTTCTCCCTTGCATTCTCATACACACCGATGGTTTTACCATTCATACTCTCCAAATCATAACTATGGATAGAGCGATCATCAGATCGGGCAAGTAATAATGAACGGCTATATCCCATATTATAGTTCGGATAAGCATAATATTTCTCTAAAGCGGGTATATAATAGTTTCCACCCATCAACTCGTACTTACCCTCAACAAATTCATTCAACATAGCCGGTCCCTTCGTATCTATGTACTCGTATTCCCAACCGGTATATTTGGCGATCTCATTGAGATAGTCTACGAGCATACCATGATGAGTACCATCTTCGGCCGTCCAACTCATGCCATCTACCTGCGGAAAGGCAACCCTAAGTACACGTTTTTCACTTGTCCGCGCTAACACAGACAAATTAAACGCTAGCATTATAAATACTAACAAACCTATAGCTATACCATGACTCACATATCTCTGAAGTAAGTTCATTATAATGTATATCTTTTATTACCGGCTTTTCCGATGATAACAACCCCTATAACCCTCCGCAAAACAACTGTTTATTTTGGATGTACGCAAATATACTACTTTTTATATCACAGCGGATTATAAAATAATTGATTTTTAAGAGAAGATACTATAAAAACAGAAGGGACCGCCTCGAAGGTAAAACACCTCGAGGCAGTCCCTTTCCTAAATCCCAACAAACTTTTATCCCATCGAACTATTGATTACCTGTGTGGTTTTCTCAAAACTCTTCCTTAAGACCTCCTTTACATCCATGGTTTCCCAATATCCCTTATTAAAAAGCTCTACGGATAACCCACCCCGGAAACCGGAGTCGTATAGCAAAGGAAGTACTTTATTAAACGGGCAAATACCATCTCCCGGAAACACCCGATCCGAATCTCTCAACTCCGTACGAGGAGGCAACTCCGGATAATCGTTGATATGAAAAACCGGAAGGATCTTCCCATTTATCAAGCGTAAACTATCAAAACTATTTCCTCCTCTGTACAAATGGTAGAAATCCAATAAGACGGAAGCCCGCGAATGCCCGGAGGCGATCGCTATCGCCATGGTATCCGATAATTGATTCAGAACCCCGGCCCCCCATAGTTCCAATATCGGAGTGACACCCATCTCATCCCCTAAATCCAGTATCGCCCGATAGCGTTCGGAATACTCCGGCAACCGTGTACGATCCAATTGAGTAACTCCTTGAGCAGGAGCGGCGATAAATTTACCGCCCAATCCCGCTACCATCTCCATATCATGCCGCATTTGGTTTAGCCCTTCCTTCCGTTTCGAAGGATCATCGGCAAACCACGAGGCAAAACCGATCATATTCTCCAATAAAAGTCCGGAGCCTTCCAGCTGACGCCTGAGTGTCTCATAAGTTCCCCCTTGCTTTACGAACGCATCCACATCACGGGTCCATAACTCAATTCCCTCAAAACCAGCCTCGGCACATAAATCAATCTGTTTTTGAACAGGAAGTTTATAACCCGCTATCGTAGAGACATTGAGACAGACACGGAAAGGACGTTTCGAAGAGGATGCTTCGGGTGATGGCTCCTCTTTTTTCTTCGGAGCGCAAGAAGCCAAGCCTGCGAACGTACTGCCCAAAACCGCCAAACCGGTAGTCCGAAGCATATTACGTCTTGAAATCTTTTTCTCAAGCATAACACTCTCGTTTTAAATTAAACCTCCAAAGATTTACGGGCCTCCCGATCCGGATCATTCCGAGCCTCACACGTATTATTCAAGATCATCACCTCTCCATTTTCTTCCGTGTATTTCGGCCAAGCGGGTAACTCTCCTCCGTTCGGATCTCCTGTCCGCATGAAATTCAACAAAGCGCCAGACATCTTATCTGACAACGCACGAGGTACCTTACCTCCACCCGTATGAGTAAACATCCGATCCGTATTTTTAAACCAGAAACAGATATCCGAGCAATGGAACGCACGCATACGGTTATTAAACAAGGGCGGACACCAGCCAAACCAAGCTACATACACAGGCTGGCCTTGCTTTAATTTTGCGTTAGCCGCCTCAACCACTCGTTGACGGGAAGACAAAATCATCGCCCAAAGCTCCATCGGAGTCTTATCCGGGAAATTCTTGGCGAAAGCCTTCACGATCGATTCCGCTTTATCACCATATTGACTTCTCAGTTTCTCGATCACACCGTCTTGAGTGATTTTTTCCAAAGCCGCATCCGCCCTGTTCGGGTTCCATTCATGGAAAGTCGTACAGAATATCATCGGCACGACAGGAGACTCCAAATGGCTCTCACCGGAGTAGAATACACCGGCCGGAATATTCCGGTCATCAGCAACAGGACCAAAAGTCCGTCTCATGCTAATCCCTTGATCTTCCCAGCACTTTTTACAAGCCCTATCCGCTATATCCAAATATTCCCGCCAAGGTATTCTTTGCAATTTATCCAGTTGGGAAGCGGTCAGCCCCGCTTCTCTCAAAATATATTCTCCCACCTTCCGGGTCATCACCTGATCGGAAGCTCCTACCGTAGATCCACTTAAAGCCACGGCTCTATGGATCAAACCTTTTGCCGCCGGCATAGCGGCTACTGTACAGACCTTAGAACCTCCTCCGGATTGTCCCATAACCGTTACGTTCCCGGGATCTCCACCGAAATTGGCGATATTATCATGAACCCATCGCAAGGCGGCAATAATATCTAACATCCCCACGTTTCCGGAATCCTTATACGCTTCTCCACCAACACCAGATAAGTCAGAGAAGCCAATCGGCCCCAACCGATGATTAATGGAACAGAATACGATATTTCCTTCCCGGCTTATATTCTCTCCATGATATCCATCCTGCTCGATCCCACTACCATTTGTAAAACCGCCGCCATGCAGCCACACCAATACGGGACGTTTCTTACCATCCGCAATGCCCGGTGTCCATACATTTAAATATAAGCAATCCTCACTCACATCCCAGTAGTTCCAATGATCGGCAAAAGTTCCGTAATTATTGGGCCACCGGTTCTCCATACGTTGCGGCGCCGTATTCCCATAAAAAACCGCAGGTCTCACATCTGTCCACGGCTCTGGCTTTTGGGGAGGCATAAAGCGATTTTTTCCCGACGTATCAGCCCCATAAGGAACCCCCAAGAACGTATATACATGATTCAGCAGATATCCCTGCACCTTCCCATACTCTGTCTGGGCAATGGCGATATCGTCACCGATAAATAAAAACTGTCCATCCTCTCCTTCCTTGACGTTTTGTTTAAGGGAGGAATCCCCGGACGGGGCACATGAGGAAGCCGTTACCAAGCTTCCCATGCTTAAAGAGGCTGTGCCCAGTCCTAGGTTTTTCACGAATTGTCGTCTATCCATATGCATAAAAACACAACTATTAATATCCCGGATTCTGTTTCCAAGATTGGTTTTTCGTAATCTGATCGTATGGTATCGGGAATAAATCACGCGAATTATTATTCAAGGCTTCCTTAAATGTCCAGCTACCTTTAGCGAACTTATCCCAACGAACCAAGTCTTGACGACGCCAACCTTCCCAAGCAAATTCACGGCCACGTTCATTGATCAACTCATCCAACGTTAATGTTTCCGGAGTATACACGGGCTGATTTGCCCTTTCACGTATTAACTGGAATGCAGGTTCCGCACACAAAGCTGATAAAGTAGCGGCATTACCACCTCTCAAAATAGCTTCAGCCTTCATATAATAGATATCAGCTAAACGATATAAAACAAAATCATTGTTCATATTACCAGTCATACCCAACTCATATTCATACTTCTGAATACGAGCGCCTTCCCAACGATAAGCGGCATTAATAGAAGATACCTCAATAGTCAATTCCAATTGTTTTCCCGGATTATCACCATCCTCAACAGGCTCGCCCGTGACCTTATCATAAATCAAACCGTAAATAAAAGTCGCCTTTTTCCGAGTATCGTCATCTTTATATAAAGCAAGGAAGTCCGGAGTAGCGCAACCTCCATTCCAACCGCCCACATTTATACCCCACATCTGGCGAGACTTGGGATGTCCGGAGAATTTATGGAAATGAAACTCGTAGTCTCCATTTGAATTGATACCATTTTGCATCGGTACCACGAAAATATTTTCTTTGCAAGACTCATTCGCCACTTTAAATGGAGCGGAGAAATCAGATACGACCTCATAATATCCGGAGTTAATCACTTTATCGCAATACTCTATCACTTTATTCATATCGCCCTTATCATAAGAAGAGGCCCCTTTGAACACCTTAGCGTTCAAATATAGTTTTGCCAACATCGTATAAGCCATCGATTTCGTACATCTTCCATAATTCTCGGCAGACGGAGCGTCATCCAAATATTCCATATTATCTAAGATACAATCTACGACTTTCTGATAAAGCTCAGGACGGCTTGTCTGAGGAGAAGCCGTGATTTCACTCTCATACGTGTCGATATAAGGAACGTTCCCGAATAAATCCAGTAAGATAGAATAATAGAAACATCTCAAGATAACAGTCTCCGCACGATATTTATTATAGATATCGACATCCATCTCCTCTTTATATGTATCCAAGTCGTAAACCACACGGTTACATGTCGTTATTCCAGAAAATACGGAAATCCACACATTATTCAATGCATCCAGATTGTATTGCCATTGATGACGATGGAAATCCTGCCATACCCCTCCGTCATACCAGTCATTACCCGGCGCACGAGTCGGAACAACACATTCATCCGAGGAAACAGTCTGCAACCCCCATACTCCCCAGTGATTCTGATAAGCCTGCAATTCCGCATAGGCAGCACCTACCGCTTGCGGAATCAAAGAAGGATCCGCATAAAAGTCATTTGAGACCATTTGTCCCGTCGTATCTTCATCCATATCCGTACAAGAAGGAGCGATAACCAAGAAACAAATCATTGACACTATATATATTAAACTATATTTTTTCATAACCTTCGATATTTAGAGTATCCATTAAAACGTAACATTCAAACCAAGAATAAAAGAACGGCTAGCCGGATAATAACGAGTCCTCTCAATACCCATATTATCTAATCCTACCATATCAACCTCCGGGTCGATACCCTTATAGCCTGTGATCGTAAACAAGTTCTGACCAGTCAAGTACAAACGTAAGTTTTGCATGAAACCTAATTTCTTCACCGGCACATTATAACCCAATGTGATATTGTCCAACTTCACAAAAGAACCATCCTCCAAATAATAACTAGAGGCTTGAGCCGCATCTTGCAACGGGATATCCATTACCGAAGCCAACATATTCTTCTCCTTTCCAGCCACATTCCGATTCTCCAATGCCATACGGCTTACATTATATACATCATTGCCTACGACAGCACGGAATGTAAACGATAAATCGAAGTCACGATATTTAAACTCGTTAGTCCATCCTGCTATAAAATCAGGTTGCGCATTACCTACGATCTCACGATCCTCATTATATGTAAAGTCACCACTACCATCGACATCCTTGAATTTCCATTTACCATCTTCCGTAAATCCCTCGAATACCGGCAAATAAAAATCACCGACCTTGCCACCCGGGACCAAACGAATCAATGGAGTCGAGTTCATACCTCCTAAATCACCATCCGACAAATAACCGGTCTCAATCCAGTCAGTCTGGAAAGTCTCATTACTTAATTTGTCCAATTTATTCGTGTTAAATGAAAAGTTAATAGAACTAGTCCATGAGAAGTTCTTATTCTGCACCGGGGTTCCGGAAACAGAGAATTCCAGACCTTTACTTGTAGCGTCGCCAACATTCGCCAACATAGAAGAATATTGATAAGGAGGAGTCGGAACCTTATATTTATACAACAAATCTGAAACCTTACGGGTATACAAATCAACGGTCACGTTCAAGCGGTTATTCAACGCTGCAAAATCAACACCTAGATTCCATTCGCCTTTCCGCTCCCATTTCAAATCCGGATTCTGGTTCTGTGTCGGCCCATAAGCATTGATCCATTGTTTAGAAGTATGATCATAAAAACGGCCTACCACTCCCATCATCGACAAAGACAAATAATTATCTGAAGGCATATTTCCTGTCACGCCATATCCCAAGCGCAATTTCAAATCGTTAATCCAGCTAGCGCTTTCCATAAAAGCCTCATTACCGATAGACCAACCGACACTTACCGCAGGGAAAGTTCCCCATTTATAATCCGCACCTAAACGAGTAGAACCCTCACGTCGTACAGACGCTGATAACAAGTAACGATTTCCCCAGTTATAATTTACACGGCCGAAGAACGAAACCAAATTATCTTGAGAAACCGAACCATCCATCATGCTTTGGCTAGGGTTATTAATCAAGTTACTACCCGCACCCAAATTATAGTAAGAATATACATCCGAATCAAAATTCGAGTTATTCATACCAAATGATTCCCGATAGTTATGCTCATAGGTATACCCACCTAATACCACCAAATGATGTTCTCCAAAAGATTTTACATAGTCGATCGTCGTCTCCAGTGTTTTATTAAAACGAGTATTAAAACTCCGAGATGCTGACCCGAAACTAGAAGTGTTAAATACCTCTCGTGAGGTATAAGTACCCTTATTTATATCAGAGTATTTCAATGAGCCAAAAGCTTGCGCACGAAGTCCTTCCAAAATGTTCCAAGTTACACGAGCAGACCCTTGGAAAAGTCCGCCTTTTGTACGACGGTCACGCTGCATAATATAAGCCACCGGATTTGAATATCCCTGAATATCCAGCGCATAATACCCTCCGGCATCTATCGTTCCCGTCTCGTCGTATACGGGTGCCGTAGGATTATAATAATACGCATGCTTAAAAGCGGAATAATCATCATAGCTGGAATTCTCACCTTCCCGGTCAAAACGACGATAAGTAGCGTCGTATGCTATTTGAATCTTTTTATCGAATAAATTCTGATTAGCGGAAAAACGAGCGATCATCTCATTGAACCCTGACTTAAGAGCGATACCTTGATTATTTCGATAAGATACAGAAGCCCGGTAATTAAAATCGGTCGTACCTCCTGTCAATGCCAAGTTATGCGAATGGGAGAACGGAGTTCGGGTAATCTCATCCATCCAATTCGTATCATATCCCCGGTCGTTTCCCCCATTTGCCAAAAACTGGTCACGATCCATGACTTCCAATTGATTGGCTATGGAAGAGATAGACATATATCCATTGTAGGTAACGCTCATCTTCCCGGCAGAACCTCGTTTTGTCGTAACCAAGATAACGCCATTCGTTCCACGGGTTCCATATATCGCCGCCGCTGAACCATCCTTCAATACATCGATACTTTCAATATCATCTTGTGGAATAGCGGATAAATCCC
>Ga0129309_1001330_pt1 | contig 12786 bp, 10 predicted proteins | sample L1105metagenome_FD_94439 | JGI IMG/M metagenome (GOLD analysis project Ga0129309, IMG submission 94439) | Ring-tailed lemur group fecal microbial communities from Wisconsin, USA - L1105 metagenome | ecosystem: Host-associated > Mammals > Digestive system > Large intestine > Fecal | place: USA...
CTTCTTTTCAAATCACGAGAGTGTTTCTGTGGCTTGCGCGCCAGATATGCGCCAAATCATGCTTTAAGCAGACAACAAAAGAAAATCCCTGGAACCGTTGCGGCTCCAGGGATATCTTCTGGTTGCGGGGGAAGGATTTGAACCTTCGACCTCCGGGTTATGAGCCCGACGAGCTACCAAACTGCTCTACCCCGCGATATGGTGCCGGAGACCGGGGTCGAACCGGCACGGGATCTCTCCCACGGGATTTTAAGTCCCGGGCGTCTGCCAATTCCGCCACTCCGGCGTGGGTGTTATTCCCCTGATCCGCTCTCTTTGAAGGCTTAAATAGTCTACCATGGATTTCGATTAATGTCAATAGAAAAATTCAATCTATTTTTGAAGGAAAATTTTGCCCGCTGGGTGTACAAAAATCGGCACATATCGCGGCCTGTCCGACATATACTGATGTGTAAATCGGCTTTCGAGCCAGTGAGAAATTACTAGGAGGAACTACCATGGACGAAAACAAGACCCCTATTTTAAATCTGCCTCAGCGTCCCGTGCCCAGGGACGATTTGGATGATCTGATTTTCCGGGAAGAAAGCTGGCTGGTCAGCGACCGCTGAGAGGCCGTCTCCCCAGAGGAGGCGGCTTCTTTTTATTGCTGCGGCGGAGTCACGCCTCGCCTGTTCACAACGCAGTCTAAGCTGCTCAGGCACCGGGGACAAACATCCGGGGCCTGCGGCCCTTCCTTGGTTTGCCCCTACGTTTGGCGTCTTGCCTCGCTGCTCGCGGCGGCTCGGACGCTGTTTTTCATCTTTTCCTTTACTTTTACTCCCGGGTCATATATAATAATTGGGCCTAAAATATCATTTTCCCCGGTTTTCCGGGAGTTTACAAGAAAGAGTGAGGACCCTATGCTCCAATTCGACGAGTATAAAGTCAAGCTGAACAACTTGGCCCCCGCCCTGAAGGAGCTGGCCCAGGCCCTGGATCTGGAGGCGGCCGAGCGGGAGCTGGACATGCTCCAGGCCGAATCCGCCGCCGACGGCTTTTGGGATAACCTGGCCAAGGCTCAGAAGGTGCAGCAGCGCATCAAGAATCTTCAGGACAAGGTGGACAGCCAGAACAAGCGTCAGGCCCAGTGGGACGACCTGATGGCCCTGTGCGAGATGGGCAACGAGTTTGAGGATGAGTCCCTGATCCCTGAGCTGGAGGAGGGCTTCCAGCAGCTGGAGACTAATATGGAGACCGCCCGACTGGAAACTCTGCTGACCGGCGAGTACGACAGCTCCAACGTCATCCTGACCATTCACCCCGGCGCCGGCGGAACCGAAGCCCAGGATTGGGCCCAAATGCTGTACCGCATGTACACCCGCTGGGCCGAGCGCCACGGCTTTACCTACCAGATCATGGACTACCAGGAGGGCGACGAGGCAGGCATCAAGTCGGCCACCATCATGATCGAGGGCGAGAACGCCTACGGCTACCTTCGGGGTGAGCACGGCGTCCACCGCCTGGTTCGCGTGTCTCCCTTTGACGCCAACGCCCGGCGGCAGACCTCCTTCTCCTCGGTTGAGGTCATGCCCGACCTGCCTGAGGACGTGGAAATCGAGATCCGCCCTGAGGATATTGAGATGCAGGTCTACCGCGCCTCCGGCGCCGGCGGCCAGCACGTCAACAAGACCTCCTCCGCTGTCCGTCTGATTCACAAGCCCACCGGCGTGGTGGTGGCCTCCCAGCAGGAGCGCTCCCAGTTCCAGAACAAGGACAACTGTATGAAGATGCTCCGTGCCAAGCTGGTGGAGCTTCAGATGCAGGAGAAGGCGGATAAGATCTCCGACCTGAAGGGTGTTCAGCTGAAGATCGAGTGGGGCAGCCAGATCCGTTCCTATGTCTTCATGCCCTACCAGATGGTCAAGGATAACCGCACCGCCTTTGAGACCAGCAACATCGGCTCCGTCATGGACGGCGACCTGGACGGCTTTATCAATGCCTACCTCACCGCCGAGGCCACCGGCAACTGGGCCACCAAATAAATCAGTCAGAACATAAAACGCCATGCCGCATCCGCGGCATGGCGTTTTTTCATATCAAAGTCCCAGTACGTGGGTGGCGATGGCGAAGTAGATGAGCAGAGACAGGGCGTCCACCACAGTGGTGATGAAGGGCGAGGCCATAACGGCGGGGTCGAAACCCATCCGCTTGGCCAGCATGGGCAGGGTGCAGCCCACCAGCTTGGCGATGATAATGGTGACCAGGATGGTCAGGGCGACCACCAGTGCCACCATCACACTCTTACGGTCCAGCAGGATGACTTTGACGAAGACCACGGCAGCCAGAGTGGCGGCGCACAGCACGGCCACCCGCAGCTCCTTCCAGATGACCCGGAGCCAGTCGGAAAATTCAATGTCACCCAGAGACATGGCGCGGATGACTGTAACGGAGGCCTGTCCGCCGGAGTTGCCGCCGGTGTCCATCAGCATGGGAATAAAGAGGGTCAGGGCTGCGTTGGCGGCCAGGGCATCCTCAAAGAACCCCAGGATGGTGCCGGTAAAGGTGGCGGAGATCATCAGCAGCAGCAGCCAGGGGATGCGGTGCTTCCAGGTCTCGATGACGCCCACTTGAAAGTAGGGCCGGTCGGTGGGCAGGATGGCGGCCATCTTCTCGATATCCTCAGTGGCCTCTTCCTCCATGACGTCCATGGCGTCGTCAAAGGTAATGATGCCGACGAGCCGGTCCTCGCCGTCCACTACGGGCAGGGCGGTCAGGTCGTACTTGGAGAACATCTGGGCCACGTCCTCCTTGTCCTCGTGGGTCTTGACGGATAGGACGTTGGGCTCCATGATGTCACGGATGTGGGTCTCATAGGCGGACAGCAGCATCCGTTTGACGGTGACAACACCCAGCAGCACCCTGTTTTTGGTGACATAGCAGGTGTACACCGTCTCCTTGTCCAGGCCGACCTGGCGGATGCGGGCAAAGGACTCCTCCACCGTGGCGTCGGGGTGGAGGTAAACAAACTCCGTGGTCATCAGGGAACCGGCGGAGTCCTTGGGGTAGTTCAGCAGCTGGTTGATCTGGCTGCGGGTGGAGGCGTCGGTGTTGCGCAGGATACGGGACACCACGTTGGCGGGCATGTCCTCGATGATATCCACCGTATCGTCCAGGTACAGCTCATCCAGCACCTCCCGCAGCTCCTTATCGCTGAGGGCGCCGATGAGTTTCTCCTGGTCCTCGCTGTCCTCCAGGTAGGTAAAGACAGCGGCGGCCAGCTCTTTGGGCAGCAGACGGAAGACCACCGCCTGCTGCTCGGGTTCCACTTCGTCCAGGAACTCGGCGATATCCACCTCGTTCATCTCAGACAGCAGATCCCGCAGCTGGCGGAATTTTTTCTGGGCTACCAGTTCTTGCAGCAGCTCCAGATCGTAATTTTCATGCATAGGTTTGTTCCCCTTTCGTTCGGATTTGACTGGAAAGCGGGACACAAAAACCACAGACTTTGAGTACCTTTTGAAGACGGCACAAAGGCGGAATCCCCCCCCTTGAACTTGCCGACTTCAAAACGCGCTCAAAACCTGTGGCCGCGCACAAACGGAGAGAAACCCTCTTTTACGAAGGGTATCCCCCTGAAGATCAGTTCCGGCAGCAGAACAGGGACCCGGCTTGCGGGCGGACCAGACCTGCTGCCCACCGTCTGTGGCAGCTGATTTCCGTATCCCGGTGACGACTTCGACCGTCCACGCTGGATCCCACTTCCTTTCATTTTGGTTTTGAAAAATTCGGTGCGATGATGCTGTCGTGAAGGCACAGCCGGAATGGCATACTGTCATGCTTTACGGTTTCGCCCACAATGCGATTATTATACCATTTTATGAGGAAACTTTGCAAGATGTGATATGTTAAATATTATCGTGCCGGAGAAGAAACCGGATGGATGCGGAAGGCTCCCCCGTTGTGGGGGAGCCTTATACTTTGCGTGGCCGGAGTTACAGCCCCTCAATCGACAACAGAGCCTTTTTCAGCTCCAGTCCCCCGGCGTAGCCGGTGAGGGAGCCGTCGGCCCCCAACACCCGGTGACAGGGGATAAAAATGGGAATGGGGTTGCGGTTGTTGGCCAGTCCCACCGCCCGAAAACCCTTGGGGCAGTCCACCGCCTGGGCGATCTCCCGGTAGGAACGGGTCTGGCCGTAGGGGATGTCCCGGAGAGCGGCCCACACCCGCTGCTGGAAGGGGGTGCCCTGGGGGGCCAGAGGCAGGTCGAATGTCTTCCGCCGCCCGGCCATATACTCCAGCAGCTGGCCCCGCCCCCGGGCCAGGAGGGGCGTTTCCCGGCTCATGAGCCGGGGGGTGGGGGCGTTGGGCAGGTACAGGCGGACAATGGACTCCTCCTCAGAGGCTAGAGCCATGGGCCCAAGCGGGGTGTCGAAGCGATAAAAGTCCATAAATCCTCCTCAGCCCACCGTTACCTGGGCGGATTTGCCGACGATGTTGACATAAGTAGTGCCCACGCCAAATTTCAGTTCCTTGCCGTCGGCGGTGGTGTACGTCAGGGGGGAGCTCTCCTTCTTCTTAGACCAGGTGATGTCCTGAACGGTGCCGTCGCAGAAGAACTGGCCGGAGCCGGTGCCGGTGGTGCGGACGGATTGTCTGCCCTTGTCGTCGCCCTTGATGCTGGACACGTCGGTGCGCAGGACCAGTACGTTCTTTACCGCCACCTGGTCCCCGGTATTGCCGTCCACATAGGGCTTGCCGTATTCCTCAATCTTGTACAGGCCGGACTCGGCATCGTAGGTGAACACGCCGGTCTTATAGCTGGAAAACTTGACGGAGACGGAATTGGCGCTCTGACCCGCAGCCTTTTCCTCCTCGGCCAGGAAGGTCATGGGGCAGGAATAGCCCTCCTTGTGCTCCAGCTTCACCTTCTTGTAGGTGGGCAGCAGTTCCTGAATCGTGTCCCCGGAGGTGAGGACGGAGTGCTCCAGACCGGCGTTTTTGCGGCGGTCCTTGTCCCGCCAGAACAGGGTGCCCTCGTAGGGGCCGTTGACGCAGTCCAGGGCGGTGACCCCCCAGTTTTTAATGGCGGAGTAGGCCTGGGGGCTGCCGCCGGCGTGGAGAAAGACGGCGTCGTGGCCGTAGGCCAGAGAGACATAGTAGTCCCGGGCGGAGCGGACGGTGCCGATGCTGCCAACGCCCTCCACGCTTTGGAAGACCCCCATCATCCGGGTGATGCCGCCCTCGGCGGGGGCTTCATAGATGATGTCGGCCTGGGACACGCCCAACTGAGGCAGAGCCTTTTTATGGTTGTTGAGCATGATGGCGATGGGGCGATTTTGACCGATATCGGTCTGACAGCCCTCGCCGGTCAGGGGGTTGACGTAGGGGAGGGGAGGTTCGGGCTCCGGCTCCACCGGGGCGATGACCGAGACGCTGGGCTCGTCAGGAATGGAGGAACTGGCGGAACCGGAGGAGCTGGGCTGCTCCGGTTTGCCGCAGGCGGCCAGGAGCAGAGCCAGGGACAGGATGGACAGCGATTTGACCAGGTGGTTGACCTTCATGACGGACCCTCCCAAAATTTTTAATTCTATTTGTATCATACCGTTTCCTTCCGGATTCTGTCAACCGCCGAAGAGGGAAATGTGGAGAAATGTGTGCGGCTGCGGCGGAGCGGGAGCTTGAGGGGAGTGTGAAAAGAAGCGGGCAGAGAAGCGGAAATCTTGAAAATGAATGAACGAAAATATAATATTGCAAACGCTGTTGACAAAGCAAAAGAAACGTGGTACTTTTTTACATACAGGATGGCAAAAACAGAGAGATATGTGATAATGTGCCCAAGCGGCGGGCGCATGAGACAAAAAGAAAAAGGAACCGTGAATGGAACGCTCTGTTTTCTGTCAAATGAACCTGGAAGAGTTCGTGGAACGCCGAAAGGCTTCCATAGGATGTGAGGAGGAGTCATGAGCCGATTATCCATTGAGACGCCGGGACGCGCACAGACCGTCCTGGGCGGATTGCAGCGGGACATGGACCGGCGGATCAGTGCCAGCCAGCCTGGCCTGTGTCCGGTCGACATGTCCCTGAATTTTTTGCGTCTGTGCCATGCTCAGACCTGCGGTAAGTGTGTGCCCTGCCGCGTGGGCCTGAGTCAGCTGGCGGTGCTCATCGAGCAGGTGCTGGACCGCACCGCCACGCTGGAGACCATTGATCTGATCGAGAACACCGCCCAAGTCATTGCCGACTCCGCGGACTGCGCCATCGGCTATGAGGCTGCCCATATGGTGCTCAAGGGCGTCCGGGGCTTCCGGGAGGACTATGAGGAGCACGTGGTTCACGGCCGCTGCATCTGCGGTCTGAGCCATCCCGTGCCTTGTGTTTCCGCCTGCCCCGCCCATGTGGACGTGCCCGGCTATGTGTCTCTGGTCCGGGAGGCGCGCTACGACGACGCGGTGCGGCTGATCCGCAAGGACAATCCCTTCGTCAGTGCCTGCGCCTATGTGTGTGAGCACCCCTGCGAGGCCCACTGCCGCCGCCGTATGGTGGACGACGCGGTGAACATCTGCGGTCTGAAGCGGTTCGCTGTGGACCACTCGGACAATATGCCGGCCCCGGAGCGGGCCGACGCCACCGGCAAGACGGTGGCTGTCATCGGCGGCGGTCCCGGCGGCCTGACGGCGGCCTACTACCTGTCCCTTATGGGCCACCAGGTCACGGTGTACGAGCAGCGGCCCAAGCTGGGCGGCATGCTGCGGTACGGTATCCCCGACTACCGTCTGCCTCAGGAGGTGCTGGACCGGGATATTGACCATATCCTCACCGCCGGGGTTCAGGTACATACCGGCGTGTCCATCGGCAGGGACCTGACCATGGAAAACATTCAGAACAGCTTTGACGCGGTGTACATTTCCATCGGCGCCCACGCGGACAAGAAGCTGGGCCTGGAGGGCGAGGACTCCAAGAACGTCATCAGCGCCGTGGAGCTGCTCCGCGGCATCGGCGAGGGCAACGTCCCCGACTTCACCGGCAAGAAGGTCTGCGTGGTGGGCGGCGGCAACGTGTCCATGGACGCCACCCGCACCGCCCTGCGGCTGGGGGCGGAGCAGGTCACCTGCGTCTACCGCCGCCGAGTGGAGGACATGACCGCCTTGAACGAAGAAATCGAGGAGGCCATGGCCGAGGGCTGCCAGATCCTGCCCCTCCAGGCTCCCGCCCGCATCGAGGCGGATGAGGAGGGCAAGGTTGCCGCCCTGTGGACCCAGCCTCAGCTTATCGGTCCCTATGGCCGGGACGGACGGCCCAAGCCCATGCCCGCCGCGACCAAGGAATTCCGCATCCCCTGTGACTACGTTATCGTGGCCATTGGCCAGGCCATCGCGGCCCAGCCCTTCGAGGCCAGCGGCGTGGCCACCAACCGGGGCGCCATCCAGGCCGACCTGACCAGCGCGGTACCCGGTGTGCACAACGTGTTTGCTGGCGGCGACGCGGTCTCCGGTCCCGCCACCGTCATCCGCGCCGTGGCCGCCGGCAAGGTGGCCGCCGCCAATATCGACAACTACCTGGGCTTTGACCATAAGATCAGCTGCGATGTGGAGATTCCTCCCGCCCATCTGACCAACACGCCGCCCTGCGGCCGCGTGAACCTGAAAAACCGGCACCTGTCCAGCTACTGCGGGGATTTCTCCCTGCTGAAGGAGGGCATGAGCCTGGAGGAGGCCGAGCAGGAGTCCAGCCGCTGTCTGCGCTGCGACCACTTCGGCTACGGAATCTTTAAGGGAGGGAGGAGCACAGAATGGTAACCCTGACCATCGACGGACGTACCGTCCAGGTGCCCGAGGGCACCACCATCCTGGAGGCCGCCAAGGCGGCCCAGATCCATATCCCCCACCTGTGCTACTTAAAGGGGATCAACGAGATCGCCGCCTGCCGCGTGTGCTGCGTGGAGGTGGAGGGGGAGCGGGCCATGGTCACGGCCTGCAACAACCCGGTCATCGAGGGTATGGCAGTCCATACCAACTCCCCACGGGCCCGTACCACCCGGCGGACCAATGTAGAGCTGATCCTGTCCCAGCACGACTGCAAATGCGCCACCTGCGTGCGCAGCGGCGACTGCCAGCTCCAGACCATCGCCAACGATCTGGGTATTCTGGACGTCCCCTATGAGACCCAGCTGCCCCGGGGCCTGCGGGGGGCCTGGACCACCACCTTCCCCCTGTATCACGATTACAGCAAGTGTATCAAGTGTATGCGCTGCGTCCAGATCTGTGACAAGGTCCAGTCCCTGAGCATCTGGGATGTGGCCGGCACCGGCGGCAGGACCACCATCGACGTGTCCAATAACCGGGTCATCAAGGACTCGGACTGCGCCCTGTGCGGCCAGTGTATCACCCACTGTCCCGTGGGCGGCCTGCGGGAGCGGGACGATACCCAGAAGGCCTTCGCCGCCCTGGCCGACCCCGACAAGGTCACCGTGGTCCAGGTGGCGCCCGCTGTCCGCGCCGCCTGGGGCGAGGCTCTGGGGCTGAAGCGGGAGGAGGCCACCATGGAGCGGATGGCGGCGGCTCTGCGCCGGCTGGGCTTCGACCACGTCTACGACACCAACTTCACCGCCGACTTGACCATCATGGAGGAGGGCAACGAGTTCCTCCACCGCTTGAAATCCGGCGGCCTGGTCCGGTGGCCCATGTTCACCAGCTGCTGCCCAGGCTGGGTCCGGTTCCTGAAGGGCCAGTACCCCGAGCTGGTGGGTCAGCTGTCCACCGCCAAGTCCCCTCAGCAGATGTTCGGCAGCGTAGCCAAGACCTGGCTGGCCCAGAAGCTGGGCGTGCCCCCCGAGAAGATCTTCTGCGTGTCCATCATGCCCTGCGTGGCCAAGAAGGCGGAGGCTGAGCTGCCCACCATGCGGACTGAGATCGGCCCCGATGTGGACCTGGTCCTGACCACCCGGGAGTTCGTTCGGATGATCCGGGCGGATAAGCTGGACCCCGCCACGTTGAACGAGGAGCCGCTGGACGATCCCATGGGGGTGTCCACCGGCGCGGGCGTCATCTTCGGCGCCACCGGCGGCGTGATGGAGGCGGCCCTGCGGACAGCGGCCTATGTGCTGACCGGCGAGAACCCGGACCCCGACGCCTTCTCCGATGTCCGGACCGGCCCCGGCCTGCGGGAGGCCACCTACGAGGTGGCGGGCATCCCCGTCCGTTGTGCCGTGGTCAGCGGATTGGGCAACGCCCGGGAGCTTATCGAGAAGCTGAAGGCGGGCAAGGTCCACTACGACTTCGTGGAGGTCATGGCCTGTCCCGGCGGCTGTGTGGGCGGCGGCGGTCAGCCCATCGACCTGGAGGACCGGGAGCTGTACGGTGTCCGCGGCCAGCGGCTGTACGACCTGGACAAGGCGGCTCCCATGCGCTTCTCCCACGAAAATCCCCAGGTCAAGGCCCTGTACGACGAGTTCCTGGGCGCTCCTCTGGGTGAGAAGTCTGAGGAATTGCTCCATACCAACCACAAGGGCTGGGAGATGCCCAACCAGCAATAATTTGCGGTCCGTCTGATTTTTTGATTTGAAGTGCCGCGGTCCCATTAGGGACCGCGGCACTTTTGCGTCTATTTGAACATATACGGGAAGTGGACGTGGGAAGAGAAAGTGACTGGAAGTGTTAATATATAGAGGAAAAAATAAGTAAAAATAATTTTAATGAAAAATATGCGTGAAATAATTGGGATAAATGCAAGAAAAATGAATCGAAATATGGACAAAAACACGAAAAATAAAAAACATTGCACGACGCATTGACAAAATAAATAAAATTAATATAATTTAAGTCAAGGAAAAAGAGAAAGAAGAAAAAATAAAGTACACCAGATAAAAAATAAAAAATACATAAATACACACAAAAACTATTATAAAAAAGATTATTTTCGAATTATTAGCTTAACATGAATAGAGCGGGGAGGAAGAAGTCATGTTAGATCGAAATGCCCCCATCGGCGTAATGGATGCTGGTTTGGGCGGATATACCGTAGTAAAAGAGCTTCAAAAAATCTTACCCAACGAGGATATTATTTTTTACGGCGATGGGAAAAATCAGCCTTACGGAAATCGGAGCGAGGAAGAAATCCTGCACCTGACCCGGCAATGTCTGAATTTCCTGAAAGAAAAGCAGGTCAAGGTAGTAGCGGTGGCCTGCAACACCATCTCTACCCTGATTGACAAATATCAGCCTGGCTACGATTTTCGTATTTTCAGCATTGTAAAGGCGGGAAGCGATGATGCGGTGGCAATGGGCTGGGATCAGGTAGGTGTGCTGTCTACGATGTTCACGGCCAAATCCGGGTGCTATGACCGACTGATCCATCAGGCTCGGCCGGAGACGAAAGTCTATCCTCAGGGCTGTCCCATGCTGGCCCGGATTATTGAAGACGGCGGATTTGACCAGAAGCGGATCAACGAGGAGTTAGAGAAAACATTGGGCCATCTGGCGGCGGAGCACCCGGATCTGGATTCTCTGATTTTAGGCTGTACCCACTTCCCGATGATTCGGGAGAACATCCAGCAGCTCTATCCCCAGTTTACCAAGTTTATTAATCCCGCTGCGACGCAGGCACGGCAAATTAAAGAGTATCTGGAAGCCAATGGAGGAATCAATCCAAATGGCGGAGGGACGTTCCGGGTATATACAACCAGCGACCGGAAATTCTACTACGATATGACCCATTACATGGGACTGACAGAACCCCTTGGTGTGGAGTTGGTTCCGGCTCCCCGCACACTCAGCGAATAATCAGCTGAACGAAATGAGGCCCCGACAAGCGATTCCCGATAACCGTACGACAGGGAAGTTGACATAAGATTTCATTTGCCGCAGAGTAAACTAAAATTAAAATTTAGGAGGAAAACACAAATGAAAAAGAGACTTGCAATGATCCTTGCGATGGCCCTTTCCCTTACTTGCCTGCTTTCTGCCTGCGGAGGAGGTAATGGCTCTGGCAACGTCAGTACTTCCGGAAGTGCATCCGGAAATGCCGGTGGAGAGAGCGGCGCGGCTGAATGGCCTGCCACCAAGACGGTGGAAATCTATGTGCCTTTTGCCGCTGGCGGAAATTCCGATCTGTGCGCCCGCATTTTTGCGGAAGCGCTGGCTAAGAAGACCGGCGCCAACTTTGTAGTAGTCAACCAGACTGAGGGCTCCGGCGCCGTGTGCTACAACAACGTGGCCAATGCTCCGGCCGACGGCAGTGTGCTGGGTTGGGTCACGCCCTCTTGGTTTACCAGCTATTTCGCGGGGACCCACGACCTGAAGCCCACTGAGAAGTTCAGCACCATGGCTGTGACCACCGCCATGACCGCACAGTATCTGATTGTCCCCAAGAATTCTCCGTTCAATACCGTTCAGGACCTGGTGGACTATTGTACTGCCAACCCCAATACGCTGACCTTCGGCATGCAGCTGGGCTCCGCTTCTCATTACTATGCGGAAAACTGCAAACAGAACTTGGGCGTGACTTGGAATTATGTGGAAACCGGCTCCGGCGATACCGCCCGTATCACTGCCATCATGGGCAACATCATTGAGGCGACCACCGTGAACGGTGCACAGGCGCTTCAGTATGTTGAGGCTGGAGAGGTGAAGGCTCTGTGCTCTCTGACTCCCGCCGGTGACTCCTGCCCCGAGGCCCTGAAGGAGATTCCCACCCTGGAGGACTGCGGCTTTGAGAGCATTACGGTAGATAACTGCAATTTCCTGTACGGCCCCGTTATGGACGATGCCCTGTGTGAAGTGATTAACCAGACCTTTACCGAGGTGTTTAACGATGCCGGTGTTCAGCAGCAGCTGTTGGACCTGAACCAGGAGCAGACGATCTGCAAGGATTATGCCGAGGCCAAGGAGATGGTCAACGGCCTGTATGACAGCTACCATGGTGTGGCGGAGTCTCTGGGCGTGCTGGCTCCGGGTATGTAAACCAAAAAGAACTGCAACTGCATCAGCGCCGGCGGTGGGAGCCCTGCCGCCGGCGCTGCGTTTCTCGGATGATATGAGGAGGTACTATGAAACTCAACAAGAATCAAGTATTCAGCATCCTGCTTATCCTGTTTGGTGGGTTTGTGATTTATGAGGCAATGCAGCTCCAATCCTTGTTTGCCCCAGCCTCCGGGGATGTTGGCCCCAGATTCTTCCCCATAGCAGCGGCTGTATGCCTGATCCTGTGCGCTGTGGGCAAGCTGGTGACGGAGGGAAAAAAGGAGGCCAAGCCCCTGTTTACCGGTGAGGGCTGGAAACGAGTGGGAATCATGTTCTTGCTGCTGGCTCTCTACCTGGTAGCTATGGCCTGGGTGGGCTACATCATCTCTACTTTGATCTTTACCCCGCTGTTGGTGTTGGCCATGCGGGAGGATCGAAAGATCCGCCCTGTTACTCTGATCCTGTTTTCTGTGGTGACCACGGTGGTGCTCTATTTGGTCTTCCAAATGGTCATCCAGGTATCCCTGCCTGTGGGCAATCTGTTTCGGTAAGGAGGGGAACGTAAGATGGAAATGTTGATTGCTGTATTGACGGAAATGCTGACGCCTTCGAATTTGCTGATCATCATTGGCGGCGTAATTCTCGGCATCATCTTTGGCGCGGTCCCCGGCCTTTCGGCTACGACCGGAATTGCACTGATGCTCCCCGTTTCTTTTTCCATGACCTCCACCACGGGTATCCTGTTCCTGGGCGCTATCTATGTGGGCGGCATCTCCGGCGGCCTGATTTCCGCTGTCCTCATTGGTGTTCCCGGTACGCCCGCTTCGGTGGCTACCTGTTTTGACGGCTA
>Ga0129309_1001332_pt1 | contig 12778 bp, 8 predicted proteins | sample L1105metagenome_FD_94439 | JGI IMG/M metagenome (GOLD analysis project Ga0129309, IMG submission 94439) | Ring-tailed lemur group fecal microbial communities from Wisconsin, USA - L1105 metagenome | ecosystem: Host-associated > Mammals > Digestive system > Large intestine > Fecal | place: USA...
AAATAACACTCTTTGATATGATTCAAATAACTCTCCCTCCGAATCCTACTTTATAAAATTAACCTTAGTTATTCTATCATAAGTACCAAGAAAAAGAAATGTTCTTCTCCATTTTATTCAATGATTCCTCCCTGTCCACAGCCGATGACAAAAAAATAACAATATGCTATTATAATATAAATGAACAGAAAGGAGCTCCAACCTATGATAAACCCAAAGATCGAATACCGAAGCATCATTATGCGCTGTGACAAAATCAACCACGACGCTTACCGCCATCTGCCGGAGCATGTGGAGATTGAATACTATCAGAACGGAATGGAAGTTGTATGGAAAGACATTCAAAAAGCGGCCGGTGAGTTCGCGTCAAGGAGTGACAAAGAGATTCTTGCATATTTTACCGACCGCTTTGGAGATGAGACAGAACTTTTAGAAAAGCACTGCCTGTTTTTAAAAGATTCCCGAAAGAATCAATATATCGGTACCTGCATGGCCTGGCATGCAAAGCAGGGATCCGGATCGGTTCCCATCCTGCACTGGCTTGCCGTATCCGACCAATATGCCGGACAGGGATACGCCCGCATCCTGATCACTCTGGTTTTACAGATTTTTGAACAGGAACACCCGCAGGAACCGATTTATCTGCATACACAGCCGAGTTCCTATCCGGCGATCAAGCTTTACCATGACTTTGGTTTTCGCATCTGCCGCACGGATACATATGGAACCGCTGTGAATGAATATGAGGAGGCTGTATCAATACTCAAAGAGGTAATGACCGAAGATTCTTTCGAATCTCTGATCCGGGGTGCCGTTGATTAACGATCAGACTTCTGCTTTCTGAATATGAAACTGGAATGCCGTGTATTCCGGAACTTCGCGCTCGATCGGAATGCCTGCATTCATCAGTGCGGAACCGGAATACCGTTCTTTTCCTTCATTGATCGTATAGAACATTTCCGGATCCAGTCCTTTTGCTTTTATATATTCCTGAGGTCCGTTACAGGTCAGGTTCGTTACGACAACACTTAGCAGCGATTCACTTTTATCCTTCAATACATGCTGCCATGCCGTCATATTCCCCGGTTCGAACGGATTACTCAGACGATAATAATCTCCTTCAAAAATAATATGATAATACTTGCGGAACAGATCACTCTGCTCTCTGCAGATCTTCTGCTCTTCTTCTGACAGATGCGTTGCATCGAGTTCGTATCCGAAGGTACCTCCCATCGCTACCACTGCTTTTGTCCGAAGCGGAACCAGTCTTCCCGTATCAGAGATATGCGCACCCATTGTCGATACCGGATAGACAAATGACGTTCCATAATGTAATTTCAGCCGGTCGATCGGATGATTGTTGTCGCTGACCCAATATTGCGGATAATACGACAGCATTGCGGCATCATAGCGGCCGCCGCCACCGCTGCATCCCTCAAATAAAATATTCGGGTGCGTCTTAATGATTTTATCCATGACACGATAAAGTCCCAGAATATACCGATGGTAGACTTCTCCCTGCTTTTCTGCCGGACAGGCATTCGACCAGATATCCGCCAGCGAACGGTTAATGTCCCATTTTACATAATAGATATTGGCATCATCTAATATCGCATTGATCTTCTCGATCAGATAATCCTGCACTTCTTTGCGGCTCATATCCAGCACAAGCTGGTTGCGGCTGCGTACCGCAGGCCTGCCCGGAATCTCCATCGTCCACTCCGGATGTGCGCGATACAGATCGCTGTCCTCAGAAACCATCTCCGGCTCAAACCAGATACCAAACTTCATGTCCAGTTCATTGATCTGCTCTACCAGTTTATGAAGTCCGCATTTGATCTTCTCTTCATTCACATACCAATCACCGAGTCCACTGTTGTCATCATCGCGTTTCCCAAACCATCCATCATCCATAACAAGCAGTTCCACACCCATTTTCTTTGCTGCTTTTGCAATGTTGACCAGTTTTACATCATCAAAATCCATAAATGCCGCTTCCCAGCTGTTGATCAATACCGGACGCCGAACATCCTTTACGAATTTACTCTTGCACAGGTTCGAACGATAAAAATCATGATACAAGTGGGAAAGCCCTGTCAGCCCTTTTGTCGTAAATGCCATTACGACTTCCGGTCCTTCGAATACTTCTCCCGGCCGGATTTCAAAGGAAAACTGCTTTGGATGGATTCCCATCACGAAACGAAGCTGATCATACTGATCGAGTTCCGCTTCCGCAAGGAAATTACCGCTGTACATCAAAGAAAATCCATAGCATTTTCCATAATCTTCACTCGTCTCACGATCACACAGAATAACAAACGGATTCTGCTGATGGCTTGAAGTTCCCCTGACGCTGCCGATCGTATGAATATGATGCGTCATCGGCTGGCGTTCTACCTGTCTTTCCTGACCATATCTGCCCGGAAGGCTGATCAGATCCATGTCCGATCCATTCAGAAAGTCGACACATACCGACATTATCTTTTTCAGATGGATGCTTTTGTTCCCTGTATTCTTTACTTTTACGGCACGGGTAATGATATCGGCTTCTTCAAATACCGCATACATCAAGATCACCTGCACGCCGCTGATCTCATCTTCCAACGTGATCTGCAGAGTATCTGCCGGATTCTCTTCCGTATCAAACACGGTCGGCAGTGTCTCCAGACGATATTTTCCTTTTGAAATCTTATAACCTGCTGCCGTACCATTGAAGGAATAACTACCGTCCCCATTGACCACTTCAATTCCTGCCACACGAAAATCACCCTGCTGTTGTGTCGGAAATTCCTGCGGCTGAGCGTCCAGTGAAAATGTCCGTGCATTCCGCGACTTGTACGGGTTGCCTGAAAATCCCCGATCATATTGCCTGATCTGATAAGAAAGATCGGCATCATGCATTGTCGGTCCATAATACAGGTGGATCAGATAATCCAGATTCCCGATCTTCATCTGATAAGATGTGTGTCTCGTATGCAGCGTAATTGTTCTATATTCCTCATTGATCATAATTCCCATAAGATTCCGCTCCTCTCCATAATACTCACTCACCCTTTTCCCCAGTGTATCATAAAAGTCATTTTCTCTGCATCGGATATAGAATACGAAAAAAGGAAGAAATTTTGTACATATTCAATAAAAAGTGCTATAATGAAAAAAACAGACATTGTTTTTATTACTTATTGTATATTCATTGATAAAGAATCGAGGGAAATGATGAGAAGAATTTTTTTCATTTGGTTACTTATAATCGTCTTTCTTTTCTCGACAGTTCCTGTATCCGCAGGAGATGCAGGAGAACTCCGTCCGGCATCATCACAAGCTGTTTCTCAGCAGAAGATACTGACACAAAAGAAGTCCACGAAGAAGAAACCTTCTTCGAAGAAAAAGCCTGTGAGGAAAAAACCTTCTAAAAAGAAGTCTCCAAAGGTATACTGGACTCCCGGCGGATCCACCTATCACTGCAGCAGAAACTGTCCTGTATTAAGGCGTGCCCGCGTCATTCGCAGCAGCACAAAAAGCAAATGCCCGAAGAGGCATGCATGCAGATTTTGCTATTAATTATTGCAGACGGTATATACACTCTGCTTATACAAAACAAGACCACGACAAAAAAAGCCAAAGATGATCGGTTATTGATCATCTTCGGCTTCTTTTTTCATTTATGATTACTTTTTCACTCTCTTCTTCTTTTTTGCATCATCTTTTTTATCAAATGAGAATACCTGTGCTCCGTAAGCAGGAAGCGGGATTGCAAATGAATGGTCACGGTTGTCAGCAGCGATTTCTTCTACTTTCACCTTTGCTTTTTCCGGAAGCATTCCCCCTCCACCATATTTTTTCGCATCACTGTCTAAAAGCAATTGATAATTTGCTTTCTTGTAAGCTCCAACACGATAATCCATACGATTGACCGGAGTAAAATTGCAGATAAACAACAGATTGTCCTTTCCATCTTTCGAATGGCGTTCGAAGCTGAAGATGCTCCGCTCATTGTCGTCTGCATTGACCCATGTGAAACCTTCTTCTTTTGTATCCAGTTCATACATACACGGATGTTCCCGATAAAGATGGATCAGATCTCTCATAAAATCTTTCAGCTGCATATGCCGCGGATTACTTAATAAGAACCAGTCGATCTCCCGTTCCTCACTCCATTCCCGCAGCTGTCCGAAATCCTGCCCCATGAACAACAGCTTTTTGCCCGGATGGCCGGTCATATAAGTGTAAGCGCCTCTTAAGTTTGCCGCCTTGTCCCAGATCGGACCCGGCATCTTCTCGATCATCGAATGCTTCAGATGCACAACCTCATCGTGCGAAAGCACCTGAATATAGTTCTCCTTATACGCATACATCATGCTGAAATTCATCAGCTGATGATGATACTGGCGATAGATCGGATCAAGTTTCATATACTTTAGAAAATCGTTCATCCATCCCATGTTCCATTTAAAGGAAAACCCAAGTCCGTCATCTTCCACTTTCCCTGTGATCTTCGGCCATGCGGTAGACTCTTCTGCAATCACCATGGCACCCTCTCCGCGTTCTTCGACAACGCTGTTTAAATGACGGATAAAGTCAATCGCTTCCAGGTTGCGGTTATCGCCTAACTGATTTGGCGTCCACTGCCCCGGCGAACGACCGAAATCCAGATACAGCATCGATGCAACCGCATCCACACGCAGTCCGTCTACATGGAATTCTTTTACCCAATAAAGTGCATTAGAGATCAGGAAATTCTGTACTTCATTTTTCGCATAATCAAAAATCTTCGTTCCCCATTCCGGATGATTTCCTTTCTGATAATCCGCATATTCATACAGACAAGTGCCATCAAATTCTGCCAGTCCATTCTGATCCTTTGGAAAATGCGCCGGCACCCAGTCCAGGATCACTCCTATGCCATGAGCATGAAGATAATCGACCAGGTACATAAATTCTTTTGGTGAGCCGTGCCGCGAAGTCGGTGCAAAGTAGCCTGTCACCTGATAACCCCAGGAACCGTCAAAAGGGTGTTCTGCGATACCGATCAGTTCTACATGCGTATATCCCATTTCCATCACATAATCGCATAACGAGGAGGCGAATTCTTTATAGTTATAAAATCCCTGGGGATTATCATCCTTATATGGGTGTTTTTTCCATGATCCCGGATGAACTTCATAGATGAACATCGGCTCTTCGGTCATATCCTTTTTCATACGTGCTTTCATCCATTGTTCATCTGTCCATACATAATCTTCCATCGCTGCCACTTTCGATGCATTGCCCGGACGGACTTCCATGCTCGTGCCAAAAGGATCCGACTTTAATACATCCCATCCATGGATGTTATTCACACAATATTTGTAGACCGTTCCTTCCGAAATATCCGGAATAAACACCTCCCAGATTCCTCCGGGTCCGATCTTTTTCATTGGATGGCTGCCTCTGTCCCAGCCGTTAAAGTCTCCGACAACACTGACATATCGCGCATTTGGAGCCCATACTGCGAATAACACGCCTTCTTTTCCATCTCTGACTGTCAGATGTGCCCCAAGCTTCTTATATATCTCATAGTGATTTCCCTGTCCAAATAAATATTGATCCATTTCAGAAATGACAATTCCGTTTTTTTGTGCCATATTTATCTCCTATCTTCCATAAAGTTTTGTCAACTTGCATAACTTCTTGATGACATCATCGGAAAATCCGTCCCTGTTCAGTCTCCATTTCCAATTTGTGCCGGAAGTAGACGGCGTATTCATTCGTGCTGAATTATCAAGTCCCAGCAGATCCTGCATTGGTATGATGCAGAGGTTCGCCGCACTTGCCATCGCTCCGCAGATCAATGTCTTATGGATCTGATCATCCGGCGTGATATGATCGCGAAAATAATCCCTCACCATGTGCCTCTCCGATTCGAGCAGTCCTTCTCTATACCATCCCACTACGGTTTCATTATCGTGGGTTCCGGTATATACAACGCTGTTCTTCTCATAATTATGCGGCAGATAATCCACGGCACTTCCGGTATCTCTGGAATCAAAAGCGAATTCCAGAACCTTCATGCCCGGATATCCGGTATCTCTGACGAGCTGACGCACGCTGTCCGTTACATAGCCAAGATCCTCGGCGATGATCTCCGCATCTGGATATAATTCTTTTACTTTTCGGAACAGATCGATCCCGGGTCCCTTTTCCCAATGTCCATTCTTTGCATTGACATCTCCATATGGAACAGAAAAATACTCATCAAATCCCCGGAAATGATCGATACGGACAATGTCATACATCGAAAAACAGAAGCCGAGCCGCTTCATCCACCATTCATACTGCGTGGATCGGTGATATTCCCAGTTGTAAAGCGGATTGCCCCACAGCTGCCCATCCGCGGAAAATCCATCCGGCGGACATCCCGCTACCGCGATTGGTCTTCCAAATTCATCAAACTGAAACAGCTCCTTATGTGCCCATGCATCCGCACTGTCGAAAGATACATAGATTGGAATATCGCCAATGATCCGAATTCCTTTCGCATTCGCATACTCCTTTAATGCATTCCATTCTCTGCGGAATTCATACTGCAAAAACTCGTAAAAGAGAATTTCATCTCCTAATTGCTCTCTCTTCAGATCCAGTGCTTCCGTATTGCGTTCTTTCAGATCATCTTCCCACTGATCCCACGGTCTGTTATCATATTCAATCTTAATTGCCATATAGAGCGCATAATCCGCAAGCCAGGCACTCTGCTCCTCACAAAACCGGATGAACTCCGGATTTTCCTTAACTTTGCTGTTCAAAAATGCCTTTCGAAGAATACGGAATCTCTCCTGATAGAGTTTTCCATAATCCACGCGGCTTTCATCCTGTCCGAAATCAATGGCCGCACATTCCTCCTCCATCAGCCATCCATAACTGACCAGACGATCCAAATCAATATAATATGGATTTCCTGCAAACGTCGAAAATGACTGATACGGGGAATCCCCATATCCAATTGGTCCTAACGGGAGAATCTGCCAGTACTTCTGTCCCGCACGTACCAGTTTATCTACAAAATCATATGCCTCAGACGAAAAACAACCGATTCCATACTTGGATGGAAGACTGCTGACCGGCAATAATATTCCACTTCCACGCATATCCATTCCTCCTGATCTACTCAACTGCAGCCATTACTCCAAAATGATCCGATATAACAGCTCCATCATAACCATCAAAAATTACTTTTGAAAATTTTACGTTTTTTTTCTTTTTTGTCCATATATAATCAATGCGCATTCCTGAGCCTGCATCTTTCCATCCGTCTATATTGCCCGGAACGGTAATCCCGCTGTCCTTCTGTTCTGCCATGTCATATACATCAAACCAGCCGGATCTCTTTACCATATCATATCCTTCTCCTTCTGCATCCGCCCGGCTGTTAAAATCACCCATCAAATATACTTCCTGTTTCTTTTCCACGATCTGAGAAAGTCTCTCAAACTGAGATTCAAACGGTTCTTCCGCATCTTGCCACCAGCCCATGTGTACCGAATAAAACCATATACTTTCCTGTCCGCACAGAACCTTCATCCCAAGTGCTTTTCTCGTTTTCCAGTTCGAATAATCTCTTGACCGCGAAATATAATGTTCTTCCGTCTCCAGGACAGGTTTCCTGCTGAACAAAGCCAGACCCTCATCATAGATATCATATCCGAATTTTGCTCCTGTCCACGTCCAGTAATATTTCCATCCCCTCTTCTCAAGTTCCTTTGCGATCAGATAAGCACAATTGTCCTCCCGGATCACGGTTTCGCTGCAAGCCGGCAGAAAGAATCCCGGAAAGATTCCTTCTGCTTTTTTTGCATCATGAGTCTGGGAACATTCCTGAAGAGCAATGACTTCTGCATCTTCTCTGACAATATAATCTGCAAATTGAACTGCATGTTCCAGGAGCGCCGTCCGATCCATCTGATTAAAATGGCTGTGTATATTCAATGTCACTACTTTCATCTCTGCTTCCAAACCTCATTTCTTCTGTCCTATCTATAGTATATCATTAATATCCGACTTTAGTATATCTGCTTTTGGTCCATAGACAGCCTGAATTCCTTTATCCTTCTTCACAAGACCCATCGCACCTTCGGATTTCCATGCCGCAAGCTCTGCGACTTTATCCACATCTTTGACCGTAACACGTAATCTTGTCATACATGCATCCACTAATTCGATATTTTCACGTCCGCCAAGCAGTGCGATGATTCTTTCTGCTTTTGCATTCCCTGATCCGCTGCCGCCAGCCGAACCGCTTTCTTCTTCCTCATTTTCGTCTGTATAATTTCCAAGACGTCCCGGCGTTGCAAATTTGAACTTGCCGATCATAAAATATGCCACAAAATAACCAATCGCAAAGAATGCCGCCACGCAGATTACGAAGTTGATGATATCGCCGCCAAGTCCTGCCTTCAGTGACATCGGAATACGCGTAATAAATTCCAGATTACCAAAGGAATGCAGTCTCAGATGGATAATTCCTGCCATTGCAAATGCACATCCCTGTAACACCGCATAGATCAGATATAATGGAAGCGCACAGAACATGAACATAAATTCAATCGGTTCTGTAACACCGGTTAAAAATGTCGCTGCCACGATCGAAATAAACATGGATTTATATGCCGGTTTTCTATCCGTCTCTACCCTGCGATACATCGCAAGTGCAATACCCATTAACAATCCGGTCGCACCGATCATCTGGCCGACTTTAAAACGTGCAGGTGTAACCGTTGTCAATAACTGCTGATATCCTGCCATGTCTCCGGCACCTTTCAGATTGATCAGATCCGTTACCCATGCCAGCCAGAGCGGATCCTGGCCAAATACCTGTGTTCCGGCGTTGGCTCCGGTAAGAATCGTATAGGTTCCTCCGAATGACGTATAGTTCATCGGAATCGTCAGCATATGATGCAGTCCGAATGGAAGCAGCAGACGTTCTAACGTACCGTATACAAACGGTGCCAGAATCGGTGATGTATCGGATGAATTCGCGATCCAAATACCGAAGCTGTTAATTCCTGTCTGCACAACCGGCCATACTGCACTTAAGATCAATGCCGTTACTGCTGAATACACAACTACCACGAGCGGAACAAAACGTTTGCCGTTAAAAAAGGATAATGCATCCGGCAATTTGCGGAAATTGTAATACTTATTATAGGCGATCGCACCGACAAAACCAGAGATAATGCCGACAAATACACCCATATTCAATGCCGGTTTATTCAACACATTCACAAAGTAATCTGCAACGAGAATCTTCTGTCCGAAAAATGTCGTCGTCACGGCATTCGGATCACTCAGCATATCCGAAGTAACACCGAGTGCCGCACCTGTAATGACGTTGATCAGACAAAATGCAATCACTGCAGCAAATGCTCCGCCCGCACGTTCCTTTGCCCATGATCCACCGATCGCAGCGGCAAATAAGATATGTAAGTTGTTAATAAATGCCCAGCCGATTTCAGCGATCAGTGTACCGATCGTATTAACGATCGAGATATCTCCGCCGACAATGACGATCAGATTACCCAGGCTGATCATCAAACCTGCCGCAGGCATAACCGCGATAACCGTCATCAACACTTTCCCCAGCTTCTGCAGAAAGTCAAAATCTATTCCGATCTTTCTCTTCGGCTTTTCCTTTTTCTCTTCTTTCTTCACACTTTTTTCTTTTTTGACCGCCTCCGCTTTCGGACTGACGATCTTCTGCTTTGCATTCACATCTCCATATGTCACATCAAATCCGGAAAGATCCTCAACTCCGGAAATGACAACCGGCGTTATCGTTTCGATCTTGTTCTTTTTCAGAAAATCAAGATCAACATCTGCAATCAGGTCACCCGCCTTCAACTGATCTCCAACCTTAACATGAGGCGTAAATCCTTTGCCGTTTAATGCTACCGTTTCCAATCCGAAATGCACGATGATCTGCAGTCCGTCCTCGGTCTCTAAGCCATATGCATGCAGACTGTCCGTAATCGTAACCACTTTACAATCTACCGGGCTGTAAATCCTCCCTTCTGCCGGTATCACAGCTACGCCATCTCCGAGCATCTTCTGTGCAAATATTTCATCCGGCACCTGTTCGATCGGAATAACCTTTCCTTTTACCGGAGATAAAATATCCTGCATCTTCTTTTTCATATGATCCCTTCCTTTCATGCTTCATATTGCATTTATTTATGCAATATTTGTTTAATATTTGCGTTCCTTTTGCATTAATATAACACTTTTTTGCTTCTTTAGCAACATAAACACGCAATATTATTTCCATTTTTTACAAAATGCATAATTTTCTGCTATCGTTTTTATGCAATTATCACAAATTCATTTGCATAATTTACGCAAATACTTTCATTTATTGCGTGAGTTATTGACATAGTTATGCAAATTTATTATAATGTAGCTTTAGAAAGGAGTCTTTTATGGGTGTAACAATTAAAGAAGTTGCTCGGCTTGCGAATGTTTCTCCATCTACGGTTTCCAGAACCTGCTCGGATCACCCTTCGATCAGTGCACAGACAAAAGAAAAAGTACGCAAAGCGATGCAGCAATTAGGATATGAACCAAATAATTCATCATTAACGATACAAACTACGAAAACGATCGGCATCATACTGCCGGTTTCTGAATCTGATACTTACGAGAATTCCTTCTTTTTGGAGACTTTGCGCGGAATTACCTTATTCTGTAATCAGAAAAAGTATACCACCGCTTTAATTACCGGTTCTTCAGACGAAGAGATCTTAGATACGATCGAACATATGAATAAAGAAAATCGGCTTGACGGCATTATTCTTCTTTATTCTCATCAACAGGATCCAATCGTGGATTATCTGTATGACGAAGGCATTACTTATGTTATCGTTGGTAAAGCGAAGAAAAATATCAGCGAAACGATCTATATTGACAATGATAACATCATGGCAGCCAGGGAAGCGACCAATTATCTCCTGAATCTCGGTCACACCCGCATCGGCTATCTCGGCACAGATGCGAACCGCATTTTCTCGGCAGACCGAAAGGCAGGCTATATTCTTGCCCTGACAGAACAGGGCATTGCGATCAATCCGGACTATACGGTTGAGATGACCTTTGTTCCAAAGCAGCAGGCAGATGAACTGACAAAACTGCTTTCCAGAGACGACCGACCGACCGCATTGGTCGTCAGCGACGATATTTTGGCTATGGTATTAGAAAACACCGCATATACATTAAACTTACGTATACCGGAAGACTTATCGATCGTATCTTTTAATAATTCGCTGTTTGCGAAACTGACAACTCCACAGCTGACATCAATCGACGTGAATTCCAAACAGCTGGGAATCGAAGCGGCTTCTCAGATCATCAATCATATTGAGAATCCGTCGCTGCTCGCAACGAAGATCATCGTACCGCATTTTATGGTAGAACGGCAGAGTTGTGCCGCTTTACATGAGGCATAGAACTTTTTTGAAAGAATAAAAGCGGATTCGTCCGCTTTATTCTTTCCTCTCTCTATTTTCTTTCATATAATCACCCGCATTTTCCGCAGTCACTTTGGCATACGGAAGATAGATGCACTTTTCATTTTCAAACTCAAACCCCAAAAGTTCTTTCTTCTTTATGAGTGCATCCGCCAGCTTTGCCATCTTCTGTGCCTGACCTTCCTTATCGTTATATACGGTCGCCGCAAGTTTGGATTCTCTGACTGCACGCAGACCCTCCTGCGTTCCGTCAATTCCGAAAAATACAGGCATTTCCTCTTCCTTATAATCCAGTTCCTTGTAAGCGTCTATCGCACCAAGTGCCATTGCATCATTATTCGCAAGAACAATCTCAATTTTTGAATGGAACTCTCCTATCATCTGTGCCATGCGGTTTTGTGCCTGCGCCCTGTTCCAGTTCGCGATCCCGCAGCTTAATTTCTCGAGTTCAATCCCGCAGTCTTTCAGTGTGTCCACGGCACTTTCCGTCCGTATGATCGCGTCCTGATGCCCGGTTTCGCCCTCCAACACCACATACTGAATTATTCCGTCTTTATTTTTATCAATATCTGCACGCTCCTGTATGAAATCAGCCACAAGTTCTCCCTGCATCGTGCCGGACTGTTTTGCATTTGCACCGACGTAGTAAAGCTTATCCCACTGCTGCAGATCTTCCAACACCGGCTCCCGGTTAAAAAAGATAATCGGAACGTCATTCTCCCTTGCCATATCGATGATCTCAGACGGATCTGTTCTGTCCGCCAGATTAATGCAGAGCAGACTGCACCCCTCGTCGATCATCTCTTTTACCTGATCGTTCTGTGTCTTCTGCGACCCTGCCGCATCCCGCGTCGTTACCGCCAGATTATATTCATGGCAGATATCTTTGAAGCATGTCACAAGCTCCCCCAGGAACACATCACTCTGGTCATAGCACGCAACTCCCACATACTTTCTCTCCTTCGTTCCTTCCTCTGTTCCTTTGCACGATACCAAAACGATTGCAGCAAGAGAACATATGATTCCCAGTATTATTCTTTTTCTCATCGACTGTCTCGCCTTTCTTTTGCAAATGCCTTATTGATTCATTGTAAAGAGCAGATTTTGATTTTCCTCAGAGAACAGGGTATCTTTTCGTACCACCTGATACAGTGCCGCCTGACTCTGATTTTGTCAAGATTAGTTGACACATTTTCCTCAAGGATTTTGTACCCTATGCTACTTTTTTCAGGGAATTATAGTATTGCTGTCTTTTGACCATCGGAGGAAGTCCTCCATTGGCGGAA
>Ga0129309_1001333_pt1 | contig 12772 bp, 10 predicted proteins | sample L1105metagenome_FD_94439 | JGI IMG/M metagenome (GOLD analysis project Ga0129309, IMG submission 94439) | Ring-tailed lemur group fecal microbial communities from Wisconsin, USA - L1105 metagenome | ecosystem: Host-associated > Mammals > Digestive system > Large intestine > Fecal | place: USA...
TAGGAAGAAATTATGATCTGCCATTTGTACAGCTTGTAAATGGCAAAGGTGAGATGACGGAAGAGACGCCATGGGCAGGCATGTTCTGTAAAAAAGCAGATATGCCGATTTTGCAGGATCTTGAAGACAGAGGACTGTTATTCGCTGCACCGAAGTTTGAACACAGCTATCCGCACTGCTGGAGATGTGATACACCGCTGATCTACTATGCACGCGAGTCCTGGTTTATCAAGATGACGGCAGTAAAGGATGACCTGATCGCAAATAATAATACGATCAACTGGATTCCTGAGACGATCGGTACCGGACGCTTTGGTGACTGGTTAAAGAACGTACAGGACTGGGGTATTTCCCGTAACCGTTACTGGGGAACTCCGCTGAATGTCTGGGAATGTGAATGCGGACATCAGCATGCGATCGGATCAATTGAAGAGTTGAAATCGATGTCCGACAACTGTCCGGATGATATCGAACTTCACAGACCATATATTGACGCGGTAACGATCAAATGTCCGCATTGCGGTAAAGAGATGCACCGTGTACCGGAAGTAATCGACTGCTGGTTCGATTCCGGATCGATGCCGTTTGCACAGCACCACTATCCATTTGAAAATCAGGATCTGTTTGAAGCACAGTTCCCGGCAGACTTTATCTCCGAAGCGGTCGATCAGACGAGAGGATGGTTCTACTCTCTGTTGGCAATTTCGACCCTGATCTTCAATAAAGCACCGTTTAAGAACGTTATTGTACTTGGACACGTGCAGGATGAAAATGGTCAGAAGATGAGTAAGTCCAAAGGAAATGCGGTTGATCCGTTTGAAGCTCTGGAACAGTATGGAGCAGATGCAATCCGCTGGTATTTCTATGTGAACAGTGCTCCATGGCTGCCGAATCGTTTCCATGGCAAAGCGGTTATGGAAGGACAGCGCAAGTTCATGGGTACATTGTGGAATACGTATGCATTTTATGTGCTGTATGCGAATATCGATGAATTTGACCCGACAAAATATGAATTAGAATATGACAAATTATCTGTTATGGATAAATGGCTGTTATCGAAGCTGAATTCTGTGACAAAAGCAGTAGATGACAACTTATCCAATTACCGGATTCCGGAAACAGCAAGAGCGCTGCAGGAATTTGTGGATGATATGAGTAACTGGTATGTCAGAAGAAGCCGTAACCGTTTCTGGCAGAAGGGCATGCCGCAGGATAAGATCAATGCATATATGACATTGTATACAGCACTTGTTACAGTCTGCAAGGCAGCAGCTCCGATGATTCCGTTTATGACAGAGGAGATTTACCAGAATCTCGTAAGAAGTGTCGATGCTTCTGCACCGGAAAGTATCCATTTATGTGACTTCCCTGCCATTGATGAAGCAATGATCGATACGGAATTAGAAGAGAACATGGAAGAAGTACTGAAGATTGTTGTACTCGGCCGTGCATGCCGAAATACTTCGAACATCAAGAACAGACAGCCAATTGGCAATATGTATGTCAAAGCAGAGAAAGCATTGAGTGATTTCTATAAAGAGATCATTGAAGATGAATTAAATGTCAAGTCGGTTACATTCACGGACGATGTATCGGCATTTACGACATATGAATTCAAACCGCAGCTTCGTACCGTTGGACCAAAATACGGCAAGTTAGTCGGAGGCATCCGCGGATATCTGGCCAACATTGATGGAAATGCTGCAAAGGCAGAACTGGATGCGGAAGGTAAGATTACATTCGAAGTAAATGGACAGACGGTAGAATTAGGAGAAGAAGATCTGCTGATCCAGATGATCAAGATGGAAGGATACGTAACAGAACAGGACAAAGGAGTTACGGTTGTACTTGACACGAACCTGACGGAAGAACTGCTGGAAGAAGGTTTTGTTCGTGAGATCATCAGCAAGATTCAGACAATGCGGAAAGAAGCAGGGTTTGAAGTTACCGATAAAATTAAAGTTTCTGCAGAAAAAAATGTAAAAATCGCTGAAATTATCGAGAAAAATGGACAAATGATCAAAAATGATGTATTATGTGAAGCGATTGAACTTGAAAAAGCGGAAGGCTACACAAAAGAATGGAACATCAATGGTGAGACCGTAGTCTTAGGTGTTGAGAAACTTTAAAACTCAATAGTAATCAGGCAGACGAAAGAGGTAGCAAAATGAAATTTAGTAAAATGATGTTTAAGCAGTCAGTGATTAACTATGTGAAGAATCTTTACCGTAAAGAAATGTACGAAGCAAATGATAAGCAGTTATATACGGCAGTTGCATATGCGGTAAAAGATCTGATGATGGATGACTGGATCAAGTCACAGAGAGAATATAAGGATCAGAACAAGAAGACAGTATTCTATCTTTCCATGGAATTCCTGATGGGTCGTGCATTGGGCAATAATATGATCAACCTGACATATTACAAAGAGATTGCAGAAGCACTCGATGAACTGGGAATTGATATCAATGTGATTGAAGATCAGGAAAGAGATGCTGCATTAGGAAACGGCGGTTTAGGACGTCTGGCAGCATGTTTCTTAGACTCTCTTGCAACATTAGGTTATCCGGCATATGGATGTGGTATCCGTTATCACTACGGTATGTTCAAGCAGGCAATCGTAGACGGATATCAGCGAGAAGAACCGGATGACTGGTTAAAAGATGGCAATCCATTTGAAATCCGCCGTGAAGAATATGCGAAAACGGTTAAATTTGGCGGACATGTAGAAGTAGAGATTGATAAGAACGGAAAAGAACACTTTATTCAGAAGAATTATCAGCAGGTTCGTGCAATTCCGTATGATATGCCAATCCTGGGTTATGGCAATGGTGTTGTTAACACGCTTCGTATCTGGGATGCAGAAGCAATCCAGACATTTAACTTATCTTCCTTCGATCAGGGAGATTATAAGAAAGCAGTAGAAGAACAGAATCTTGCAAGAAATATTTCCGAAGTTTTATATCCGAATGACAACCATATGTCCGGAAAGGAACTTCGTCTGAAACAGCAGTATTTCTTCGTATCTGCATCCGTGCAGAATGCGATCGACAGATTCAAACGCTATAACAGCGATATTCACGATCTTCCACAGAAGGTTGCATTCCAGCTGAATGATACGCATCCAACCGTAGCAGTTGCAGAGCTGATGCGAATCCTGATCGATGAAGAAGGACTCGGATGGGATGAAGCATGGGATATCACATGTCATACATGTGCTTACACGAACCATACGATCATGGCAGAAGCTTTGGAAAAATGGCCGATTGACTTATTCCAGAGACTGCTTCCGCGTGTATATCAGATCGTAAATGAGATCAATGCACGTTTTGTAAGAGAAATCCAGAACCGTTATCCGAACCAGCCGGAAAAGGTTGCAAGTATGGCAATCCTTTACGATGGACAGGTACGTATGGCACATCTTGCAATCGCAGGAAGCTATTCCGTAAACGGAGTTGCAAGACTTCATACAGAAATCTTAAAGAAGCGTGAATTAAAAGACTTCTATGAGATGAGACCGGAACAGTTTAATAATAAGACGAATGGTATTACACAGAGACGTTTCTTATTACATGGCGATCCGCTTCTTGCAGAATGGATCACGAATAAGATTGGCGATGAGTGGATCACAAATCTTCCTCACCTTGAAAAGCTGGCTCCATATGCAGATGATGAAAAAGCACAGAAAGAGTTTATGGAGATCAAGTACAAGAATAAGCTCCGTCTGGCAAAATATATCAAAGAACATAACGGTATCGATGTAGATCCGAACTCGATTTTTGATTGTCAGGTAAAACGTCTGCACGAGTACAAACGTCAGTTATTGAACATTTTACATGTTATGTATTTGTATAATCAGTTGAAGAACAATCCTGACTTCGATATGGAACCTCGTACCTTTGTCTTTGGTGCGAAAGCGGCAGCAGGATATCGTACTGCAAAACTGACGATCAAACTGATCAACAATGTTGCAGAAAAGATCAACAACGATGCGTCTATTGACGGCAAGATCAAAGTTGTATTTATTGAAGACTATCGTGTATCCAATGCTGAGATCATCTTTGCGGCAGCTGATGTTTCTGAACAGATTTCAACGGCTTCCAAAGAGGCTTCCGGTACCGGTAATATGAAGTTCATGTTAAATGGTGCATTGACATTAGGTACGATGGATGGTGCAAATGTCGAGATCGTAGAAGAAGTTGGAGAAGAGAATGCATTTATCTTCGGTTTAAGCGCAGATCAGGTTATGGAATACGAAAAGAACGGTGGATATTCTCCATGGGATGTATTCAACAACAATGCGGATGTTCGCCTTGTCTTGACACAGCTGATCGACGGTTATTATTCACCGGAGAATCCGGAATTGTTCCGAGAAATCTACGATGCTTTATTAAACAAAGATGTATACTTCACATTGCTTGACTTTGATTCTTATGCAAAAGCACAGGCAAGAGTCAATGAAGCATACAAAGATCGTTCCGCTTGGGCAAAATCTGCAATTTTGAATATCTCAAAAGCAGGTAAGTTTACATCCGACAGAACGATTGAGCAGTATGCAACAGAGATCTGGCACTTAGAGAAAATTGATTTAACAAAATAAGATATAAAATCTTTCCAAAAAGCAGGTGATATTTCGCCTGCTTTTTTCATATACTAAAATAGTATGATTTTGGGAGGATGGATTGTGAGACTGATTTCGAATATATTTGTAGTGACCGGCGTATTGATCGGTTTTCCGTTATTATTTTATGTTGCATTTCATGGGATAGATGATGATCGGCTCCCGGATATCAAAGAAGTAGAGAGTGGTTATCTTATAGAAATAAACGACAATAAGACTTGCGATCTTGATCAGTATATTGTGGGAGTACTGCCTTCGGAAATTGAACCGGAATCTTCTTACGAGGCGATTAAAGCACAGGCAGTGATCATCAGGACAAGCATTTTGCAGCAAATGAACGGGAAAAAGCGAATCAATGCCTCAAAACTGGAGGAGACTTGTATTTCTCAGGAAAAACTGCGGGAAGAATATGGGGAAAAAGAGTATTTGAATTATGAAGAGATTTTAACAAAAGCGGTACTGGAGACGCGAGGAATCGTAATGAAGGCAGATCAAACCTATATTGTACCGCTCTATCATCAGGTCAGCATCGGGACAACGATCAGTGCGAAAGAATTATATGGAAAAGAGATTTCTTATCTGCAGGCGGCTGACAGCAGCGAAGATGTAGAGTCAGAAGATTATATGAAAGTTGAATCATGGAATTATGAAGATGCATTAGCATTGATCCAAAAGGAAGAAAAGGATACGAAGATCACGGAAGAACAGCTGGAAAAAGAAATTGTCGTAACATCCAAGACCGGATCCGGCTATGTAAAAAAGATCAAAGTCGGAGGACAGAGCTTTTCCGGTGAGGAATGGAAAAAGATCTTTCATTTGAATTCCACAAACTTTTATATCGAAGATTATGATAACCAAATGAGGATCATCACGCTCGGAAAAGGACATGGACTCGGCCTCAGCCAGTATGGAGCCAACGAAAGAGCCAAAAAAGGAGATTCCTATAAAAAAATACTAAAGCATTATTATGCCGGAATAAAATTTGCAGCTGCTTATCAATAAACGGAATAAATCTATTATTTTTGGCAAAACTATTTACTGAGGTGATGAATATGAAACAGTACAAAAAGAATTCTTCATTTTTATCTCATAAGGCATATTATATTGCACTATTTCTCGGATTTGTATGTCTGGTCTCATTGATGATAATTTACAGCTGGCAGATGAGAAATAAAAATGAAGCGGCAAGACAGGAAATCAATCTTGATGAGGTAGGAAATGAAGCGATCCAAAAAACGGAAAATACGACAGCAACCGAAGAGATAACGACAACAGAAGTCACGGAAGAGTCGACGGCAGCGACAGAAAAGAAAGCAGCGGCATTTTCTTATGATGGAAATACAAAATTGGAATGGCCGGTAAAGGGCAATATTCTTCTTCCGTTCAGTATGGATACGACGGTTTATTTTGAGACTTTAGATCAGTACAAATGCAACCCCGGCATTCTGATCGAAGCCAAAGAAGGCGAGGGTGTCGGTGCAGTAACAAAATGTAAAGTAAAAGAGATTACCGAAAGTGATGAACTCGGCAAGCAGATCGTGTTCGATCTCGGCAGTGATTATACCGTAATGATCGGTCAGTTAAAAGATGTGAAAGTGAAAAAAGGAGATATTTTATCAGAGGGAGACATCATCGGATATGTCAGCGAACCGACAAGCTTCTATACATTAGAAGGCAGTCATGTATACATGGAAATGCGGAAAGCGGATAAACCGGTAAATCCGGTAAAATATTTAAAAGAATAAATTTATCGTAGAGATTTTTTTCATTCTGTGTTATAATGCCAATTACGGTATTTATGAAATGATAGAAGCATTTACTAGATATGATTAGTAGATGCTTTTTTTCATCGGGTCTATGAGAAGGCACGGGGCAGGCAGATATGGAGAAAGAAAATTATACTTATATATTGCAATGCGCGGATGGCAGCCTGTATACGGGCTGGACAAATGATCTGGACAAGCGGTTAAAGGCGCATAATGATGGAAAAGCTTCAAAGTACACAAGAAGCAGGCTTCCGGTCCGTCTGGTCTATTCGGAAGAATATCAGACAAAACAGGAAGCCATGAAACGGGAATGTGCGATCAAGCAGCTGAGTCGTCAGGAAAAGCTGAAGTTGATCAGCCAATGCCCGTTAAAGAAACGAATACATCACGATGCAGTGGCAGGCACTTCCTGCCATGACGAATAAATGAAAGATCTCGTGGGAACCAAAGTTCTTATGGCGGTTATTAAACACCGGCAGTTTCAATGCATAGATGATTCCGCCGATCGTATAGATGATGCCTCCAAGTGCAAGCCAGCTAAAGGCAAAATGTGACATGGAATGAATGATCGGTGATATGGCGAGGATGCAGGTCCATCCCATGGCAATGTACATAACGGATGATATCCACTTTGGACAGGTCACCCAGAACAATTTGAAAATAATTCCAAGCAAAGCAATTGCCCAGACAAGTGTGAGCAGACCATATCCGATGACGCCTTTTAAAGCCAGCGTGCAGATCGGTGTATAGGAACCGGCGATCAAAACAAAGATCATACAGTGATCCAGTTTTTTCAGGCGCAGATTCACCTGATCGTTAATATCAACGGAATGATAAAGTGTACTTGCTGAATATAATAAAAACATGCTTGTCACGAAGACAGTCAGGGAAATCGTCTTGATATAACTGCCTTCTGCAAAGGAAAGAATGATCATCGGTCCGGCAACAATAAGGGAAAGGATGGCACCAATGAGATGGGTGATCGCACTTCCCGGATCCTTAAATTGAAATTTCATAATAACACCTCCAAATGTAGTCAACATAAAAATGATAAGTAGTATTAAAAACTACATAATCTTTAACTTGATACTACTACCATATGTTTTTTATGTCAAGGGGCAATTTTGTGATATCAGAAAAAAGAATTCGAACAGTGGATTCTGTCGTATAAGATATAGAAAGAGGAAATACATGAGTACAATAACATTTGAAGATTTAAACTTGAAACCACAGATTTTAAGAGGAATCCATGCTATGGGATTTGAGTCGGCATCACCGATTCAGGCAAAAGCGATTCCGATTGCATTGGAAGGACGTGATCTCGTCGGACAGGCACAGACAGGAACCGGTAAGACTGCCGCATTTGGAATACCGGTGCTGCAGAAGACGGATCCGGAATGTAAAAAAGTTCAGGCATTGATCTTATGCCCGACAAGAGAACTGGCAATCCAGGTCGCGGAAGAGATCCGAAATCTGGCACGTTATATGAACGGAATAAAGATACTTCCAATCTATGGAGGGCAGGATATCTCAAAACAGATTCGCAGTTTAAAAGGAGTGCAGATTGTTGTGGGAACACCCGGCCGTGTGATGGACCATATGCGTCGGCACACATTAAAGCTGAACTCTCTGCAGATGATGGTGCTGGATGAAGCGGATGAGATGTTGAATATGGGATTCCGTGAGGACATTGAGACGATCCTGGAAAAAGTACCGGAAGAGAGACAAACGCTGCTTTTTTCCGCTACGATGCCAAAGCCGATCATGGATATTACAAAAAATTATCAGAAAGATGCTGAAATTGTCAAAATCGTAAAAAAAGAGTTGACGGTAAAAAATATTGAACAATATTACTTTGAAATTCAAAGGAAAAATAAAAAAGAAATCTTATGCCGTCTGCTGGATGTATATGATCCGAATCTTGCAATTGTTTTCTGCAATACAAAAAAAATGGCAGATGAAGTTGCGGATGAATTAAAGGAAAAAGGCTATCATGCGGATGCTCTGCATGGAGATCTGAGTCAGGGGCAGCGTGACCGTGTTATGAATGGATTTCGGAACGGACAGACGAATGTACTCGTAGCAACAGACGTGGCAGCCCGCGGAATCGATGTGGACGATATCGATATTGTATTTAACTATGATCTGCCACAGGACAATGAATATTACGTTCATCGAATCGGAAGAACCGGGCGTGCGGGAAAAGGCGGAATGGCATTATCCTTTGTCGGCAAAAAGGATTTCTATCGTCTCAGAGAGATCGGACGTTATGCAAAGACAAAGATCCGGTCAAAAAGGGTTCCTTCGATAACAAATGTTATGGAAGCAAAAGCGGTGAAAGTCTTCAAAAAGCTGGATCATACGATTCAAAAAGAAGATTTATCGAAGTACGAATCAATGATCGAAGCCATCACGGATACAAAGGACTATAGTTCAAAAGAAATCGCTGCGGCGTTCTTAAAATATGCAATCGGCGACAATCAGGCAAAAAAGAAAACCGTTTCGTCGGAAAGTACCGGAGCCAAAGAAAAAGGAATGGCAAGATTGTTCATTAATGTCGGAAAGAAGCAGAAAGTCCGTCCCGGCGATATATTGGGAGCGATTGCCGGAGAAAGCCATATTCCGGGAGATATGATCGGAACAATCGATATGTTTGACAAATTTTCATTTGTAGAAGTTTCGTCAAATGTTGTATCAGATGTTTTAAAATCTATGAATAAAGCAAAAATAAAAGGAAAAAATATTCGTATCGAACCGGCAAATGGGCAAAAACAGCATTGACAATGATCCATTTTGAATTTATAATAATAGTAATTATTATTGATTTAAGGAGCTGGGTATGAAAATGAAACTAAAAAGAAGCAGACAAAGAGAAGCTATTTTAGCGTATTTACGATCGACCAATGAACACCCAACTGCTGATATGGTATATGAGAATGTCAGGAAGGAGATTCCTAACATCAGTTTAGGTACCGTTTACCGGAATCTGAATCTTCTGGTTGACTGCGAAGATATCCTGAAATTTACATTTGACGGGAAGTCGGATCGCTTTGACTGGAATGTAGAGCCGCATTACCATGTGATGTGTACAAGATGCGGAGCTGTTACCGATTTGAAGTTAGAGCCGCTGAATCATATTGATGTTTTGGCAGAGAGTGCATTTAATGGCAAGATCAGTGGTCATTCTATCCAATTTAGAGGATTGTGTGAAAAATGTGCGAAACTTATTGACAAGAAGAATGGATGATGGTACTATAATGACAATGATATCAGTAATAGTTACTGATATTAAAATAAAATGATTTATAAAGGAGATTCTAAGATGAAAAAATTTGTATGTACAGTATGCGGTTACGTATATGAAGGTGATGCTGCTCCGGAAAAATGTCCTGTATGCGGCGTTGGAGCTGATAAATTCAAAGAACAGAGCGGAGATATGGTTTGGGCATCCGAACATGTTGTTGGCGTTGCTCAGGGCGTAAGCGAAGATATCATTGCTGATTTAAGAGCAAACTTTGAAGGAGAATGTTCTGAAGTAGGTATGTACCTTGCTATGGCTCGTGTAGCTCACAGAGAAGGATATCCTGAGATTGGCTTATACTGGGAAAAGGCTGCTTATGAAGAAGCAGAACACGCTGCAAAATTCGCTGAATTATTAGGTGAAGTAGTAACAGATTCTACAAAGAAAAACCTTGAGATGAGAGTAGAAGCTGAATTTGGAGCAACAGAAGGTAAGACAGATCTTGCAAAACGTGCAAAAGCTGCAGGTTTAGATGCAATCCATGACACGGTTCATGAGATGGCAAGAGACGAAGCAAGACACGGAAAAGCATTAAAAGGACTTCTTGATCGTTACTTCAACTAAAAGAAAAATACGAATACTAAGGGGCTCCCCGAGTTACATCGGGGAGTTTTTTTGTTGCATAGGAAATTTCATTGAATTTCCTATGCAACAAAAGCACTCTGCTCTGTCATTTCAAATATTACAAAAATATTAAAAAACTGCTGTAATTCTTAAAAAAATGCTCCCTTTTCTATAAAGATTATGATATTATAGAGGGGCAGGCGAAAAGATGACGAAGACAATGATTTTTAGGAGGACACAGATGCAGATTTTAAAGCGGATTACAGCAGTAATACTGGTATTCACGTTTTTGTTAAACACAGGAGCAGAGTCAGTTTTGGCAGATTCTTTTTATGAAGCGGTGATCACCGGTTTTGAAGAGACAGAACCGATTTATCTGGATTATTCATCAAAACCGGATGTGGAAAGTATATTAGAGGAATTGCCGGATGTCATGGGCGTTTATCTCAATGAAGATTCTGAAGTGACAGAGATTCCCGTATCGTGGGAAGTTCTTGGTGATTACGAAGACTGTGAAGATTATTATTATGAATTCGATCCGGTTTGGGATGACACGGAATACCCGATCGCAGAGAATGTAGAAGTTCCATATGCAGGAGTTTATACGAATGCAGAAAGTTCTGTCGGAATCAGAACGGCTTCCGTCAGTGCCAATGAAACATCAGCATATGACTACCTCAAAGAGAAGATAGGATTAAACACGGCTGCAGCATGCGGTGTTTTGGCAAATCTATATGCGGAATCAGCAATCAATCCGAAGAATCTGCAGGATTCCTATGAATCATCGCTGGGATATACCGATTCCAGCTATACAAAAGCCGTTGATAATGGCAAATACTCAAGAACGAAGTTTGGAAAAGATCAGGCAGGATATGGGTTATGTCAGTGGACATACTATAGCCGGAAGTATGATATCTATGATTATGCTAAAGACAAGGACAAGAGTATCGGCAATCTGTCCATGCAGCTCGCTTTTATGAAAAAAGAGCTGAGTTCGACACAGTTATCCAAATTAAAGAAATTCGAGAACAGTGCGCAGGGTGCCTATGACGCGGCGTCGTATTTCTGTTCCAGTTATGAGAAACCGGCCAATACGGATTCTCAGTGTAAGAAAAGAGGAAATCTTGCCAAGGATACTTACTGGAAACGTTATAAAAGTGATGTGGACAGTATGAGTGATTCTTCAAATGAAATTAAGATCTCAGATGCATCAAAGCCGGGAAATATGAAAAAGGGAAGCATGTTCACGATCAAGGGCCTCATAAGTGCGGAGAAACCTCTTACATCGGTTACTGTCGGCGTATACAACAGTTCCGGAACAATGAAGATCGGAGAGACGGTAAAGCCGAACACACAGACATACGATCTGCTGGATTTGGATGAAGACATTAAATTTGGCGACCTGGCAGTAGGAAGTTATACATATAAAGTGACAGCGAAGACGGAGTCTGACTCTGCTACATTGGTAAGCAAATCTTTTAAGATTTTAGGAATTAAGATTTCCGGTGCGACGAAGCCGGGAGATATGGCAGCCGGTACTTCGTTCAATGTAAAAGGTAAGATTACTTCAACAGAAGGCAACTTGAAGTCGGTGACGGCCGGAGTCTACAAATCAGGCGAACGGCAGACCGGAAAGACGGTAAAGCCAAATGCAGCGACCTATGATCTGGCTAAGATTGATAACGATATTGTTTTTGGAAAATTAAAAGCCGGAACTTATGTTTATAAAGTGACAGCAAAGACGGAGGAATCTTCCAAAACGCTGGTAAAAGTAACGTTTCAGGTTAAACCGAAAAAAGCGGTACTTTCATCTTTAACAACGGTCAGCGGTCAGAAGTTAAAAGTTACATGGAAAAAGGACAGTGCGGTAACAGGCCATCAGATCAAGTACAGTCTGAATAAAGATTTTTCGTCTTCAAAGACGGTTACGGTAAAAGGGACGTCTACAGTTTCGAAGACTCTGACCTCGCTGAAAAAAGGAAAGAAGTACTATGTAAAAGTACGCGGTTATAAAACGGTCGATGATACAAAATACTACGGTGCATGGAGTTCGGCGAAGCTCAGCGCTGCAATAAAATAGGTGCAATAAAATAACTGAAAAAAAGATTGCATAGTCCGGTAGCTCTTAGTATAATAGGGTTGTAAAAACAGAGAAGATAAGGCTGAACGGTTTCATATCGTTTTAAAATCATTATCAAAGTATTAATTTAAGGAGAGATTAGGATTATGTTAGAGAAAATGAAAGAAATCATTGCGGAACAGCTGGGTGTCAGTATTGGAGAACTGGGATTGGATACATCATTTAAGGATGATCTGGATGCGGATTCCTTGGACTTATTCGAATTGATAATGGCATTAGAAGATGAATATGATATTGAGATTCCGGCTGAGGAATCAGCGAAGTTAAAGACGCTTGGAGATGTCGTAGAATATCTGAAGGAGCAGGGAATCGAAGACTGATCTGTTCAGAAGAGTATAGAAGAAAGGAAAAGGGGTTATTCGAGGAATTTTCTCAAATAA